>Ga0209139_10000149_pt1 | contig 21708 bp, 21 predicted proteins | sample BogFormECP14_OM3_FD_188246 | JGI IMG/M metagenome (GOLD analysis project Ga0209139, IMG submission 188246) | Bog forest soil microbial communities from Calvert Island, British Columbia, Canada - ECP14_OM3 (SPAdes) (version 2) | ecosystem: Environmental > Aquatic > Freshwater > Wetlands > Bog ...
TGGCACGGTGGCGGCGGCGGCTTTCACGGCGGCGGTGGCGGCTTTCATGGCGGCGGTGGCGGCTTTCATGGCGGCGGTGGTCACCGCGGTGGCGGTGGTGGTCGTCGACGCTGAGTCGCCGCACATGGCATGACAAGTCTTTCGGCGGCCGCCGGTTAACCCCGGCGGCCGTTTCATATGATACAAGGCAACATGCACGGCGCCTGCCGTGCATCGACCGCGGAGGACAGCTTGGACGAGGCCACTGAGCGGGCGTTGCGCGTCGATCTGGCAGCGGCTTTCCGGCTCGCCGTCGAGTTCGACTGGCACGAAAGCGTCGGCAATCACTTCAGCGCCGCGCTGTCGCAGGACGGCAAGCGTTTCCTCATGAATCCGCGTTGGAAGCATTTCTCGCAGATCCGAGCGAGCGACCTTCTTCGGCTCGACGCCGATGATCCCGACGTGATGAAGCGGCCGAACGCGCCCGACGCCTCGGCCTGGACCATTCACGGGAGCATCCACCGGGCTCGGCCGCAGGCCCGCGTGCTGCTGCACTGTCATCCGCCCTATGCGACGGCGTTGGCGTGCCTCGAGAACTCCGCGATGAAGCCGATCGACCAGAACACGGCGCGCTTCTTCGGCATCGTCGGCGTGGACGTCGGCTTCGGCGGCATTGCTGATGACGCACAGGAAGGTTCGAGGCTGGCCGGGGCTTTCGGCAATCACTCCATCCTCCTCATGGGCAACCATGGCGTGACGGTCACGGCCGGCACTGTCGCGGAGGCCTTCGAGCACCTTTATTTCTTCGAACGCGCCAGCAGGACGCTGATGCTCGCCTATGCCAGCGGCCAGCCGCTCAACGTCATGTCGGATCGCATCGCCGCGAAGACCGCTGAGGGTTGGCGTGAATACAACGGAATGGCCTTCGCGCATTTCGAAGCGCTGAAAGCGATGCTCGACAAGAAGGATCGGTCATACAGCGACTGAGGCCCCCATGATCCAAGAACTCGCCGGCGCCGCCCACCGCCTCGATGAATTTCTGCGAGCCCGTATCGGCCGGCCCTATCATGTCTTGCTCGGGGTGGGGCTGGTCGTCGAGATCATCAAGGAACTGCGCGAATTCGGGGAGGTCGGGGCATCGGCGCGAGGGGTTGTGGGGGTGGCGCTGGCGCTCCTGCTGTTCGTGGCGTTGCTGATCCATCAGGTCGGCGAGCTTCACGAGCATCTCGAACGGCGCCGATCGGCCGGCGGCGACTGGCGCGGTCGACAATGAGCGAGGCGTCCCCACGCTCATACGCAGGACTATCGGCAGCGTCGGGCCCGGTGTAAGTTCGCGCGCTCGGCCCCCTGCTCCGGCGTCGAAGGCGCCGAGGCTGCGCGACGCGACCTGTTCCCTCGAAGGAAAAAGCGAACTCCATGGCGATCACCAGACAAGTCATCACATCGCTGCTGCGCGACGGAACCGACATGCTCGGAACCAAGAACGTCGCGGTCAAGATCGTCGATGAAAGCATCGTCTCGGGGTCGTTGCTGACCGTCGAGAGCAATCATTTCTGCGTGCTGAAATCGCGCGGCGCGGTCCTGAACGTCTACGAAACCGGGCAATACCCGTTGATCACGCCGGACAAGCCCTTGGTCGGCTCGATAGTTCAGGGCTTCTTCGGCGGCAATTCGCCCTGGGTCTATGAAGTCATCTATGTCAATCGCTCGAAGCTGCTGGTCAGCAGCAAGGGGATCGCGACCAGCGCCGAGATGGCGGAGGTGGCTTATCAGGTCGACTATTACATTCATGTCGACAGCAAGGAGGCGGCGCTCGATCTGATCACTCACTTGCCGTTCAACGGCCAGGTCATCGATACGCGCGAGGTCGCCGATTACGCCGGGCCCGCCATCGAACAAGCCATCAATCAAGTGGTCCAGGTCACCAAGCTGGAAAACATCAACGAGCACATCAACGAGCTGCGCGAAGGCGTCAAATCTCATCTGACGGACTTCTTGAAGACGTACGGCATCATGCTCAACGACCTGAAGATTCTCATACTGCCCAAGGACGACCGGATGCGCGAGCTGATTTCGCTCCAGGCTCTGGGCCTCACTCCGATCGAATCCGTGCGCTACTATCTCGCCTTGAAAATGGCGGAAAAGGGTCTCGTCTCCGCGCCCAACGCCGCGGTCGGCCTGCCCTTCCAGATCGGCGGACAGCAACCCGTCGGGTTCTTTCCCGTCGGCGCGGAAACCGGATTGAGCAAATAACAGCCATGGCCGACTTCGACTTCGACGATCTCGACGCGCTCGAAAGAATCGCGGTGAATTTGTTCTACGGCTGGGGTTACAATTCCTATCGGCTAGAGAACCAGCTTCGCGCCGACGACCTGACCGTTCGCGCCAAGGTGGGATGGCTGCTCGGGCAGGCGCGCGCTGAGGTCGAGACCGCCGAGAGCGCCTATCGGCGCCTTCATCTTCCGCCGCCCACGCGCCAAAAGCCGCGCCCCGACGCCGACGCTGTCGCGGGCGCGCAGACGCTGGAGAGGCTTTCGCAGGCGATCGGAGCGCTGGAGGGGCAGATTCGGGCGCAGCCGGTTCCCGAGACCGACAGAATGACGCAACGCTATCGACACGAGGCCCCGACGCTTCAGCGTTTGCTGGAGTGCGACATGGGGCTGGTCGGGCGCGCCGAGTTGCTCCGCCAAATGCTCGACAAGCACGACGGCGAGTGGATGGTCGACAAAGCCGATGCGATCCTGGAAGGCGTGAAAGCCATCGAAGTGTCGGTGCGCAGCCGTCAGGCGGCGCTGCTGGTCTGAAGCGGCTCGAGGGACGTCGAAAATGAGCGAACCGGCCGGGTTTCCTCACATCCTCGAGGCGGGGCGGGAGGCCGCCGCGGCCCGAGCTCGGGACTGCCTCGACTCCGGGCGATTCAAAGCCGAACTCGCAGCGCTGGTCGCCGCGCCGACCGAGAGCCAGAACCCTGCGCGCGCCGCTGCCCTGCATGAATATCTGATGACACAGATGCGTCCGATGCTCGAGCAGTTGGGCTTTTCCTGCGAGATTTTGACCCACGCCAAAGCCCGCGGGCCATTTCTCCTCGCCGAGCGCCTCGAGGACCCCGCGCGTCCGACGATCCTCGGCTACGCGCATGGCGACGTCGTCCGCGGCATGGACGGCGGCTGGACCGAGGGGACTTCGCCCTGGCGGCTCACCGAGATCGGCGATCGGTTCTACGGCCGGGGCGTCGCGGACAACAAGGGGCAATGCCTCGTCAATCTCTCTGCGCTTCGCGCGGTGCTGCAAACACGGGGACGGCTGGGCTTCAACGCCAAATTCCTGATCGAGATGGGCGAGGAGATCGGCTCGCCCGGCCTGCGGGAGATTTGCGCCGATCAGAGGGAACGGCTTCGCGCCGACGTGCTGATCGCCTCCGACGGCCCGCGCCTCGGGTTGGATCGGCCGACGGTCTTTCTCGGCGCTCGCGGGGGTTACAGCTTCGAGCTCGAGATCACGGCGCGCGCCGGCGCCCATCATTCCGGCAATTGGGGCGGCATCCTCTCCGATCCCGCGATCCAACTCGCCCACGCGATCGCGTCGATCACATCGCCGACCGGCCAGATTTGGATTCCTGAATGGACGCCGAAGGAATTGCCCGAAGCGGTCCGCGAGGCGCTCGCGGATTGCGAGATCGACGGCGGCGCGCAGGCGCCGGAAATCGATCCGCAATGGGGCGAGCCGGGCTTGAGCCGTGCGGAGCAGGTGTTCGGGTGGTGCTCTTTCGACGTTCTCGCGATGAAGTGCGGAAATCCGGACGCGCCAGTGAACGCGGTGCCGCCGAGCGCATGGGCGTGCTGCCAGTTGCGCTTCGTGGTCGGCGTCGACGTCGACGACGTCGTGCCGGCGTTGCGCCGCCATCTCGATCGCCACGGCTTCCCGATGGTGAAGATCACCGCGGCGAGGGACTCGGTCTTCCACGCGACCCGGCTCGATCCGAGGGATCCCTGGGTCGAATGGGCAGTTCGGTCGATCGCGACGACGACGGGGAAAAAGCCGGCCGTTTTGCCCAATATCGGGGGATCGCTGCCCAACGACATTTTCTCCGATCTCCTGGAGCTACGGACGATCTGGATTCCGCATTCCTACCCCGGCTGTTCGCAGCACGCGCCCGACGAGCACCTGCCCAAAGCGATCGCGCTCGAAGGCCTGGCGATGATGGCGGGGCTGTACTGGGACCTCGGCGGCGAAACCCCGCCGCTGTGAGCAACCCGGCTTCACGCCGCGCGGCGGTCTCGCAGCGCTCGCCGCCAGCTGCCGTCCGGCTGCGGCGAGAAGCCGCCGTCCCGATACAGGTTGCGCACGGGACCGTTGCGCGGCGTCTCCACGATCCGCGCGACCACCTCGTCATGCCCGGCCGCGAGCTCGCGCAATATCGCCTCGAGAAAGCGATGCTCGACGCCGAGGCCGAGGACGCGGCAGGAGAGCGCAAAGCCCACGATTTCGCGTTCCGTCACGACCGCCGCGCCGACCAGGCCATGGTCGGCGAAGCGATCGCGCACCGTCATCGTGAAGATCTCGCCGGCCTCGCTGAACAGAAGCGCGGAAAGCTCGCCTTGAGAGAATTTTCTCCCCGTCGCATTGAACTGCGTCGTGCGCTGGAACAGTTCCTCCACCCGCCGCAGCGGCGCGCCGATTCGCAAGCGTTCGACGCGGCATTCAATTTCGAGCGAGGCGAGAAAAGCCTGCTCGTCCTCAGCGCTCGCGCGCAGGCTTTCGCGCCCCAGCTGAGCCTTCACCAGCGCGGTCCTCGCCTCCGCCTCGGCCGAGACGCACGGCCGTTGCAGCCGGGGGTCGCTCAGCAGCTTGCGGCGCAGCGAGAACAGCTCCTCGCCCCAGACCTCCACTTCCGGCAGCTCGCGGCGAACGCGCTCGCGCTCGACGGGATGATCGTCGATGAACAGGAAGGCGTCCGGGGCGAACCCCAATTCCCTCGCGATCGCGCGGATATTGCCGGCCTTGTCGTTCCAGTCGACCCGCCAGGTCACGAAATCCTCCGGCGTGAGAAGGCGCTCGCGGGGATAATGATCGGGCCAGGTCCAGAGCTTTCGGACAACGTGTTCGTCGTTCTTGCTGACCGCGGCGAGCACGATGCCGCGCCGCTTCAGCGTCTTGAGGGCCTCGTGGATGCCGAAATAGAGGCCGATATAGGAATAGAGGCCGCTGGTCTCCGGTCGCCAATCGAACGGCGCGCCCGTTTCGGCCAGGACGCCCGGCCAGAGCACGCCGTCGAGATCGACGATCACGCATTTCTTGGCGTCGATCCCGAGCACGCCGACGATGCCGTCGAGATGCGCGCGCGCCATGATCCTCTCGCGCCGATAGGGATCGCCCTCCAGCTCGGCGGCGAGCGGCGCCATATCGGGAAATAGATCGTGCACCGCCGCCTTTTCGCTCTGCGGGCGCCGCAGCATCCAGCCCGGGGACCCGAAATGCATGAACGAGGTGAGCCCGTCGTCGAGCAGGCTCGCGGCCCCGGCCGCCCCGAGCGCGGCGGCGACGTCGACGACGTGAACGTCGGCGAACCCCTCCGCGAGTTCGGCGAGCGCGAGATTGGCGCGACGGAAGCGATTGCGGTGGCCATGAAGCCCGCGTTCCGCGAGGCCCAGAGGTTGGACCGTCGGCTCGGGCAGACCGTCGATCAGGATCGGCGCCGGACTGCGCGCGCGAAGGTTTGCCAGCAGCCGCCGCGCCTCGGCGACATAGGGCGCGAAGGGCTCGTCAGGACTGCCCGATGCGATGCCCGCGCGCGATCGCAGGGCGCCGATCAGGATGAGGTCGTACTTGCGTTCGCCGACCCATCGGACATCGTCGGGGAAGGTCGCGCCGATATGCAGATCAAGACCCCGCGCACGCCCCGCGAGCTCGAGAAACTCGGCCTCCATCTGCAGATCGCAATCGGCCAGCAGCGCCACGTCGAGCCGCCGACGCTGGGTCGCGAGATCGCCCAAGGACCGCGTCGCCGACGCCCCCCAGTAGGACGCCGCGCCTTCGCTGCGCTCCCGCCGGAAGCGGTCGAGCATCTGGCCGGGATCGCGCCCCGCGGTCTCGAGCAACTGCGAAGCGATCTCGGCGGCCTCTTCGTCCGCATTCTTTTCGCTGAGAAAGCCGCGCTCCAGCAGCGCGGCGACGCAGCCCGCGAGGGTCGGGACGTCATAGCCGACGACGCGCGAGAGGTCCGGAAAATCCTCCGGCAGCGAGCGCGGCTCGTCGAAGCATTCGAGCAGCCGCTCCACCTCGCCGTCGACCGCCAGCCGCAATTGCGTGACCGCGTGCAGGATCAGCACGCGCCCGCCCCCGAGCGCAACGACATGGGTGAACCGGGAACGCCGCAGGATCATTCCGACCGCCTGATGCAAGGCCGTCGCGGCCCGAAAAGCGGGGCGGCGCCGATGGCTCGCCCTTTGGACGAGAGGATGGCGGCGAGAGCTTTCGCGGGGCTTGGGGGCGGCGAGGCCGCCCGGGCTGCGGCGCCCCGCGCTTGTCGGCGCTTTCCCCGCCCCTTATGATGGGCGCCAGACATTGGAGGCCGCCATGGGCGCCTATTCGCTCGATCAGGCTCAGGAACAGCTCGCCCGTCTCGTCGACGAGGCGTTGACGGGGGAAATCGTGACGATCATGCGCGACGGGCGGCCCGTCGTAGCGCTCACGCCGACGACGCCCGAACCGAAGCCGCGGGAACCGAAGCCTGTGACCGACGAATATCTCGAAGGCATGCGGAAGCGAGCCTTGGCGCGTCCCAGCCTCGGCGGCGACTCCGTGACGCTCATCCGCGAGATGCGCGAAGAAGAGCGGTGAGCTTCCGCTTCGCCACCAACGCTGAGGCCGACACCCCCCATCCCTCAACCGAGATTGTCGGTCACGAGTTCCCACACGTCGCCGGCACGGCCTGCGAGCACGGCCTTGGCGGAATAGAGCGCGGTGCCGAACACCTGCGCGAGTTCGACCTTGGGCGGCATGACGAGCTCCATCCTGTCGGTCACGACATCCAGCAGCGCCGGACCCGGAGCGGCAATCCAGTCGCGTACCGCGGCCTCCAGCAGCTCCGGCCGCTCCACCCGTTGCGCATGGAAGCCGATCGCCTGGGCGACGTGGGCGAAGTCTGGATTCTCGAGGTTGGTGTATGAGTCCAGCAGGCCCTCGACCTTCATCTCCAGTTCGACGAAGCCGAGCGAGCCGTTGTTGATCACGGCGATCTTGATTGCGATGTTCTCCTGCACCGCTGTGATCAGGTCGCCCAACAGCATCGAAAGACCGCCGTCGCCGCTCAACGAGATGACCTGACGGTGCGGCGCGGCCTTCTTGGCGCCGAGCGCCTGCGGCATCGCGTTGGCCATGGTGCCATGGGTGAGGCTGACGATGGTGCGGCGCTTTCCCGTCGCGCGCGTATGCCGCAACAACCAGACGATTGGCGAGCCGCCATCGGCGGTGAACACGGCGTCGTCGTCGGCGTGGTGGTCGATGAGATGGACCAGGTATTGCGGATGGATTTTGCCGCCGCGGCCGACGGTTTCCCGCTTGCCGAGCGTTTGCAGCGCTTTCTGATGGCGCTCGAGGCCTGTCGGGCGCAGCCACTTTCTTGCACGTGTTGTTCCGCAATCTCGGCTTCGCCGCGCGAGACCCTTTGAAAAAATGTCTCGTTGCGACTACTGTTTCGCTACGACTCTACCTCGCCGAAAAACGTTGCAATCGCTCCGGTTACGGCGTTCGGTTGCTCCACGGTCGCGCTGTGGCCGGCGCGGGGGATGACAACAAGCCTCGCGCCTTTTATCGCCGTTGCGATGCGTTGAGCCTTTGCGGGCACAGTAGCGACGTCTTCGTCACCGACAATGACGAGGGTTGGCGCGGTGATCTTCTCAAGCGTATCGTAAACGCCCTCACGCTCAATAACGCCATTTACTGCGCGCCAAATAGAAGGGCGGTTCGAAAGCATTTGCTTCTTCCACTCCGAACGCTCGGTGGCGCGATCGGGGTCCTTCAACGCGGTCTTTCCGAACATGATTGGCATCACCGCATTCGCAATCAAGCTTGGCCCGAAAAGGCGAGCGAGGAGGTTCAGTGCCCGGTATTTCGTTTTCGACGCAAATGTTTCTGGGTCGGCTGAGGTCTCCATCAGTACAAGGGAACGGATCAGATCGGGACGAGCGACAGCTAGCCGCATTGCAACGAAGCCACCCATGCTCAAGCCGCAGAAATGAACTGGACCAAGGCCCAAGGCTTCGACCAACGCCGCCGCATCTGCTGTTAAACTTTCCATGCTGACTGAGCGGTAAATGCTCTCTGGGCTCCTACCCTGGCCACGATGGTCGTACGCAACGCAACGATAGCGCCCCGCGAGGGCGGCAATTTGCGGCGCGAACAGATTAGTGTTCCAAAGCAAACCATGGCTAAAGACAATCGGCGCGCCACTCCCGCCAGTGTCTTCATAATAAAGCGATGTATCGTTCAGATGTATTGTCGCCACTCATTCGATCCTTAATCGCAGTGGCTTACAGAACTCCACCCCCCCGCGAAAACACCACCACCGCCGCGAACAAAGCACCCAAAAAGAACTCGATAGACTGGGCCAAGCCTCTGAGCCGCGCGCCAATCGTTGGCGCATTCGTAACCTCGCCGGCGGCGGTGCTCAGCTTTGGCGCCGCCTCGACCAGCGCGAGACCCACGCGCACCGCGCGTTCCGCGTCGTGCTCGTCGGCGCGGGGATAGCCGAAATAGGCGAGCACGCCGTCGCCCATATATTTGGCGACGAAACCGCCGTTGCGCTCGATCCCTTCCGCGCAGCAGCGGTGATAGGCGCCGATCACGCCGCGCAGGTCTTCCGGATCGAGCCGGGCCGACAGCGCGGTCGAGCCGACCAGGTCGCAGAACATCGCAGAACATCACTGTGAGCTGCCCGTCGCTCGGCGGTTTCCGGCGTAGGGGTGGGCGGGGGCGGCGGTTCCGCGGCCACGTCGGCCGCGACACGGGGCGCAGACAATTCGTGGATCGCGGCCAACAACTTGCGCCGATGTCCGACGATGACGACGCCGATCTCCTTCAAGTCCTCCGATGTCAGTTTCGGAAGAACCTCCGCGTCGATCTCGTTCTCGCGAAACGCGGCCTCGTATTGCCCGAGCCCGAGGCCCCTCAGCCACTCCCCGACGTCCATGGTCGCGCTCCGATCGGCTTGGGAAGCATGATCGGCTTCGCCGCGTGGAATGTCCAGCGTGACGTCCCATCCCTCAGGTCAGGTGTTGGTCGCGAGTTCCCGATACGCCGCCGGCGCTGCCGGCCAGCACGGTCTTGGCGGACTAGAGCGCGGCGCCGAAGATCTGGGCGAGTTCGATCCTGGGCGGCATGACGAGCTGCATCCTGTCGGCCACGACATCCCGGTCGATTCCGATCCCCTGGCCCCGCTTTCGGAGACGCTTTCGCCCGAAATCAAAATCATCGCCTTTTCCTTTCTGAAAACCGCAACCCGTGCTAACGTCCGTCCATGAGCTTTCGACGATCCCCACCCCGCCCGCTCGCCTCGGCCTCCTCGAGCTGCTTTGGCGGACGAAAAAAATTTGGAAACGGACTCTTTGGGTTTGGAAGCCTTGCAAGCCCTTGAAATCCCACAAAACCGCCAAAGGAATCTTTGGAAAAGCTTGGAGACAAACACGTGAGATTTGGAAAAGCTTGCCAAAAAGCTTGGAGGCCGGTGGACCGCTCTGGGTGGCGCTCAGTCCTTCAGCGCCTCGTCCATCAGCCGCGCCAGCGTCCCCGGCTCGCGCGGGAAGCCCGCCCGGATCCAGAGCGCCTGCAAATTCTTCAGCACCACTCCGACGCGCCGCCCCGGCCCCACCCCGCGCGCCACGATGTCCGCGCCGCTGAACGGCAAGCGGGGCTGCGGGGTGTCGCTGACGAAGCGCCAGGCATGTGAGAAGCGCTCATCGTGCGGGGCCGCGCCGGAATCGACCTGGGTCAGCGCGATCGCGTCGCGCGCGCCCTGGCGGCCGCGTTCGAACAGCAGCAAGCGCAAATCGCCGAGCGAGGGCGGCGCGCGGGCGCCGTGCAGAGTTTCCAACGCCCGCGCCATGGTCGCGAGGCGATCGTGATCGTTGTTGGACAAGCGCAGGCGTTCGCGCAGGCGCTCGGCGTCCTCTTCGATATGGGCCGCCAGCGCCGCCAGCCGCAACAATGGGTCGGGCGGCTCGCCGCGCACCGCCTCGAGCGCGATCAATCGCCGAAGTCGCGCGGGATCGGCCATTCCCGCGAGCGGGCCCGCCAGCAGCCCGGCCTCGCATACTCTGGTCACGACCTCGCCGGCGCGCGGCGCGGCGAGCAGCTTCAACAGTTCCACGCGCACCCGCTCGCGCGAGAGAATCGCCAGGCCCTCGCGTTCCCGGATCGTCGCCACAAAACCCTCGGCGTCGAGTTCGCCCTCGCCGAATCGCGCCGAAAACCGGAAGAAACGCAGAATGCGCAGATAGTCCTCGCGGATGCGTAAGTGCGCGTCGCCGATGAAGCGGACGCGCCGCGCCTCGAGATCAGCGAGCCCGTCGGCATAGTCGTGGACGCGGCCTTGCAGGTCGATCGAGAGCGCGTTGATGGTGAAATCGCGACGCAGCGCATCGAGGCGGAAATCGCGGCCGAAAGCCACCTCAGCGTGGCGGCCGTCGGTCTGGATGTCCTGGCGAAGCGTCGTGACCTCGATCGGCAGCCCCGCGGCCATGATCGTCACCGTGCCGTGCGCGAGCCCGGTCGGCACGACGTGAAAACCGGCGGCGCGCGCGCACGCCATCACCGCTTCGGGGGGCGCCGTCGTCGCGAGATCGAAATCGCCCGGCGGCGCCCCGAGCGCCAAGTCCCGCACCGTCCCGCCGACCAGGCGCGTCTCTTCGTCGCGGCCATTGAGCAACATCATGACGTCGGCGAGCGGACCCTCGCGCAGCAGGCTCATGTCGCGCAGGCGTCCGCCCGCCAGCGCGCTCACTCGAAATGCCCTTGTATGAGCACGCCGTTCTCGACATGGGCGGGAACGTAGAGGCCGTGGCCGCGCGGCGCGGTGAGGGCGAGAAAGACGAGCCCGAGCACGGCGACGGCGAGCCCGGCGACCGTCAGCAGGGAGACGCGGCCGCGGGTCCAGTGCTCCAGCGCCAGCGGAAATCGGGCGCGTAGCGCGAGGTAGACCGCGAACAGCGCGAACGGCGCGAGAAACAGGCCGAGCGTATCGAAGACGGCGCGTCCCATCAGGAAAACAACCTCTCCCAGAGATTGCGCAAAATTCCGGCGGTGGCGCCCCAAATATAGCGCTCGCCATGGGGCATTGCGTAGAATTTTCGCGCTTTCCCCCGCCATTCGCGCTCCTGCAGCAGATGATTGGCCGGGTCCATGAGCCAAGCGAACGGCGTCTCGAAGACTTCGGCGACCTCCTCCTCGTTGATCGTGAGCGTGAAGCCGGGATCGACGAGCGCCACCAGCGGCGCGACGCGAAAGCCCGTGCCGGTGAGATAGGGGTCGAGCCAACCCAGCGGCTCGATTAAACGCGCCTCGAGGCCGATCTCCTCGCGGGCCTCGCGCAACGCCGCGTCCAGCGGACTCTCGCCGGGATCGAGCTGGCCGCCGGGGAACGCCACCTGGCCGGAATGGGCGCGCAAATGCGAAGCGCGCAAGGTCAGCAGCACGCTGAGCCCTTCGGGGCGAGCGACGATCGGCGCGAGCACCGCGGCCGGCCGGGCCTTGGCGAGCGTCGCGGCGTCGGGGGGCGGTCCGTTCAGCGAATAGTCGCTGACGCGCGGCTCGCTCGTCCGAGCGAAGGCCTCCCGGGAAAGTTCGGGCGCGAGCTTGGCGCGCGCGAGGGTGCGCAAGTCGGCCGCGGAAAAGCCGGGCGGTATGGTCAAAGTCCCTCGATCTCGCTCGCGCGCCGCATCGGAAAGAACAGACCCGACGAGCGCACGCCGAACCAATCCTCGCCGTTCCACGCCTCGACTTCGCCGAGCGCGACCAGGTCATAGAACAGCGCGCGCTTGACGAGCGCCCAGAGTTCGCCGCGAACTTTCACGTAGGGCTTGACGCCGTCGGCGGCGCCGGTCTCGAATCGCAGCGGGTGTTCGGCGTCCACCGCGACGAAATCTTCGACATTGGTGCGAAACACCAGGCGCGGCTGGCCGGAATCGTCCTCGCGTCGCATCTCGACGGCGAGAAACGGCGCGTCATCAACAGTTATTCCGACCCGCTCGACCGGGGTGACGAGGACATGGCGATCGGCGTCCTTGCGCAAGATCGAGGCGAACAGCTGGACCAGCGGCGCCCGGCCGATCGGCGAGCCGCGGTAAAACCAGGTTCCGTCGGCGGCGATGCGCATTTCGATCTCGCCGCAATAGGGCGGATTCCATAGATGGACCGGCGCGGGTCCCCGCCGGCGCGCCGCTGCGACCTCGCCCAGGCCCGCCAGCGCCTCGTCGGGCGCGCGCACATTTTCGTTTTTGGGCGCCATAATCTCGCGGTGATTGTACGAAAGGGTCGGGACTCGACAGGAAGTGTGCGAGGCCTAATCTAGAGGCCAACGCCGCCGAAGGAAACACCGGAGACGATTCGCGTCCCACTCGTGGCCTTCTTTATGCAGGGCCGCGGGACGAGAGCGTTTCTATTCCACTACAGGAGAATACATGGCCATCGCTGAATTCGAGGCTAGCGTCGCCAAGGCCGCCGAAGCCACTCTCGCGCGCATCATCGACGCGCGCGAGGCGATCGGCGCGGTGATTTTCGGGCAGGACCGAGTCGTCGAGCAGACGCTGGTCACACTGCTCGCCGGCGGTCACGGTCTTTTGATCGGCGTCCCGGGCCTCGCCAAAACCAAGCTGGTGGAGACGCTCGGCATTGTCATGGGGCTGGAGGCGTTGCGCGTTCAGTTCACTCCGGACCTGATGCCCTCTGACATTCTGGGCTCGGAGGTGATGGAGGAAGGAGCGGACGGTCGACGCGCGTTCCGCTTCATCAAGGGGCCGATTTTCGCGCAATTGCTGATGGCCGACGAAATCAATCGCGCGAGCCCGCGCACCCAGTCGGCGCTCCTCCAGGCGATGCAGGAACATCACGTCACGGTCGCGGGCATGCGGCACGATCTGCCGGTTCCCTTCCATGTGCTGGCGACGCAGAACCCGCTGGAGCAGGAAGGCGCCTATCCCCTGCCCGAGGCGCAGCTCGATCGGTTTCTGATGCAGATCGACGTCGGCTATCCCGACCGCGCCGCCGAGCGCCGCGTTCTGATCGAGACGACCGGCGCGACCGATACCGTGGCCAAGCCGGCGATGACGTCGGCGGACTTGCTTTCGGCGCAACGCCTCGTTCGGCGGGCGCCGATCGGCGACAACGTCGTCGAGGCGATCCTCGATCTCGTGCGCGCGGCGCGACCCGGGGAAGGCGATCCGGAATTGACCAAGGCGATCTCCTGGGGTCCGGGACCGCGCGCGGCACAGGCGCTGACCCTGGCGAGTCGCGCGAGGGCTATCGTCGATGGCCGGCTCGCGCCCTCGCGCGAGGATGTCGCAGCGCTGGCCGAACCCGTTCTGAAGCACCGGATGGCGCTTACGTTCGCTGCGCGGGCCGAAGGCGAAACGATCACCGCGGTGGTCGGGCGCCTCGTCGCGAAATACGTGTCCTGAGGCGATGGCCACGGCTCCCGCGCCCTCGTCACGCCTTCGTGAACAGGCCGCCACGCTCGCGGCCCGCCTGCCCAGCCTCGTCGTCGCCGCGCGCCGGATCGCGCAGAGCGTGATGCACGGCGTCCACGGGCGCAGGCAGGCCGGTCCCGGCGAAACGTTCTGGCAGTTCCGCCCGTTCGTATCGGGCGAGCCCGCCGCGCGCGTGGATTGGCGGCGATCGGCGCGCGAGAACCACGCGTTCGTGCGCGAGCGCGAATGGGAGGCGGCGCATACGCTCTGGCTCTGGTTCGACCGCTCGGCGTCGATGGCTTTCGGCTCGGAACTCGCGGCGAGCACAAAGCTCGACCGTGCGGCGGTGCTGACGCTCGCTCTCGCGGATCTGGCGGTGCGCGGCGGCGAGCGCGTCGGCCTGCTCGGGCTCTCGCGCCCGATCGCCGCGCGCGGCATCATCGACCGCTTCGCGGAAATCCTGGCGGCGTCGGAACTCGTCGATCGCGCCGCGCCTTCGCAATTGCCGCCGGTCGCTCCGATCGCGGCGCGATCCAAAGTCGTCCTGATCGGCGACTTTCTCTCCCCGGGCGACGAAGTTGCGCGAAGCTTCGCCGCGATCGGCTCGAACGGAGCCGAGGGCCAAGTGCTGATGATCTGCGATCCCCTCGAGGAGACCTTCCCTTTCGCGGGCCACACCGAGTTTCTCGCGCCGGCCGACGTCGCACGGCTGCGCGCGCCTCGCGCCCAAAACCTTCGCGCCGCCTATCTGGCGCGGCTGGCCGCCCAACGCGAGGCCGTTCGCTCGGCTTCCGCGCGACAAGGCTGGGACTTCGCCCTGCACCGCACCGACGAGTCGGCGGCAGCGGCGCTGCTGAGCCTGCACGCGCGCCTCTCCGAGCGCGGACCCGCCAACCTCGCCTGGGGGACCTGACGTGTTCGGCTTGCCGCTCGCCTTCGCCGCGCCCGCGGTCCTCGTCGCTCTCGTAGCGCTGGGCGCGCTTTACTACTTCCTGCGCGTCACCCCGCCGCGCCCGCGCCAGGTCGTCTTTCCGCCGCTCCGGCTGCTGCTGGGCCTGGACGACAAGGAAACGACGCCGGCCAAGACACCCTGGCCGCTGCTGCTGCTGCGGCTGGCTATCGCCGCGGCGGTCGTGCTGGCGATGGCCGGGCCGATCTGGAACGCGGCGAAGACGGCCATCGGCCGAGACGGCGCGCTGCTCGTCGTCTTCGACGACGGCTGGGCTTCAGCGCCGAGCTGGGATCGTCGCATCGCGGTCGCGCGCGAGGCGATGTCGGCGGCGACCCGCGCGGGCCGCCTCGCGGCGTTGGCGCCGATTTCACAAGGCGGCCTGGACGTCATGCCGCTCGACGCGGCGAATTTCGAATCGAAATTGAGCGCGCTGGCGCCGGTTCCCTACGCGCCTCCGCGCGAGGCCGCGCTCGCGCCGATCGGGCGTTTCCTCGCCCACGATCCCAACGCCGAAATCCTGTGGATCGCCGATGGCCTCGAACTCGGCGGCGCCGCCGGCTTCGCGACGAAATTGAAGGCCCTCGCCGAGGGCCATGCAATCGCCGTCGCGGCCGAGGGCGCGACGCCGATCGCCATCGCCGGCGTCGAGAGCCTTCCGGGGGCGCTGAAGGCCCGGCTCACCCGCGCCGACTCGAACGCTCGAGCCGAGGGCGTGGCGCGGGCGCTCGACGCGCAGGGCCGCGTGATAGGGCAGACGCCGTTTCAGTTCGGCGCGCGCCTGACCACTGATGCGAGTTTCGATCTGCCGGTGGAACTGCGCAACGAAATCGCGCGCCTCGTCGTCGCAGACGAGCCCGCGGCGGGCGCGACCTGGCTGATCGACGAGCGCTGGCGCCGACGGCGGGTGGCGATCGTCTCGGGCGCCAGCGCCGACATCGCGCAGCCGCTGCTGTCGCCGAATTACTATGTCAGGCGCGCCCTTGCGCCCTACGCCGACATCCGCGAAGCGCACGGGGAAGTGAGCGATCCCATCCTTGCGCTACTGGCCGAGAAGCCCTCGGCGCTGGTGCTCGCCGACATGAGCGTGCCGCCCGGACCGACGCGCGACAAACTGAATGAGTTCGTCGATTCCGGCGGCGTCCTTGTGCGCTTCGCAGGCACGCGGCTCGCCGCCGGCGACGACGATCTGATACCGACGGCGTTGCGGCGCGGCGGCCGGACGCTGGGCGGCGCGCTGTCCTGGGAGACGCCGAAGCATATTGCGCCGTTCGAAGATCCGAGCCCGTTCGTCGGCCTCGCTGCGCCCGACGAGGTGACAGTGACGCGGCAGGTGCTGGCCGAACCCGAACCGGGCTTGGCCGCCAAGACATGGGCGCGGCTCGCCGACGGAACGCCGCTGGTGACCGCCGAGCGCCGCGGCAAGGGGATGATCGTGCTGTTTCACGTCACCGCCGATACGACGTGGTCGAACCTTCCTATCTCCGGCCTGTTCGTCGAGATGCTCAGGCGGATCATCGCCGAGGCGGGCGCGGCGCCTGCGGCGCCGGCCGGGTCGGTGGCCAAGACGGCGCAGACGCTGCCGCCTTGGCGAACGCTCGACGGCTTCGGCGTGCTGGGCGCGCCGCCCGCCAACGCGCAGCCGATCCCCGACGGCTTCGCCGGGATCGGCGAGGCCACCCATCTCCCCGGCTTCTACGGCGCAGCCGACTCGCTGGTCGCGGTCAACGCGATGGCGCCCGGGGAAGCGCTCGCGGCCGCCGATTACGCGGGCTTGCCGTTGCGCGCGGGCGGCCTCGCCGTTGCCCCGCCGATCGACCTGAAACCCTGGCTGCTGCTCGCCGCGCTGGTCGGCTTTCTCATCGACGCCCTGGCGAGCCTCTGGTTGGCGCGACCGCAGAGCTTCGTGCGGCGTCCGGCCGCCTTGCTGATCGCGCTCGCGCTGTTCGCCGGCTTGGCGGGCGTCGACCGGGCCCGGGCGCAACCGGCGGCGGCGCTGGACCAGGACATGAAAGCGGCGCTGGAGACGCATTTGGGTTATATCGCCACCGGCGACGCCGATGTCGACGAGACTTCGCGGCTCGGCCTCTCCACGCTCGCGAAGGTTCTCGACCGACGCACGTCCGCGGCCGTCGCCGAGCCGATAGCGCTCGACCCCGCACGCGACGAACTGGCGTTCTATCCGCTGATCTACTGGCCGATCGTCGCCGGACGGCCGCAGCCGCCGTCGCTCGCCGTCGCGCGCATAACCGCCTACATGAAAAACGGCGGCACCGTGATCTTCGACACCCGCGACGCGCTGAATTCGCGCCCCGGCGGGGCGTCGACGCCGGAGACCGTGTGGTTGCGGACGCTGCTGGCCGGCGTCGACGTGCCGCTGCTGGAGCCGATCCCGCGCGACCACGTCGTCACCAAGACGTTCTATCTGCTCGATTCCTTCGTCGGACGCACCGACATGGGGCAGACGTGGATCGAGGCGCTGCCGCCGCCGGATCCCAACGATCGCGCGCCGAGGCCCGCCCGCGCGGGCGATAGCGTCTCGCCGATCATCATCACGTCGAACGACCTGGCCGGCGCCTGGGCGCTCGACGCGAACGGCTCGCCGCTCCACCCGCTCGTTCCCGGCGGCCCGCGCCAGCGAGAATTGGCCTGGCGCGGCGGGGTCAACCTCGTGATGTACGCGCTCACCGGCAATTACAAAGCCGACCAGGTCCACGCCAAGGACCTGCTGGAAAGGCTCTCGCATTGAATTCGTGGTCTATAGCCTTCTCGCCCGCTTGGCCGCTTCCGTTGCTCGCCGGGCTCGGGGCATTGGCGCTCGGCGTCGTCGGCCTGACGATATGGCGGCGTCCACGCGCGGCGGCCTGGCGGGCGCTGGCGGCGGCGCTGCTGCTCCTCGGCCTGTTCGACCCCTCGCTGCAACGCGAGGACCGCCGGCCGCTGAAGAACGTCGTCGCGGTCGTCATCGATCGTTCGGGGAGCAATCGACTCGGCGCGCGCGAGCGCCAGACGACCGAGGCGCGCGCCGAACTCGAAAAGCGGCTCGGCGCGCTCGACAACGTGGAAGCGCATTTCGTCGAGACCCCGCGCGATGATCCGGACAATCAAGGCACGCAGCTGTTCGCGGCGCTGCGCTCCGCGCTGAGCGACACGCCGCCGGAACGCGTCGGCGGGGCGATCCTGGTCACCGACGGAATCGCGCACGACATTCCCGCCTCGGCCGCCGCGCTGGGTTTCCATGCGCCGCTGCATGTCCTCGTCACAGGGCATCCGGACGAGCGCAACCGCCGTATCGAACTCGTCGAGTCGCCGCGCTTCGGCATCGTCGGCAAGGACCAGACGATCGCCGTGCGCGTGATCGACAGCGGCGGTTCGGGCGAGCCGGCGACGCTGACCGTGCGGCGCGACGGGCAACCGCTGGCCACAGTCGGCGCCCCGATCGGGCAGACCCTCCGGATCCCGGCGCCGATCGACCATGCGGGCACGAACATTTTCGAGCTCGAGGCGTCGCCGATCCCGGGCCAGCTGACGACGCTCAACAACAAGGCGGTCGTCGCGGTGGAGGGCGTTCGCGACAAATTGCGCGTGCTGCTCGTCTCCGGCGAGCCGCACCAGGGCGAGCGAATGTGGCGCAATCTCTTGAAATCCGACGCGAACGTCGATCTCGTTCATTTCACGATTCTGCGGCCGCCGGAAAAGTCGGCCGACGGTACGCCGATCAACGAACTGTCGCTGATCGCCTTCCCTGTCGCCGATCTGTTCGGGCGCAAGATCAAGGACTTCGACCTCATCATCTTCGATCGCTACTCCAGCCAGGCGATTCTGCCGCACGTCTATCTCGACAATATCGTGAACTATGTGCGCGACGGCGGCGCGTTGCTGATGGCGGCGGGTCCCGAGTTCGAGACTCCCGAGGGTCTGTTCTACACCCCGCTCGGCGACATCGCTCCGGCGCGCCCGACGGGCGATGATTTCGAAGGCCCCTTCCGCGCCGAAATCTCGCCCGACGGCGCCAAGCATCCCGTCACGCGCGGCCTGACGGGCGGAGATACGACGCCTCCGGCGTGGGGCCAGTGGTTCCGCCGCATCGGCGGTGAGGTGACGGGCGGCATCAGCGTGATGCAGGGTTCCGACAACAGCCCGCTGCTCGTGCTGTCCCGCGTCGAAAAGGGCCGTGTCGCGCTTCTCTTGAGCGACCAGCTGTGGCTCTGGGCGCGCGGCTATGACGGCGGCGGCCCGTATCTGGACTTGCTGCGCCGGCTCGCGCACTGGCTGATGAAGGAGCCCGAACTCGAGGAGGAAGCGCTTCGGGAGCGCGTCCGCGGCCACGAACTGACGGTGGAGCGACAGAGCCTGAAGAACGAGACGCCGCAGGTGACGGTAACCGGTCCGGACGGCCAGACCCACATTCTTCAGCTTTCCCCCGCCGAGCCGGGCCTTTCGCGCGCGACCCTCGGCGTCGATCAGGACGGCCTCTATCGCGCCAGCGACGGCGAGCACGTCGCGCTGGTCAACGTCGGCCCCGACAATCCGCTCGAATTCCAGGAAGTCGTCTCGACGACGGAAAAGCTGCGCCCGCTCGCGGAGGCGACCGGCGGCACCGTGCGGCGGCTGTCGCAGGCGGCGGACGATATCGTCTCGATGCCCCGGATGCTCGACATGCAGGAATCGCCGGTCTACGGCGGCGCGGACTACATCGCGACCAAGCGCACCGGCGCCAGCGTGCTCGTCGGCGTCTCGCGTCTCTCGCTCGCGGCCGATTTCCTCGGGCTGGCGGCGCTGCTGGGAGCGCTGGTCTGGATGTGGGCGCGCGAAGGCGGCAAGGGGCGGAAGGTGGGGGCGTAAAAGGGTCGAAAAATAACCGAATGGATTAGGGGTGGGATTGCGCGGGACGGAACCCCTTCCCCCCTCTTGCGCGGGCTTGCGGGGAAAGAGAGCGCGCCCGACTCACTTGTTTCCAGACGATTGCTAATTACTGTCTGGGATGAGAATCCGAGACCGACGCATTCCCTCGAAAAAGTCGCTCACTTGGCGCCTTCGAATCTCTTCTTGACGGCTGCGATCTCAGCATCGACGAAGGGGCGGTTTCGTCCGGAGAGCGCGGCCTCCGCCATCGTTAGGGCGCAGGCTTTGATATCCGTCGTGTCGTACCCCAACGGATCTTGCGGCAGCCCTCGCCGAACGGCGGCCTTGCGCTCGGGGATCACATCTTTCGGAACAGGCTCTCCGCTCGCCTGCTCGAGGCGGATAAATTCTTCAACCGACGAGATAACCACTCTCGGACGTCCGTGGCTTGTAATCAGAACGGGTTCGGCGACAGCAGCGCGCTAGATATCGCCCGTTCGCTGCTGAAGGTCTAGCGAGGTGTAAGTTTTCATCCGCCCCTCTCCGTTGGGGCTCGAACATAAGTGTTTTACGTGGAAACGCTATTCCGATGCAGCGTGAGACATTTGCATTCGCGCGCGATGGCTTCGACTGGCCCGACGCGGGATCTCGCATTCGATCGCTTCGCGGCCCTGACGATGTCGCCGCGCCTCCGCGGCCTTGCCGATCTCGCGCGAGGCGGGTAGGTAGAGGCCGATCGAAGAGGACGCCCGATGAACAAGGTCTACCCCACCGCCGAAGCCGCGCTCGCCGGCGTGATGAAGGACGGCATGATCGTGATGTCGGGCGGGTTCGGCCTGTGCGGCATTCCGGAGACGCTGATCGAGGCGGTCCGACAGACCGGCGTCAAGGAGCTGACCGTCATTTCCAACAATGCGGGCGTCGATGGCGCGGGTCTGGGCGTGCTGCTGGAGAGCGGGCAGATCCGGAAGATGATCTCGAGTTATGTCGGCGAGAACAAGATGTTCGCTCAACTCTACCTCTCGGGCAGGCTCGAGCTCGAGTTCAATCCGCAGGGCACCCTGGCCGAGCGCATCCGCGCCGGCGGGGCCGGAATTCCCGCCTTCTACACGCGCACCGGCGTCGGCACGATCGTCGCCGAGGGCAAGGACTTGCGCGAGTTCGACGGCGAGACCTATGTGATGGAGCGCAGCCTCGTCGCCGACGTCTCGCTGATCCACGCCTGGAAGGGCGACACGGAGGGCAACCTCGTCTACCGCAAGACCGCGCGCAATTTCAATCCGATGATGGCGAGCGCGGGTAAGATCACCATCGCCGAGGTCGAGCATCTCGTCGAGCCCGGCGAGATCGACGCCGACACGATCATGACCCCGGGCATTTTCGTCAAGCGCATCGTCCATGTCCCCGATGGCCCGAAGCGCATCGAGCAGCGCACCCTTCGCAAGCGCGCCTGACACAAGGAGATTCCCATGCCCTGGACCCGTGATCAGATGGCCGAGCGCGCCGCCAAGGAGCTGCAAGACGGATTCTATGTCAACCTCGGAATAGGCATCCCGACGCTGGTTTCCAACTACATCCCCGAAGGCATGAACGTGCAGCTGCAGAGCGAGAACGGCATGCTCGGAATGGGGCCGTTTCCCTATGAAGGCGAAGAGGATCCGGACCTGATCAACGCTGGCAAGCAGACGGTCACGCAATTGCCGACGACGAGCTACTTCTCCAGTTCCGATTCCTTCGCCATGATCCGCGGCGGCCATATCGATCTGGCCATTCTCGGCGCGATGCAGGTTTCCGAGGCCGGCGATCTCGCCAACTGGATGATTCCGGGCAAGATGGTCAAAGGCATGGGCGGCGCGATGGACCTCGTCGCCGGCGTCAAGCGCATCGTCGTCGTGATGGAGCACGCGGCCAAGGACGGCCCCAAGCTGCTGCACCATTGCGACCTGCCGCTCACCGGAACGCATGTCGTCGACCTCGTGATCACCGACCTCGGCGTGTTCACCATCGACAAGCACGGCAACGCAGGCATGGCCCTCACCGAAATCGCGCCCGGCGTGACCCCGGCCGACATCGCCGCGAAGACGGAGGCGACATACCGGGTGGCGCTCTAGACGCGGTTGCGGATAGTCGCGGACCGCGCCTTGGGAACAAGTCCGCTAAACAGTGCTTATATGAGGGTGGGGGCGCGCTAAAGAGGTCGCCATGAAAAGTCTCGAGATCGCAGGCGTCGCGCTGATCGCCGCTTGGTCGGTTGGC
>Ga0209139_10000150_pt1 | contig 21680 bp, 16 predicted proteins | sample BogFormECP14_OM3_FD_188246 | JGI IMG/M metagenome (GOLD analysis project Ga0209139, IMG submission 188246) | Bog forest soil microbial communities from Calvert Island, British Columbia, Canada - ECP14_OM3 (SPAdes) (version 2) | ecosystem: Environmental > Aquatic > Freshwater > Wetlands > Bog ...
AGTGCCGAAGAACTCCGGAGGGTTCTCGAACTACGAGCCAACCACAAACTCACTCGTGATTGCGGGAGTGGGCGGAAACCCATCGAATCTTGGCATGAAGACCAGGTATACCTACTTCGCTCCGCGAACTGGCTTCGCCTATCGCGTAAGCGATATGACGGTAGTGCGTGGTGGATTCGGCATCAGTTACATGCCATTTGAGGACAACACGTACGCATATAACTATCCGGTACGCGCGAACAACAGCTATCAGCCCACGGGTGTGGCCGTCTCATTTACGCCTGCCGTGCTGGCAAATGGGCAAACTGCAACCTTCCAGGCAGGCTTCCCGGCTCCGGTGCCGATCGACATACCTTCCAATGGAATTATCAGTGCCAGCGGACCGCTCTTGAGTCAGGTGTTTTTCGTCATTCCAAAGAACTACCAAAACCCTTATGTTGAGTCCTGGAACGTGGCCGTTCAACAGGCGCTGCCCGCCCAGTTCTCACTTCAGTTAAGTTATGTGGGAAATCACGGCGTGCGCATAGGCTCAGCGCAGAACATCAACTTGCCTCCGGCCCTGGGATTGGGAGCAGCCGGAGAACCCGAAAATATTGCCTTTAAGCGCACTGCGGCCACGAACCAGTACTTTCTGGGATTTTCTTCCAACTATCAGGCCTTGCAGTTGCAGTTGACTCGCCGCTTTACCAACGGACTTGCGACACAGACCGCCTTCACCTGGGGGAAGGGACTCGGATACCAGAGCAGCGATGATGGCGGCCTTACCTTCTGGCTCGATCAACGTCACAACTACGCGGCAAATGACTACGACCGTCGCCTCAACTTCGAAGAGAGCTTTACTTACGAGCTTCCCTTTGGGAAGGGAAAACGCTGGTTGAGCAGCGGCTTTACGTCTGTAGCTCTTGGCGGATGGAAACTGTCGGGCATCATCTCAGTTGTCTCCGGATTACCGTTCACTGTGACGGCAAACGGCGGCACGATCAATACACCCGGCCAAACGCAGACCGCCAATCTGGTAAAATCCTTCCATGCGCTTCATGGGATTGGCACAGCGCACAACTGGTTCGACACCTCGAGCTTTACCCAGCCCGTCGGGTGCACCACTTCGCCCTGTCCCATCCAATATGGAGTCACCATGGGGAGTTCGGGCCGTAACCAGTTCTTCGGCCCCGGATTTATTCAGGACAATCTCTCAGCCTTCAAATCGTTTCCAATATGGGAGACCGTCTCGCTGGAAACGCGCGTCGATGCCTTCCAGTTAAGCAACTCTCCGCAATTCAGCAACCCAAGCAATTCCATCACCAGCACTACGTTTGGCCAGGTCACATCAACAACCAGCAGCGGCTCCGGCGTGAATGGCACCGGAGGTGGGCGAGCACTCCAGCTATCGGGAACGATCCGATTCTGAAGGGCACTTTGAGGTAGGCGAGGGCTTCAGCCCTCGCAACAACACTTCAACTATCATCTATGAGTGAATCGTCTTGTCATCTGATTCCTGGAGGCGTAATCGATGTCCGCGTCGCGTCGTGAATTTCTCATGGGCCTTGCCGCAACCGGCGTGCTCGCAAAAACTTCAATGGCTGCAGCCATGAATTGCCCGTTTCGCCTGTCGGTCATCAATGACGAGTTGACGCAGGACTTCGACCGCGCTTGCCAGATTGCCTCGCAGGACTTTGGCCTGAGCTGGATCGAGCTGCGCGGCATGTGGGACAAGAACATTACCGAACTCAATGCAAAACAGATCGCCGACGCGCAACAGATTCTTGCAAAATACAAGCTTCAAGTTACCGATATTGCCAGCCCGCTCTTCAAAGTAGATTGGCCCGGCGCGCCGCTCTCGAAGAGCAGTCCGAAGCGCGACCAGTTTCACGCAGACTTCGACTTCAAGCAGCAGGATGTGCTGCTAGACCATTGCATCGAGCTGACGAAGGCATTTAAGACAGACCGCATTCGCTGTTTCGACTTCTGGCGCCTCGACGACCCGAAGCCGTATCGCGAAGCTATGAACGACAAACTGCGCGAAGCCGCCGAAAAATGCGCCAAAAGCAAGGTGATTCTTCTGCTGGAAAACGAAATGTCCTGCAACACCGCGACCGGCGCAGAGGCAGCTGCGGTGCTCAAGGCAATTCCGAATAAAAATTTCATGCTCAACTGGGACCCGGGCAACGCCGCAACCTTCCCTGACGATACGCCTTATCCAAACGGCTACAATCTGTTGCCCAAAGAACGCATTGGCCACTGCCACAGCAAGGATGTAAAGCGGCTGCCCGACGGGAAGTATGAATGGGCGCCTGTCGGCGCAGGCGTTGTGGACTGGGTAGGACAGTTCCAGGCCTTGCAGCGCGATGGGTACCACTACGCAGTGAGTCTCGAAACCCACTGGCGCGGCGCAGGCACGCCTGAAGCATCCACGCGCATAAGCATGCAGGGACTGAAGGACTCGCTGAAGAAAGCCGGTATCGACTGCTGACCGTGTCAAGCCCCCAGCGATCAAGAAAGTTTATAACTCCAACATTCTAAAGAGAAAATAACTGAACCAATTTGGCATACCATTACCCCTCAAACTGGTAAACTAGAAGTAGAGAAAAAGCCCGCCACTACTGGCGGGCTTTCCTGTTTTCGGGAGAGCACAATCCTCCACGTTTCGTCACGGAAAGCATAGCCGTCTATGCCTCGTCATTCTGACGACCAATGGGAGGAAGAATCTGAACGATGTTTCGGAAAGGCAATGTGCCAGGATCAGCCGGGTGCCCCATCCTAGCTCCTCGCGCCGTTCGAGGAGCTAGGGTGGGTCTAACCAGACCGCGCGAAGCGCGCACCAAAGTACACCCCAAACGCACGCAACTACTAATAGAAAGATGAATTTACAAGAAACATAGGGGGGAGGGTGGGCCGACAGAGTGAATGTAGGCATGAGGCACCCAGATGCACCCAACCACCTGTAGAAAGAGGAACTTACCAGAAATATACCAGGGGGGAGGCTAGGACCCAGCAGCGACCGCGTTCAACTCCTTAACAATGCCGGAGACAAAGCTCTTGGCATCGCCAAAGAGCATGAGCGTCTTGTCGAGATAATAGAGGTCGTTGTCGATGCCGGCGAAACCTGGGCTCATGCTGCGCTTGATCACCATGACCGTTTGCGCCTCGAAGGCATTCAGGATCGGCATACCGGCAATGGGACTGTCTTTCTCGAACCGCGCCGCCGGATTGACGACATCATTCGCCCCAATCACAAGCGCTACATCCGTTCTCGCAAATTCGGGATTGATGTCATCCATTTCGATAAGCCGGTCGTAGGGAACATCGGCTTCCGCAAGCAAAACATTCATGTGTCCTGGCATGCGTCCCGCAACCGGATGAATGGCAAAGCTCACCTCGATCCCTCGCTTTGTGAGGATATCGTGCAGCTCGCGCAGCTTATGCTGTGCCTGGGCGACCGCCATGCCGTATCCGGGGATGATGACCACCTTGCGGGCTGAGTCGAGAATCTCCGCCGCTTCTTCTGCGGAAGCGGACCGCACTGGACGTGCGGTCGTTTGTTTCACGCTGGTCTGAATTGTGCCAAACGCGCCGAACAATACGTTGCTGAACGACCTGTTCATGGCCCGGCACATGATCACGGCAAGAATGAAGCCGGAAGAACCGTCGAGCGCTCCAGCAACGATCAGCAGTTTATTGTCGAAGGCGAAGCCCATAGCGCTGGCTGAAAGTCCCGCATAGGAATTGAGCAATGCGATGACGGTCGGCATATCCGCGCCGCCAATAGGAATGATCAGCAGGACACCAAAGACGAGAGAGAGAACAGCAAAGATGGGAAACAGCCAGGTACGTTCCGGCGAGAGGATGAGTGCAACGCCAAATATCACGGCAAGAGCAAGAATGCCAAGATTGACGAAATTCTGGCCTTTGAAAGTGATTGGACGCTGGGGCAGCGTCTCCTGCAATTTACCGAAGGCCATCATACTGGCCGTGAAAGTGAGAAACCCCAGCAGCATTTCGACAATCAGCGCGATCATCACCACGCCATGCGGCATCTGGCGGTAATATTCAGCGGCACCGATGAGCGCGGCGGCCAGCGCGCCGCAGGCATGCGAAAAGGCGGTCCGCTGCGGCACTGCCGTCATCGGCATGTAGTACGCAATGGGAACACCGATTGCCGAGCCGATGAGGAATGCGATGAAGATCCACTGGTAGCTCACCACTTCGGCGCGCAACAGCGTTCCCACAACGGCGAGCAGCATTCCGATTTCGCCAATAATCACGCCACGGCGGGCGGTAGTCGGCGAACTCATCCACTTGATGGCAAGGATGAAACTGGCAGCAGCGAGAAGGTACAGAATCGGAAAGATGCTCTGCATCATTTCTTTTCAGCACCCCGCTTTTTGAACATTTTCAACATGCGATCCGTGATGAGGTACCCGCTGACGACATTGATGGTAGACAGTACCACCGCCGTGAAACCAAGAGCGCGCGTCAGTGTGCTCGCCTCTTTTGCTCCCGTGATGAGGATGGCTCCAACTACGGCAATAGCCGAGATTGCGTTGGTAAGAGACATCAGTGGAGTGTGCAGCAAAGGCGATACCCGGCGGATCAATTCGAATCCGAGAAATGCCGCCAGCATGAACACCCAGATAGCAATTTCGTAGGAACTCATTGCTTCACCTCGCCCAGTTCAGACGCACCGAGCAGCTCGGCAACGCGCGGATGTACGACTTTTCCCTGATGCGTAACCAGCGATTCGCGAATGATCTCGTCATCCAGATTCAGCGAAATATTCCCGTCTCGCATAAGCAACTTGGCAACAGCAGCGATGTTTGCCGAAAGCATCTGGCTCGCATGATTTGGAATCATCGAGGGCAGATTGACCGGCCCAAGGATCGTCACCTCATCCTGCACGACCGTCTCGCCGGGACGGGTGAGTTCGCAGTTGCCCCCGCGTTCGGCTGCGATGTCAACGATCACAGAACCTGCTGGCATGGCGGAAACCATTTCGGCGGTAATCAGAATGGGAGATTTGCGTCCGGGCACAGCGGCGGTAGTAATCACCACATCCTGCTCGCGCAGGACTTCAGTCAGCAGCTCGCGTTGGCGTCGATAAAACTCCTCGTCCATCGCTTTCGCATAGCCGCCTTTGCCCTCCGATGACTGTGCGTCCACGTCAAGCATCACAAACTTTGCGCCGACGCTTTCCACCTGTTCTTTTACCGCCGGTCGCACATCGTAAGCACAAACCACGGCTCCCAAACGCCGTGCCGTCGCAATTGCCTGCAGCCCGGCAACGCCAGCTCCGAGCACGAAGACCTTCGCCGGAGTAAGCGTGCCCGCGGCCGTCATCAACAAAGGAAACATCTTCGGCAACTGGCTCGCGCCCATGAGGACGGCGCGGTATCCGGCAATCGTAGCCATGGATGACAGCGCATCCATGCTCTGTGCTCGCGTAATGCGGGGAATGAGTTCAAGCGCCAGCAGCGACGCGCCGGCTGACGCCAGCTCCGAGCACTCTTGCAACGCAGTTAGCGGCTCGCCAAAACCGATAAGTATCTGACCCGGACGCAGCAGAGACAGGTCAGCGCGACCTGCTTCAGGGTTGGCGCCCAGGCAGCGAACCTGCGCAATGATGTCGGCTTCGCGGAATACATCTTCGCGGCTGGCGATGCGTGCGCCTCGCGCAACGTACATTTCGTTAGGAAAGCCGGCCGCAACGCCCGCCGATTGTTCAATGATGACTTCAAGACCAGCTTTTCGAAGCGCCTCACATTGGCGGGGAATGAGGGCTACGCGCCGCTCCTGAGGGAAAGTCTCAAGCAAAGTTCCAAGGGTCCCAGGCAATCAAACCTCCCCGGCAGCCAAGTTATTCATTTCGACACCGATTGGCAAGTCTTTCTTATATTTTGACGGCACGAATGAGCGGAAGTAGGTCATGGAACACCAGAACTCGTTTCCATCAGGCATCCAGGAGGTCTGCCCATGAGCTTATTCAGGCCAAATTAAGCCTTTTACCCTTATCCTGATCTCTAATGTGTTCTCGAACCAGAAAGATACAGGCCGGACTGTCCTTATTTGCTGCAACGGTCGTACTCTCGGTCGCGTCGTGCCTGGCCCAGCAACCCGAAGCAAGTTCGCAAGAAGGCCCCATTATTACGCTCGACGAAGCGATTCATCGCGCACAAGCAAATGAGCCGGCATTCGCCGCCAGTGTCGCCGAGAGCAAGGCCGCCGGTCTGGATCGCTCCATCGCGCGGGCAACTTTGCTGCCGGGCGCCGTGTATCACAACCAGGCTCTGTACACACAACCGAATGGAGAACAAAACCAGGCCGGTCAGGGGGTTGGATCACAGCCGTCCCCACGTTTCATAGCGAACAATGCAGTGCGCGAATACGCCAGCCAGGCAGTCGTGAACGAAACCGTCGGTCTCGCACAGATGGCGGAGGTAAAACGCGCAGATGCCGCAGCAGTGTTTGCTGAGGCGCAACTTGAAGTCGCCCGCAGGGGATTGGTCGAAGCTGTCGTGAATCTTTATTACAGTTCACTGGCCGCCGACCAGAAACTGACTGTTGCCAAACGGGCCACCACAGAGGCTGACACATTCGCCGGTCTGACGAAGAAAAGGGAAGCGGCCCGCGAGGCAGCGCATGCCGATGTCATCAAGGCTCAACTGGAACAACTGCAACGCCAGCGTGATGTGACTGATGCAAGCATTGCTGCCAAAAAGGCGAAACTCGAGCTTGCTGTGCTCCTTTTTCCCGACCCACGCACACCCTACAAGCTGCAAACCAGTCCAAATGTCCCCGACGTTCCCACACGCGCTGCCGTGGAAGCAGCCGCAACCAGCAACAATCCCGATCTAAGAAGCGCCATGGCCGCATTGAAGCAGAACGACGCCGAAGTGCTCGCCGCACGCGCGGCCTATTTGCCTGACCTCGGATTGAACTTCACCTACGGCATCGATGCGCCACAATTTGCCGTCAACGGACCGGACGGAGTGCGCAATCTCGGTTATTCCGGCAGCGTCACGCTCGATATCCCCGTATGGGACTGGCTATCGACACAGCACAAGGTAAAGCAAAGCGAGATTCGCCGCGATGCGGCTCGTGTAGCTCTCACCGCCGCGCAGAAAAGACTGATTGCCAACCTTGAAGAGACATACAGCGAGGCAACAACGGCGCACGATCAACTGGCATCGCTCAATCAAAGCGTCGAGACAGCCGCCGAGAGCCTTCGATTGACAAAGCTGCGCTATACCGGCGGCGAAGCCACCGTTCTCGAAGTAGTGGATGCGCAGAATGCTCTTACCAGTGCGGAAAATGCGCGTGAAGACGGAGCCGTTCGCTATCAGGCTGCTCTGGCCAATCTTCAGACATTGACAGGAACATTGTGAGACTCATGCCTGAATCGAGAGAGAAAAAAGAAGGAATGACACTTGGCGAGCGGAAGAGCTGGTTTCGCCGATTTCTGATTGGCGGATCGATCGCATTGTTTGTGACAGTCGCTGGTTGTTCGAAGAAAGAGGCCGCGCCCGAGGTTCAGGTTGAAGTGCAGGCAGCGCACCCGACCCAGGGGCCAATCACCGTGCATATCACCGCCGATGCCGTGCTGTCTCCGCTGGCGCAAGCCGCGATTGCCCCGAAAATCAGCGCGCCGGTCAAGAAGTTTTACGTTCAGCGCGGCTCCCATGTGAAGGCAGGGGAGTTGCTGGCTACACTTGAAAACCGCGATCTGACCGCAGCTGTACTCGACAACCAGGGAAGCTATACGGCAGCAAAGGCGGCCTACGATGCTTCGACGCGCGCGCAGGTTCCGGAAGACTATCAAAAGGCCGAGCTGGATTTTGCGCAGGCCAAAGCGAATCTCGATCTCAACCAGAGCATCGTAAACAGCCGCAAGCAGCTATTTGCCGAAGGTGCGATTCCCGGGCGCGATCTTGATACAGCGACAGCCGCGTTGGTGCAGGCTCAGGCTGCATACGACACGGCGAAGAAGCATCTCGAATCGATGAAGAGTGTCAGCCATGAGGCGGCCCTCAAAGAAGCGCAAGGGCAATTGGCATCCGCTGAAGGCAAGTACATGGGCGCCGAGGCGCAAGCAAGCTACTCGGAGATCCGCAGCCCCATCGAGGGCGTCGTCACTGACCGGCCGCTCTTCGCAGGCGAAACTGCTGCGACCGGCACTCCATTAATCACGATTATGGATACGTCGGCACTGCTGGCCAAAATTCATATCTCTCAGCAGTTAGCGCAGCGTCTGCAAGTTGGAGACACTGCATCGATCACGGTTCCAGGATTTGATGACACGGTGCCGGCAAAGGTTACGCTGGTCAGCCCGGCACTCGATCCCGGCAGTACGACAGTTGAAGTGTGGCTGCGGATAGAGAACAAGAACGGGATGCTGAAAGCAGGAACGCCGGTGCACGCCGCGATTGCCGGCAAAACAATTCAGAATGCGTTGAAACTTCCCATCGCCGCCATTCTCACTGCGCAGGACGGCAGCAAGTCAGTGATGGTTGTCGGAACGGATGGATCCGCTCACAAAAAGGCCGTGGAAGTCGGCATCCAAGACGCCGGCGAAGTGCAGGTCACAAACGGCCTGTCATCGAGCGACACTGTCATCAACGATGGCGCGTACGGACTGGATGAAGGAACAAAGGTGAAACAGGCAACGGCCTCCGGCGAAGACAAGCCATCCGCAGGCAAAGGCGGAGAGGATCAGTGATAACGGATACCTCCATCACACCGCCAAAGGTCACGGAGGGCTTCTGGCTGAAGCGTTCCATCAGGACCATCTTTTTCTTTGTGGTGGTACTGACGGTCGCAGGTATTTACCTGGCGTTCAAGGTACCGATCTCCGTTTTCCCGGAAACGAACTTTCCGCGTGTGGTCATTGGTGTCGATAACGGCGTCATGCCGGTCGAACAGATGCAGGTAACGATCACCAAACCGATTGAGGACGCGATCAACAGCGTCCCCGGCTTGGCGACCGTGCGTTCCACCACCAGCCGCGGGTCAGCTGAGATCAGTCTCTTCTTCGACTGGAATGTGGATATGTTCCACACCCTGCAGCTTGTTGACTCGGCCCTAGCAAAGGTACAGCAGACGCTCCCGGCGACCGCGCGCATCACCACCAATCGGCTGACCTTCGCGACCTTCCCGATCCTCGGTTACAGCCTCACATCGGACACGGTTTCTCAAACCCAACTGTGGGAGTTGGCAACCTATGAGCTGAAACCCCCGCTGAACCGTGTAGCCGGCGTGAGCACCGTCACCGTTCAGGGCGGCAAAGTTCCCGAGTATCACGTCGTTCCGGATCTGGCCCGACTGCAGTCCTCGGGAGTCACAATCTCGGATCTGGTGAACGCCATTCAGGCGTCGAACATTATTGACTCCCCTGGTCTCTACGAAGAAAACCATCAACTGATTCTCGGTCTTGTCGGCGCGCAGGTGAGAGATGCCGGTGCTCTCGGCCAACTCGTGATCAAGACGACGCCCGGCGGTGCACCAGTACGAGTGACAGATGTCGCTACCGTGCAGTCAGCAACCATGCCGATCTATACCGTTGTGACTGCGAACGGCAAGCCCGCGGTGCTGCTCAACATCACTCGTCAGCCAGCGAGTAACACCGTTGCCGTAGCAAATGCGGTTGCTGACGAAGTAAAGCTCCTGCAGAAGACTTTGCCCGCCGGAGTCAGGCTCGAGCCTTACTATGATCAGTCACAACTGGTCCGCGAAAGCATCTCCAGCGTTCGCGACGCTATCTTTATCGGTCTCATCCTTGCGTGCATCATTCTTTTCCTCTTCCTCCGGGATTGGACTTCGTCGGTCGTAGCCGGTCTTGTAATTCCAGTAACCGTAGCAGTTACAATTCTTTTTCTCTGGCTGATCGGTGAGAGTTTCAACCTGATGACCCTTGGCGGGCTGGCTGCCGCTATCGGGCTGGTGATCGACGACGCCATCGTCGTTGTCGAAAACATCGTTCTCCATCGCGATTCAGGGGAAACGCGCATAGATGCAGTTCGCAAAGCATTGCATGAAATCACTGTGCCCCTGGTCGGTTCGACGATTACTCCTGTAGTCGTCTTTCTGCCTTTGATCTCCGTAAGCGGAGTGACGGGAAGCTTCTTCCGCGCACTTGCCGTCACCATGACCGCCGCGCTGCTCACATCGCTTTTTCTCGCCCTCACCTGGACACCGGGACTTGGCCTGGTTATGTTGCATGAACGGCAGGATGCGACTGCTCCCTCAAAACATGCCGAGCCCGGGCGCGTGTTAGGCCGTATCCTCCAATGGCACAATCGTTCATTGAATTGGTCTCTATCCAATCCGCTGATTCTGGCATTGGGCTGTCTCGTCCTTGTGCTGGGAACGTGGTTCGCATACAGGGCTTTGGGATCAGATCTGCTGCCTGAGATGGATGAAGGCGGATTCATTCTCGACTACATCATGCCGGCAGGTAGCTCACTGACAGAGACAAACCGCGTGCTCGAGCACGTGGAGCGGATTCTTCGCGCAATGCCCGAAGTCGAAAGCACATCGCGGCGCACCGGGTTGCAAATGGGACTCGCGGCAGTGACCGAGGCCAACACAGGCGACATTACTGTAAAGCTGAAGAGCAAGCGCGATCGGGGTATCGACGAAGTCATGGCCGATATTCGCGAGCAGATCAAGAAAACCGAACCGGAACTCGACGTCGAGTTTACGCAGGTGCTGCAAGACATGATCGGCGATCTTTCCAATGCGCCCGAACCAATCCAGATCAAAATATTCGCGAATGATCAGGCGCTTCTCAACCAACTGGGCCCGCGCGTCGCCGACGCCATCGGCAAAATTAACGGCGTCGTCGACATACAGAACGGCATCGAGAACACTCTAAGCGGTCCGGCAACAAACTTCAGAGTGAATCCTACGGTTGCAGCGCGCCTCGGTTTCACTCCAACGGAAGTAGCCGAAGACGCAACCAGCATTCTTGACGGACTTACCACTACTGAGCCTCTCATCGCCAACGGCCGTCCCTACACGATCCGTGTGCGACTGGGCGACGAGACTCGCTCATCGCTGGATGCAATCCAAAATACAGTCTTCAACAGCGGCACGGGACACACAGCAACCCTGGGCTCGCTCGCTGACATAGAGCAACTGCCTCCGCAAAATGAGATTCGACGGGAGAATCTGCAGCAACAAATCGTGGTAACAGGACGACTTGAAGGATCAGACCTCGGCAGCGCCATGGCACAGGTCCGTCAAACAGTAGATGGCCTGCATCTGCCATCAAACGTGCGCGTTGAATACGGCGGCACCTATGAGGAGCAGCAAAAGTCCTTTCACGAATTGATGCGCGTGCTGCTTCTTGCCCTGGCTCTTGTTTTCGGCGTTCTGCTCACGGAGTTCCGCAACTTCTCCGCGCCCATCGCCATTCTTACCTCTTCCGTTCTTTCTATCTCGGGCGTTGTTATCGCGTTGCTCATCACTGGAACCACCTTCAGCGTTGCATCATTCATGGGACTGATCATGGTCATCGGTATCGTGGCGAAAAACGGCATCCTCCTGCTGGATGCAGATGAGAAATTCCGCGCCGAAGGAGCCAGCCCGAAAGAGGCCATGATGCACGCGGCGCAGCGCCGTCTGCGCCCTATCGTGATGACCGCGATTGCCGCTGTATGCGGAATGCTGCCACTCGCATTTGCTCTGGGCTCTGGATCGCAGATGCTGCAGCCTTTGGCCATCGCGGTCATCGGCGGGCTCTGCATCTCAATGGTGCTTAGCCTGATTGTGACGCCGGTTGTGTATTACTTGCTGACCAGAAACAGCACTCATGCTGCCTGATAGAGTTTGGGTTTTGCCCTCATCCGCCATCCCCCAGGGTGCCTAAGTCTTTGAAAATGCACGCCTTCCGCTATAAAGCCGTCAAAATATTGATAATACGCGGGTTGCGGGTAAAGTATCTGGAATCAATAAGAAAGGCCGCCAGGCATTCGGGCGGCCTTTTCTCCTACTTCCTATTTCTATTTTAGTGGATTTGGCCGGAAAACACGCCAATTCTCAGATTGTTTTTGGATTTTGGAATCAATGAGTTAGGAGAAAAATGCGGGGCGTTGGGTCTTGACAAGCGTAGATCGCTCCCTGCCTGTGAAAAAAGTCAGCCTTTGTGTACGGTTGCGATTTGTGTGGAGGATTCAAGCGAAGGGGAAGACCTTGTTTCCATCGCCGGCAACCGCACGCTCACGGTTGTTCCTACGCCTACGGTGCTCCTGACTGCAATTTCCCCGCCCGCTCCATCCACGATGCCTTTGCATATGGAGAGGCCGAGACCAGTGCCGCCGGTATTGCGATTGCGCGAAGGGTCGCTGCGGTAGAAGCGCTCAAAGATATGCGGCAACGCCTCAGCGGGAATGCCGTCGCCCTGATCTTCGATGCGGAGCTCGACCATGTCACTTTCCTGACTGATCGAGGCGGTGATCCTTGTGCCGCGGCTGCTGTGCTGCAAAGCATTCAAAAGGAGATTCGAGAGAAGCAGGGCAGACTCTTCGGCCGGAACCGAAATGCAAAAAGAATCGGGCGCGGACAGATTAACAGTCACTCCACGCAGTTCAGCCACACCATCGAATTGCTCGACTGTCTGACGGAAAACTGCCGAGATGTCGGTCGGGGAGGTCGCGGGTTCCGGTTTCGCGGCCGTGCTCTCCACGCGGGCGAGTGTGAGCATCTTCGCAACGATATTTTCCATACGTGCGCAGTCCAACTCGCACCGCTCAAGACCTGCCTGGTATTCAGCAGCGCTTCTCTGCTTGATGCCGAGCAGTTGAAGAGAAGACTTAACAACCGCGACACCGGTCTTCAATTCATGCGCGGCATCACTGATAAAGCGCCTCTGTTGGAAAAACGAATGCTCCAGCCTCTGCAGCGTGGCCTCAAGCGCTGCTACCAGTGGCTCAAGCTCCTTCGTCGCGCGTGCTTCGTCAGGTGGGCTGAAGCGCCACGCGTTGACTGAAACTCCGGCTGCCTCTGCGGCCAGCGCTCGCAACGGGGACATGCTCCGATTCAACAGCCATGCCATGACGAGCCCGGTAACGAGCAACAGCACGAGGCTCGCGACTGCGTAAAATTCCACTGCTCCGGTGACGGCACTCCATACCCGCCTGGTCGGAGCGCCATAAACAACGGTCACATGATGCGGAACGCCGCCACCCTTGTCCCCCGGATCAACGACGCGCAAGCCATGCAGTAATAGAGCGCGATAGCGCTGTCCTTTTACTGTCAGGTTGAAGTAACCATCAGCAGGCGTGGCAGAAGCGTCTGGTGAAGCGCCATCCCAGTTGGGCGAGCGCCCCAGTAATCTGTTTTTCTCATCCCGAACTTCATAGATATCTTCCAAAGGAACATCCACGTCGTTCTTGTCGAGCATGACATTGTCTTCGGGATCTTCTGCATCCTGCACCGATCCCAGAAGCGAGTCCGCGCGCCCGCGCAGCAGGATGTCGAATGACCGAAAATGGCTGTGCCGTTCATAAAGCCACGCCATGCCGGTGACGCACACCGCGGAAATCAACTCGACCAATAGAACAGTAGTGATAAGCCTTCGCGCGATGGAATAAGACTTCATGCGACACCTTTGCGTACGACAATCAGCCGATATCCGCGACCTCGCAGCGTTTCGATGCTTGGCTGATCGGAAGAAGTGTCCAGCTTCTTACGCAGATTCGATACGTGGGCCTCGATCACGTTGGAATGATGCTCCCAGTTGTAGTCGTACAGATGCTCAAGCAATTCGCGCTTCGAGACAACGACACGCGGCCGGTGCATCAGATATTCGAGGATGCGGTATTCCATCGGAGAAAGATCGATCATCATGCCAGCGCGCCAAACCGATTGCTCCAGCGTATTCACTTCAATATCAGAGACGTTCAGGGTCGGATGCGCGGCGCCTTTACCGCGCCGAATCAGGGCTTTGACGCGGGCAATCAACTCTCCCAGATCGAACGGCTTGCTCAGATAATCGTCCGCACCTGCATTCAGCAGTTCAATCACAGAGCGAGTCTCCCCCTGTGCCGTCAAAATCAGAACCGGTGTGCGATCGCCCGCAGCGCGCATTTTTTTCAGCACGCCCAGCCCGTCGAGCTTTGGAAGCATCAGGTCAAGAATGACCAGGTCGTAGCAACCGTCCTTCGTGAGATAGAGTCCAATCTGTCCGTCTTCCGCAAGATCGACGGCAAACCCAGGGCCTTCACGCAGCGCAGCCGCCACATTTTCCGCAAGCCGGATTTCATCTTCAATTACAAGTACTCGCATTTTTGACCCGTCAGTTAGGGCCTGCTCGCCCTAATAGGGTTAGCAGGCCCTAGTGTTCCACCACCAAGATTAAGAGCACCTGAATCGCAAGTCGATAGATGAAAAATGCCCGGGATTTGCAATGCAGCGCATTCAGGTCCAATCTTTATGCCTGAGATCGAAGATGTTTAGGGATAGGACGGAAGCCGGTCAACTCCTCGCGAAAAAGTTAGCGGTCTATGCCGACCGCAGGGACGCAATCGTGCTAGGACTGCCGCGTGGCGGCGTACCGGTCGCCTTTGAGATCGCCCAGGAGCTTCATCTTCCGCTGGACATTTTGCTTGTCCGCAAGTTGGGAGTGCCGGGACAAGCCGAGTTGGCAATGGGCGCGATAGCTGCAGGCGGAATACGAATTCTTGATCAAGCCATGATCCGGCAGCTCGGTATCACCGAAGAGGAACTGGCATCAGCGATCGCTGAAGAGGAGCAGGAATTGGGACGCCGCGAACAGATGTACTGCAGCCCAAAGTCAAAAATTCCTCTGAACAATCTCCATGTGATTGTCGTCGATGATGGAATAGCGACCGGTTCCACCATGCTTGCAGCCATCCAGGTGCTACGTTCACAGCAACCGGCAAAAATCATCGTGGCTGTGCCGGTAGCTCCCCCTCATGCGCGTCAGGAGATTGAAGCGCCAGGCCATGAATTCGTCTGTCTGCGGGTGTCGGAGTACTTTCCTGCGGTAGGCTCGTTCTATCGCGATTTCTCTCAGGTAAGCGATGACCAGGTTTGCCGTCTTTTGGCGCTGAACTCCCAATAAGTCTCGGGCGCGACGCGAGCATACACTGAACGGATGCGGATCATTCTTTTTGGCGCCTCGGGCATGGTGGGGCAGGGAGTTTTGCGGGAATGCCTGCTCGACCCCGAAGTAGAGAAGGTACTTGCCATCGGACGAAGCTCCGCGGGGTACACTCACACAAAGCTTCGCGAACTACTGCGCGACGATTTGTTCGATCTCTCCGATATTGAGGCTGAATTAAGCGGATACGACGCCTGCTTTTTCTGTCTTGGTGTCTCGTCGTTCGGCATGACAGAAGAGCAATACCGGCGCATTACTTTTGATCTCACCTTGGCAGCGGCGCAAACGCTGGCGAAGCTGAATCCAGAGATGACGTTTATATATGTATCCGGAACAGGCACAGATTCGAGCGAGAGAGGCCGGACCATGTGGGCGCGGGTGAAGGGTAAAACCGAAAACGCGCTGCTGAAGTTGCCTCTTCACGCGTATATGTTTCGTCCGGGAGTGATCGTGCCGCTGCACGGAATTCAATCCAGAACAAAGAGCTATCGCTTGCTGTATGTGCTGACCGGTCCAATTTTGCCGTGGCTCTATGCGCGTTTCCCCAAATATGTGACAACAACCGAGCGGTTGGGGCGCGCAATGATCAAAGCGGCTAAAGAAGGCGCGCCGAAACGAATCCTTGAGAGCGTCGATATAAATCAGCTCTGAGGCCTGAATACGCTTTCAAATTAAAACGTTCGAATTGCGCCGTCGCGCAATCCAGCCGCTCAAAGTGCGCGCATGCAGCCTGTCAGCGATGCCTGTGGCATAAAACGGACTGGGTATTTATCCAGAAAATCGAGAATATGTTCGACGAGCGAATCATCCCCTCGTTCTATCGACTGTTTTTCTGTGGAAGCGCTTCGGCCCTCGGTCTGCTCAAGCAAATCATGGGAAGACGGGTGGTTTGTGGGGTTGGTATTACTGCCGTGACTACGATGCTTTGCACTGAGAGGCATTTCTCCTCCTGCAACATATTTGTTAAGAGACGAAGGGTTATGCGTCGAAACAGTGTTTCGGTTCGAGAGAACCAGGCAAAATTCTTGCAGTAATGACAATTTCATTCAGAGCGCGAGGCGTCTGCCTCAAGAACTGATCTTTTTACCATTACGGGAAAATAGTGACGCTGGTAATGCAAACGTTACAAAGCAGCTGAAACGATGGAGACGAAGGACTTAGGCTCCCCCGTACAACTGAAATGTTGCCCAGTAGAGCGGTTTACGGAAGACGTTTTGCGAGTTTTTGAGCATGGCAAGCTTTGCGTCCCGCAGCGCTACATCAGGAGATCGTCCGGCTGCGATTTCCGAATACATTTGATCCATGATCTGCGGCGCAGCCGAATCGCTGACCTGCCACAACGAGCCAACGACGTAGTGCGAGCCGGCACTAAGGAACGCCCAGGAGAGGCCGACGAGCCCTTCTCCGCCATAGATGCGAGATCCCGAGCCATAGCAGGCCGAGATTGTGACCAGGTCCGCATGCAGAGGGTGCTGGATCACGTCGCGCGCGTAGAGCTTAAAGGAATCGGGGTTTGCAGGATTGCGCGTCAGCACAATCGCTGAGTCGAGTGGGCTGGCGCTGCTGCTGGTGCCGTGCGCGACAAAGTGAATCAGGGAATAGTCTCCCGGATCGCTATTGGCATAAGCGGAGGGCAGTGCCTGCTTCTGGACAAAAACGCTTTCATCTGCCGACTGGAAGTGCCTGGCCACGTTCGTAACTTCAGCGGCCGCACCGGGCAGATCAGGAAACTTTTCGTCGGGAGAAATGGGATTCCCGATCAGCAAAAGCTTTTTCGGATTCCTGGCGTGCTGCTCAGGATGAAATGCCGCAAGCAGCTTCAGTGAGCTGGCGTTGGTAATGGTCGCGTCTTCGATCCAGTAATGAATCCCGCCGCCCGGAGCGAGCAGTGTGTCGAAATTCAGGGTTGTAAGGCTCCCATCGGGAATGATGAAGACCGGCGATCCCTTGGGAATCAGCGAGGCGGCAGGCTCAACCAGGATCCTGTATAGGGCCATTCCGTCGGCATAGGCATCCATAAGCGGGTCCCGCGAACCGAGGATGGCTCGCTGGTAGTTTCTTACATGTGCATCGATCTCTGCCTCTCCCGGCAGCTCGAAAAAATGTGTTCCCGTCGGAGTCACTGCCCAGAGATACGACTCGTCGGGCGCTAGAGTGTAGACCAGTATCGTGCCGTGGAGCCTTTGTGCAATCGTAGGAGCGGCCCGTGGGTTTTGTATTTTGGCCTTGAAGTTCGGCGAAGCCATTCCCAGTCCTTCCTCCAGAGTTCGCGCCCGTCCAAGATCAAGCCATTGCAAAGCCTCATCTGTTTTTTTGTGGCTTACCAGAAAACGCACATAATCGTCGTAAAGGCGATCGGCGTGCGTTGCAAAAGGTAATTTTGACTCCGCTTTTTTTATGGATTCCCGCTGCGTTTCAAATGTGGTGATGGATTGCCTGTACCACTTGTCTGCGAGAGCGGTATTCTCCGATTTTGCATACAGATTTGCGAGCGCGCCTTGAACCTGCCATTGGAGAGACGGCATGATTGTCGGTTTTCTCTCTAAATCCAGCAGGATTTTGCTGGATTCGTCGATGTTCTGCCGGTGTTCGGCAATCAGGCTCTTGAGGAACTGCGCATCCATTTCGTCTGAAGCTGTTCCGGATGAATGCGCCAGGGCAAGTGCCTTATCTGCGTGTTGCTCAGAGGCGTCGAGGTTGTCCAATTGCAGCAGAAGTTCAGCAAGAGCGATATGCGATTCAATTGCTCGTTCAACATTCGGGAAGGATTCCGCAAGCTGAAGAGCGCTCTTGTAATAGGTCTCCGCCTCCTGCAAATGACCTAAGCGGTAAAGAGACAAGCCGATATCATTGAGCCACTCCATTCTGTCCGATACTTCTCCGAGCGTTCTCGCTTCGCCCTCTGCGGTGCGGAATCCATCAAGCGCCTCTTCAAAGTTCCCCAGCTTGTAGTCGTTCCAGGCAATGTTTCCGTGGGATCCTTCCAGAATGCTTTTGGCGTTAATGCTCTTGGCAACTCGAACTGCTGCCTCCGACCAATCCAGCGCTTCGTCGAAATGCTCTCTGCGGAGAGCAACGACATTGAGATTTTGCATTGTGGCAGCTTGCTGATACAAATCATTCTGCTTACGAGCGATCTCGAGGTTACGATGGAAGATTTCATCCGCACGAACCAGGTCGGCTTGCTCAAGATATAATTGACCCCACGCATTTCGCGCGTCGTTTCTTACTGAGGAAGGTGGCTCACTCGGTTGGTCATTCTGTGACAAGAGTTCGGCTTGTTGGAGAGCTTCGGTGGTTTCGTCGCGCCGTCCTTGCTGATGATATGCCCATGCCCGGAGTACTGTTCGTTCCAAAGCAATATCAGAGTTATTCAGATGGGAGGGCAGCGGTTTAGAGAGCATAGCGAGGACTTCATCGCTTTTCCCCTCGTGCAGCAAAGCTCTCGCGTCCAAGAGCTTGAATTTCCACGCCCATTCAATACTTTGTTGCGAAAGTTGCGCACTTGCAGCCTTCGCTCTCTGGTGCGCTACGTCGAAATCCCCCTGAACAAGGAGGTTTTCCACCCTGCTGTATACACGGTCTGGGTGTGTTACGGCCTCAGTTTTGCAGCCGGCAAGACCACTTAGGGCGGCCAGGGAAAACAGAACTACGGCCCACTGGGTACGCCATTGGATCTTACTGTAGCGGCCGAAACCGGGCCTACGTTCGCAGATCCCAGTTGTGCTCGTACCATCGACACAGCGAACGTCTTCTCCTGAACGATAAACTCCCCGAAGAAGAACTTGCCGTACTCTGGAATATAGACACCATTTCCGCAGACAGTGACTCCAAGGTGTTTCGGCAATGCGGGTAACGTGTCGATGAGGGAGCATATGAAATAGCTTCCATTATTCTGCCCGTTGGCAGGGGCAAAATGGTGAAAATGATGCTTGACCGTATCGGGGAGCGCTGCGTATGCCTTCTGGTGCTGGTCTTTCTGCACGTTGATCTTGTCCAGGAATTTAGGCTGTTTCAGCCACGACGTTTTCGGATACTGCCGTTTAGGGTCGGGGTTCAAGGAGCCGTCATGCTCAGAAAAAAGATCGTATCGGATGACTGGCTCAACCTTTTCCCCGTTAATTCGCAGGTTTTGGAACTTAGATCCAGATACCGTGATTGTCGGCTCGCCACCATCCTGCGGGTGCGATACCTCCAGTTGGGCCACGATTGTGTCCGCTTCCACCACGTCTAGAATGTTAAGTCCTTCGATCGTCGCAACGACCAGTGTCGTCCAGGAACCGCCACCTTCTGGATGGTTTTCGGTTCGGCTCGAAATGTGAGTGCTCTCCTTCGTATAGGTCACGGCCAACTTACGCTTCCGCGGGGGTACGATGTGCTCCTTATTGACTATGCCGCCCGCGAGTGGAAGAGAACTCGATGCATGTGAGTGAATATTTCGGTCATTCACAATGCCGCCGATCGCATTGGCATCTGCGTGAAAAAGAAACGTGCGCTGGGGAGCCGCCATGATCTTTCCTCCTCGATGAAATATTTTTCTTAGATCAAACATTTCGTTCGTGAGTTAGTGAATCTGTAAGAGAAAGTGATATCGAACAATGGCGACCGGCGCAGCACCGGCGTCCGAAGATACTCCCTGAACCAGTAGGGTGTTCTGACCGGCCTCCGTGCTGTCTGCGGGCACCTGAATAGGAACTATATCGGCAGCCTGCGACGCCGGAATCCGTAGCTGCCAAACCATCTTTCCGGAAGGAGAATACAGCGAACAGAGGTATCCTGAAAAGCGGTTATCCGCCGGGATGTCGACCGATAGCAGGAAAGCCTCATGGGCTTTCGCCGCTACCGTCCGGATTTCTTCACCGCGGCTTTGTCCATCCACCAGCGTGACCGATGGCAGGATCTGCGGTTTCGATGCGACCGCAACCTCCTGTCTCAGCTGGGGGACGGTGACAATGTTCTGGAATCCAATAACGAGCGCCATTGCTGCCAGGGCAGGCACTGCGAATGCAGGCCCCAGGAGCGATGGGAAACTGAAAAGTTTGCGCTTGGGTTCCTTAACTGCGACGATTGCGGGACGTGCAAGTTCCTTCCGGGATTGAGCGATGAAGGCAGCAGCGGCGCGCAAATCTAATGCGCACTCCTCGCAGCTGAAGTAATGCTCCTCGAATGCTGCGCGCGCCTCTGGGCTCAATTCCTCGAGTAGGTACTTTTCTACCGCGTACTGATTTACAGCTTCAGTGTGGTCCATGGATCTCGAGCCTCAACAGAATAGTGCAGAGAAAAGCCAAACGTATCGCCCGAAATTACTGCCTCCGCCACTCGAAGGTCCGGATGATGCCATGTGCTTCACATAAAAGGACTTAAATGACAGCTTTGCGCGGTGCAAAAGGACCCTTAAGTACTCGCGATCCACACCAAATTCGGCGCAGACTTCGTCTTTATCTCGCTCTTCAAGAAAAATGCTCTTCAGCAGCTGGCGGTCCCGATCGCTCAGCTTTTCAAGAATCTGGCGCACGGTCTTCTGTGTCTCTTTCGACTCCATGACGTCCAGAACGTCGGCATCCTCCGACTGGATATCCATCTCCGAAGCGTCTTCCATCGCTTCGCTTTTGGAATGCGAGCGGTAATACTCCAGGAGCACGTGGTTGCAGATCGAATTGACAAGTGCTCCGAGTGCCGAGGCGTTACGCACGCCCTCCTTGCCCCGCAGGAGCACAAAAATGCGGGCAAATGTCTCCTGCCGGACGTCCTCTATCGCATCTCTGGAGTTCAACCGGGAACGCAGCTTCAGGTGAATCAGTTCACTGAAGTAAAGAACAAAGTGCTCCTCAGTGCGGCGATCGCCCTTGCGCAGACTGTCGAGGTAAGCGTCATCGAACTTTTGGAACTGCAAGCCATAATCCTCAAAATAAAGTGCTTTTCCAGCCCAGACCGCAAACATCCAATGGCAAAACTATACATCGCGGAGGCAAAACCGCGACAAATTAAGTCAAAATCTGGCTGTTTTGAGAAACGAGAAGAGAGCGCCCTTCCCTTCGCGAGAATGGCTATTTACTCACGACGATCACAACAAAGCTTCCCGGCAAAACCGGGGGGCGAGGGCGCGGATTCTCAGGCGTAGCCGCCGGTCGCGGCCCGAACTCAGCCGCTACCAGGTAGATTTTTCCCGTTTTGGGATCAAGAGCCATGGTGCGGGCGCTTTTCTGGGTGTCCAGGGTTTGTGCAACTGAGTAGGAGTCGGGCGAATCCTGGTGCACGACTGTGAGCGTGCCTTCCCCATTGGAACTAAAGGCGTTATGAGTAGTGGGGTCGAATGCAGCCGCGTCCGGACCCTCGCCGATCTCCGGTGACGCCACAACCTTTCCAGAAGTCGCGTCGACAACTGCCATCTTCTTTCCGTCGCAGACAGCGAAAAGCCGGCTGTTCGCGATGTCAATGGCGTGGCCTGAAGGAGACTCGCAACTGATCGGCCATTCTGCAAGCACTGTGTGCGATTTTGCGTCCAGATGCGCGATCTCATTCTTATCCTCAATGTTTACAAAGACAGAGCCCTTGCCATCTGCCA
>Ga0209139_10000151_pt1 | contig 21506 bp, 17 predicted proteins | sample BogFormECP14_OM3_FD_188246 | JGI IMG/M metagenome (GOLD analysis project Ga0209139, IMG submission 188246) | Bog forest soil microbial communities from Calvert Island, British Columbia, Canada - ECP14_OM3 (SPAdes) (version 2) | ecosystem: Environmental > Aquatic > Freshwater > Wetlands > Bog ...
TGCAACGTCAGCCTCTCGACGCTTGAAACCTTCAGGGAGTTGTGGCGCGACCAGGTTCCTGTCGATGAGGTTATTGCGGTGACGCGTGCGGCCTTCACGCAGGGCTCGTGGATGGATGTGGATTTCGGCGCGAGGGTGCGGTGGTTGTCCAGGACTGGCTTGAACCTCGAATGCTACGGCGAAGACTATCGCCGCCGGGTCCGCCAGGAAGCGGCGCGCGCTCCGTGGACGTCGAGGCCGCAATCGCGGCGATGAGCACTCTGAATCGCGAAGCCGCCAACGCCTTAAGAAAAGTGGAAAACCTGGCGAACCAGCCGCAACCCATTCATGCGGTAACGGATGTGACCGGCTTCAGCCTGCTCGGACACGCGCGAGAAATGGCCCTTGGCGCGCCCGCTCACGGCGAAAGTGCGGGCATCGAACCGGTGTCCTTCGAAATGAACTATACGGCCTTCGCCTATTTGCCGGGCGCCGAGCAAGCGGCGCGCGATGGACACATATCCGCGGGGCTAAAGAACAACCGCGCGTTCGTAGGCGATTGCGTGGAGTTCGCGCCGAGCGTGCCCGCCGAATTTCGCGATCTGCTGTTCGATCCGCAAACGTCCGGTGGTCTGCTCGTGGCGGTCGCCCCCGATTTTGCCGATCTGGCCATTGCGCAACTGCAGCGGCAGGGTGTTTCGGCGCGCAAGGTGGGCCGAGCCGTTACCAAGCGTTCGCCATTAATTTTTGTTTCGTGACGTTCTTAATTCCTGAAACACTTTTTGTCCGCTGAACAGATTCTGAAAACCTGCTACCAGGCGAGCGGGACGCAGGTACAATTGCACGCGCAAATAATCTATCCGCACACCATCTAAGCAAACTACCTAAATGGACACCATCACTCACGGAATCGCCGGCGCGCTGATCGGTAAAGCGGTTTTCGGCGGCGACGACTTATTCGCGTTGCGTCCCATGAACACGCGCCGCGTCATCGGCTGGTCGGTGATGATCGGCGCAATTTTTCCGGACATCGACACACTGCGCGATGTTTTTTCCCGTAACGAATTGCTGATGATCACCTGGCATCGCAGTATCACCCATTCCCTAATCTGCATGCCAATTTTCGCGCTGCTGCTGGCGTTGCTGACGCGCGCGCTCTGCCGCTATTTGCATTGGGAAGCGCCATCATTTGGCGCGCTGGCCGGACTCTATGCCGTGGGCATACTCAGCCACATTTTTCTCGACCTGGTAACGACCTACGGCACGATGATCTGGTCACCGCTCGGCTGGTCGCGGCCGGCGTGGGACCTGATTTTCATTGTGGATTTCACGCTAACGGGAATTTTGCTGCTGCCGCAATTTCTCGCCTGGGTTTACGCCACAAAAGAGACCAAAGAAAAATGGCGGCAACGCGCCTTAGGCCTATGGCTGGTCAGCGAGTTGGCGCTGTTCGTGGTTGCGGCTCTTGCGCAAATTGTCGGCGCGCCGATTTCTCCACAAAATATCGCCGTTGGAGGATTGTTGCTAACGGTCTTGCTATTTTTGCCTGCGTGGAAGGCGTGGGGAGCGAAAATCTCGCAAGCGGCGTGGAATCGCGCCGGGTTTTTGGCCGCGTGTATCTACATCGGTATGGCCGCCTATGCGCATCAAGCTGCTCTCGATCGCGTGAAGTCTTTCGCCGCATTCGAACAGCTTGACGTGCAAGCGATCGGCGCGCTGCCGCTGCCGCCGTCGTTCTGGCGTTGGGATGGTTTAGTGCGTACGCCGCGCGGAGTCTACGATTGGCGAATGGACTTAGGTGAAAAGTCCGCGATTGATCCGACGTCGCCAAGTGCCGGAGCCTCAGGAAGCGCGGCTGCGAATCCCTCTTCCCAGCCCACGCTTGAATATAAGTTTTATCCGGACGCTGCCACAAATAGCTTCCTTGAGCGCGCCAAGCAGCTTCCTGAAGTGCAAAAGGTTTTGTGGTTCGATCGCTTTCCCGTCACGCGCTTTCACAGAGAAGGCGCCGACGGCGTGGTGGAAATTCTGGACAAACGCTTTCCGCAGATCCGGCCGGATCGCCCGGCGCCGTTTACGTACCGCGTGCGCTTCAGCGCAGCAGGCGATGTGCTGATACAAGGTTGGGAAAAGTAATCAGCGAGGAGCGCGAATTTCGCGTCGCGCGCGATGATTCAGCGAGACTGTTTAGCCGGCTCCACGGGATGAATCACCACTTGCCGTTCTTCGCCCATGCCGATGCTTTCGGTGCGCACGGAGGTAAATTCCTTCAGCGCCAGATGCACGATGCGCCGTTCGCGCGAAGACATGGGGTTCAGCCGAAACGGCTGGCGTGAACTCTGCACGCGCTCCGCTGCCACGCGCGCCGTCATGCGCAACTCTTCAAAACGCAACGCGCGATATCCGCCGCAATCGATGTGAATTCTTTCGTGAAACGCCGGCTCGAGCCGCAGCGCCTTGAACGCCAGGTGTTCGATGGCCTTCAACACCTCGGCATTACGCTCCAGCAAAATGCCTTTGTCGGGCCCGTCCAGGTCGGCCAGTACTTCGGCGTCGCCCTCTACGCCCTCCGCAGTCCCGGAGACGGCCCTTACGCTCACGCGCAACTCCAGCCCCGACGCCGCGACCACGGCCTCCAGAAACTGGCGCAACGTTTCCGCAGCCGCCACGCGGTCGAGCTTCCCATCGCGAATAATTTCGAGAGTCATGTTCTACGCCGAACAACGAGTTCGATCGCCACCAGATCGCCAGCGGGTTGAACAGATGCTAGGACTTTTTCCCGCGCGTGACTTTGGCGGGCACCACCGCGGCCACCGGGTGCGCGCGATTCAGATACCACTGCTGCCCGATGCCCACCACGCTGCTGGTGAGAATGTACACCGCAAGACCGCTGGAGATTGGCGAAATCATAAAAATTCCCGCCATGGTAACCGGCATGATCTTCATCATCATCTGTTGCTGCGGATCGGTGCTGGTCATCGGCGTCATTTTGGAGACCAGGTACATGGAAAGCCCCATCATCACCGGCAACACGTAATAAGGATCTCTGGCGGAAAGATCCGTGATCCAGCCAAACCATCGCGCATGGCGCATTTCAATCGCATAGCGCAACACGGTGTTCAACCCGAACCATAGGGGCATCTGCAAAAGCATCGGAACGCAACCGCCCACGGGATTGATACCTTCGCGAGAATAAACGGCCATTACTTCCTTGTTCATCTCCGCCTTGCGCGGATCGCGCATACCGTATTTTTTGAATTTGTCCTGAATGGCCTTGATTTCCGGCCCCACCCGCTGCATTTTCAGCGTGGTGCGGTAGCTGGAAATGCGCAGCGGAAACAGCAGCATATTAATGATCAGCGTCAAAACAACGATGGCCCAACCCCAGTTGGTAATGTAGGTGTGCAGCCACTTCAGCCCGTGAAATATGGGATCGGCGATAATTTCCAGCCAGCCGAAATTTACCAGCCCGTGCAGCGGCGGGTTCATTTTTTTCAAATCATCGTAATCTTTGGGGCCGACGAAGACGCGCAAAGCGGTAACTGGCCCAGATGTTGCCGTCGCCACTTCCGTCACGGGAACTTGTGTCTGCTGTCCCGCTACTTCCATGGCTTCCGACGCCTTCCAGTAGCGCGTTTCTAAAGTTCCTGGCGCGGCTCCATTTGCCGGCAAAAAAGCCGCGGTAAAATAGCGGTCCTCAAGACCCGCAAAATCCTTTCCACCCTGCCAAATTTCATTGCCCCACTTATCCAGGCCGTCGAGCTTCTTCGGCAAATACGTAGAAATCTTTCCGCCTTCGCTGTAATACGTTTGCACACTGTCCCAATTCGCGGGATTCGCAACGGTCAGATCACCAAATCCGCCAAGCCAAGCGACGCCCGCGGTGATGGGTTTACCGTCGTGTTTCACGGAAACGTCAACGTGCGCCACGTAGCTGCCGTCAAAATGAAAATGCTTCGTCACTTCCAGGCGGCCGTCGCTCCAGGAAAAATCCACATCTGTCGGCGAGACGACTTCCGCACTCGAGGGACTCATCTGATACAGACCGGCATTCGCCGCGGCTTGCAATTCCGGATCGTCAAGCACCACGGCAAACGGCCAGCCGCCAATTTGCTGCGCAGCCAGGGGATGAACGACGTCGAGAATGCGCGGCGGTTTGTTGTCATCCGTATATTTCTTGAGCTGCCAGCTCTTAACGACGGCACCGCGATTGGAAATCTCCACGCGATACAGCTCGTTCTCGATCACCACGGTCCGCTCTTGCGTATCGCTCTTCGCGCTGACCGGAGTTGCCGGCGCCGCCCCAGCCATAGACGAAGATCCTGGCGCGGCATTCCCCGATACATTCCCCGATGGCGCCGCGGCGCTGTGCACATCTGGCTTCCCGCCTTCGGCGGCCGTCGGCGCAGACGCGGAAATTCCGGGCTTGGAGCTTTGCGGAGAATTTGCCGGAGGCTTGGGTCCAAAAAATTTCGCCCACAGCAGAATCACCGCCATGGACAACAACGACGCCGCCAGAATGCGCAACTCCGGCGTAAATTTATCTTTTTCCTGCGTGCTCACGAATGTGCCTCTTTGTGTGTACCCGAACTTGTTCCCGGCCACTCTTCCGGCACGGGGTCGAATCCAAATCTTCGCGACAACGGCTGGCATCGCAACAGCCGCTTCAGGCCAAGCCAGCTTCCGCGCAGCACGCCGAATCGTGCGATGGCCTCGTAGGTGAATTGCGAGCAGGTGGGCGAGAAGCGGCAACTGCCGGCCAGCAGCACGGACAAGTACGCCTTATAAAAGCGTAGCGCCAGGAGTGCTGCGCGAACGGGCAGCGGCCTTTGAGCTACGGCATTTGAGCTGTCCGTCGTTTCCATTTGTTTGTTTCCATTTGTTCGGCAGTAAATTGTTCGGCAGTAAATTGTCTCGCAGCAGGGTCTTCTGTGGCGCCATGCGATACCGCCATGCGCTCCTCAATTAGATGCGTTGCGCATGGTCGAACGATAGATTGTGCCACGCCGGCTTCGCGCATCACGATGCTCGCATCAGGAAGCCCGCATCATCAAGACTGTTTCGTTGCGCCCTGCAGCAGACGCACCAGGTCCGCCGCAAGCGCCGAAAATTCCGCCTGCCGCACCGTGTCTTTCGGATGTATCACCAGATCCCATCCTTGCGGAATCTCCCGCCAATGCTCGCGTATCACTTCCCGGATACGCCGCCGCATGCGATTACGCACCACGGCATTGCCGAGCGCCTTTTTGATGCTGAATCCCACGCGCGATTGCGGCAATTCGTTCGGACGAAAGAAAACCGTGAAGTGGGGACTCGAGCGGCGTTTTCCCGCGCGATAAACAGCATCGAAATCACCGGTGCGTACCAGACGCGCCTCGCGGGAAAATTTCAGTCCCCGTGTTACGGAGCCGGATGCGGCTACCGGCCCTGCGGCATCATTCGGGCGTAAGGCGATGGCGCCCCTTCTTGCGGCGCGCCGCAAGCACTTTGCGGCCACCCTTGGTCTTCATACGCACGCGAAAGCCGTGGGTCTTGGCCCGGCGGCGCTTGCGCGGTTGATATGTGCGCTTTGGCAAAGCAATCCCCCTCTATCCCTGAAAAATTTTTCTGAAATCGTTTTGGAAAACGTTTCGGAAAATTCGTTTCGTGCCGTCGAGCATTTCGCGCGAACCGCCTGCAGTCGCGCGCTTCATCGGCTGCGAAACCGTACCTAGGCCGCCTCAGCGGCTGTGCAGGAATTCTCTAGTGTATTCGAGCGCCGCGCACGCGGTCAAGAAAAGGGTGGGTAGCTTACTGGACCAGGAAAAATTCTAGCCAACTCTCCGCCAGAGAATTTTGCCTGGCTTAACCCCCATGCTAATCGGCGGGCGAGGAGTAGTTGACCGAATAAAGCCCCATGCTTACGATCTGCGCGCAACCGCAGCCCGCTCAATTAAATGGTTGGAGGGCAAGCTAGGGTTAGCTAGCTTTTTCGCGGTTTCTAAGCCCGCGATGGGCAGGCTGGATGGATCGAGAAGCCCGATCTGCACCAGCACCGAAGCTTGATCCCAGTAGATGTGCTCGTTGGAAAGCTTGCCATCGCGAAAGTGAACGATTACCACCAGCGGACACTCCACCCGCCTGCCCGTGGGAGCGATGCCAGGAAGCATCCAGTCCATTTCGATGGTGTGGGTAAACTTAAAAATCATTTCGTCCACCAGCCGCTCCGCGCCTATGGTTCGGGAGATGGGAACGATCTCCGTGTCGGGAGGCATCTTGGGGATGAAGTGCTGCGAATAAAATTCGCGTAATTGTTCGCGGCCCACACCTCCGGTCAACACCGGGATGTGGTTCACATACGCGTCGGGCACCATGGTATCGAGTGTGGCAGTCGTGTCGCGGGTCGTGAATTCGTCGCCAATGTGCTTCTCCCAAATGTCGTTGAGCGACTGCTCCGCGGGCGTTAAGCGCGCTTCCGTGCTTTGCTTTTCATTCATCCTGACTGCCTTTCTGCGTTGCGGATTCGGCGGTATGAGCCATTCGCGCAATGATGATGGGAGCGGCCTGAAACAGGCGATACCTGACTTTTTCTTTGCCGCGCGTCGCGATGAAGCATTTCGTGCGCTTACGTTGATCGCGACGTACCTACGCGGGTGGGTCTCTCGCTGAGACGCCTCGCACCGCCGTATGGTTACCGTGAATTAAGCATTCCACAAGAAGCGCACATTGCGGCTGTTCCAGCGCCCCACACGTCGCATTACCGGGCAAATGTTGCACGAGAGCTTCAAAGATGTGGCCAGCTTCTGAAAGCCAAACCAATTAGGAGAAGTCAATTCGCTCGACAGCCTCAAACCAAGTCGGCATAATATCCGTCCAAACGAACCAATTGGGATGTTGGCCTACATGCTCACCAGCCGCCCGCGGCGTGAAATCTCAGCGAAATGGTTCGCGTTCATTCTTATTGCCACGGTGATGGTGTTTGGCGCAGGCTCCGCGGCGTCCGGGCAGTCGTATCGCGGCTCGCTGCAGGGCACGGTGCAGGACGGCAGCGGCGCAGCGGTTCCCTCCGCACGGGTAATCCTGCGCGGCGCCGAATTTTCCTTCGAACGTGAAGCTGCCAGCGATGGCCGCGGTGCCTTCCGCATGGACGACATTCCTCCCGGCGCTTACCATCTGGAGGTGCACGTTGCAGGTTTCGCCGAGGCCACCTCCGACGTACGCGTGGCTGTCAGCTCCGTGCGAGAAGTCGCGGTAACCCTCAAGCCGCAAAGTTTGCAGCAGAGCATTACCGTCGCCGCGCAAGGTTCGTCGATAACCACCCAACAGCTCGATGTTTCCAGCGCCACCCACCAAGGCGTGGTCACCTCGCGCGATTTGCAGGGCATTCCGCTGGCCGCGCGCAGTTTCGCCAATATCGCCTATCTTGCCCCGGGTACCGAACCCGTCGAGCCTTCCGACCCCACCAAAGCCCGCATCACCGCCGTTTCCACGGGCGGCAGCTCGGGCCTCAACAACGATCTCTCCGTCGATGGTGCCGATAATTCCGACGATTACATCGGTGGCTTTCTGCAAAATTTTTCTCCGGACGCCATTCAGGAATTTGCGTTTCGCACCGCGCAAGAGGACGCCGACACCGGCCGCACCACGGCCGGCTCCGTGGTGATTACCACGCGTCGCGGCACCGACGAATGGCACGGCGACTTGGCTTTCTACGAACGCGCCGCGGATCTCGATGCACGGTATCCCATCGAGAATCCCGCGCCCAATCCCAAGCAGCCGTTTTCGCGGCAGAATTATATTGGAGCCGTTGGCGGCCCCATCGCGCCAGGAAAGCTGTGGTTCTTCTCGTCTTTTGAATACGTTCACGAGCGCGCCAGCATTGCCTACAGCCCGGAAAGCACCCTGCAATTCGACTCCCTGGCTTCGCTTGCTGCTCAAGGGCTCATTCCCAGCGTAAGCTCCATCAATGTTCCAGCCATCGTGCCTATTCCCTTTCACGATGCTCTCGGCACGTTCCGGCTGGATTGGCAGCAATCTGCAAACTCGCAATGGTTCCTGCGCGCCGCGGTGGACGCCTATCTAACCGAAAACGACCTGATCCAGCAGGGCACACTGCCCACCACAGGCGCCACCTCGCACTCCAACTACCTCAATCTCGCCATCGGCCAGCAATACGAATTCAGTCCCACGTGGGTCGGCAGCTTCCTGCTCGGAGCCAGCACGTTGCACCACACGGAAGCCGCAAGTCAGCATTTGGGTTTCTCTCTGCAGTTTCCTTTCAGCTCCACGTTCGAAACCATCTCTGGCCTGGACACTTTCGGCGACAATTCTTTCGCCACGCCCATCACCGCCTTTCCCGTGCTGCGCAATCAGGAAAAATATCAATTGCGCTATGACGTCAGCCACTCTTCCGGAAAGCACGCGCCGCGCTTCGGCGTAAATTTCATTCACGAACCAGTGCTCAGCGGTGCGCTCTCCGGCACCGCGGAAAACATCACCACGTTCGCGCAAGACCCCAGCTTCTACGCCGCAAACCCGCAACAATTCGCCGCGGACCTGAATTGTTCCGGAACGGGTGGCCTGCCCATAACGCCCGGCACCGTATGCTCTTCAATCCCCGCCAGCGACGGCAGTTTTTCGCAAGACGTGCAGCGTCTCGGTCTTTACGCGGAAGATTCCTGGCGCATAACGCCGCGCCTCACCGTGAACTATGGCCTGCGCTACGACACGACCTTCGGATTGTTCGAAGCATCCGGACGCAATCAGCTGCAAAATCCCAGTTACATCACACTGCAAGCGCTGGGCATTCCGCTGATCCACGGCGCGCCGCATGATTACCGCAAAGCTTTCGCTCCCAGACTCGGTTTGGCATACGCGCCCGGAAATTCCGACAAAACTGTGTTCCGCGCCGGCATCGGCCTCTATTACAACGATCTGGCGCAGAACGGCTGGGTCTCCGCCTTTCAAGCGGTAAATGCTGCGCCGGGCCCATGCGTTGACCCGCTGAACCTGCCCGATGCCACCAACGTGGGTTGCGTCCCGGCGGGTTCACCCGGCGCGCTGATCGATCCGAACTATCACACGCCGTACGCGCTGCACGTCACCGGCGGCGTGCAACATTCCTTCAACGCGAATTGGACTCTCAGCGCCGACTACACCCACGAGCAAGGCGTGCACGGTTACCGCCGCTATCAATACACGCCAGGCTTTACCATCGATGCCAACGCCCCAGACCTCGCCGTTTTCCGCAGCGACAATCGCTCCAGCTACAACGCCCTGATGCTGCATCTGCAGGGCAACGTCTCGCGGCACTTCAATCTCATCGCCAACTACACACTTTCCAGCGCCAAAACCTGGGGCTGCGTCCTCGGCGAGCTCTTTGATTACGTCAACGGCGTCTGCAATCCCAACAACCCCTTCGCCCCGGGCGACTACGGCCCGTCCGGAGAGGACGTCACGCACCGCGGGGTCATCGCAGGCGTATTTACCGTTCCCGCTGGCTTCCAGCTTTCGATGCTTTTTCAAGCGGAAAGCGGCCGCCCCATCACTCTGACCACGCCCGAGGACGTAAACGGTTTCGGGGACACGCTGGATGATCGCGCGGTCATCAACGGCGTCCAGACCAGCCTGGACGAATTTCGCGGCACGCCCTACGTGCAAATGGATTTGCGCGTCGCGCGCCCCATCAACCGCGAACGTTGGCAACTGATGCCATTCATCGAATTCTTCAACCTCTTCAATCGCAACAATCCCGGTGCCAACTACGTTACCAACATCGCCGCGCTGCCTGTGCCGGTAAACAGTCTCACCAACGCCACCGCTTTCTGCCCCACTCCTGCGTGCAACGTGCCCATCACCAGCCCCAAACAACTCCTCGCCCCAGCCGGCGCCCTCGGCGATTTCTTTGGCCCCGGCACCACGGTAGGCATCCCGTTCGCCGCACAGATCGGCATCCGCCTCACCTTCTGATCCGCAAAGATTCGGATTAGCCCGTCTCTCCAACGCGCCTGAGATTTCTCGTGACAGTTTTCTTGGAAATTCTCGCCAAGGAGGTTTGACCCTCATCCGTGCGCAGCCTAAAATAATGCTTTGCGTAGCACAGGCACTCCTGCCTGTGCGCTTTTCCGGCGTCGAGTAAAAGGCATCGCCGGCAAGATTCCGGCAGACCAAAAATATGTTTGAAAACCTTACAGAAAAGCTCCAACGCACTTTCAAAAATCTTCGCGGCCAAGGCAAGCTCACCGACGAACATCTGGACGCGGCGCTCGCCGAGATTCGCGATGCCTTGCTCGAGGGCGACGTCAACGTCGGTGTAGCCGACGAGCTACTGGCCAACATCCGCGCCAAAGCCATCGGCACCGAAGTGATGATGCAGCTTTCGCCGGACCAGCAAGTCGTCAAGGTCGTACGCGACGAACTGAGCGCCATGCTCGGTAAGCACGCCAAGCCGCTCTTTGCTTCGAAGCCTCCATCCGTCTGGATGATCGTGGGCCTGCAAGGCTCCGGCAAAACCACCACCACCGGTAAGCTGGCCAAATGGCTTACGCAGCACGGCCATCGCCCGCTGGTCGTTTCCACTGACGTCTATCGCCCCGCGGCTCGCGAACAGCTCGCGCAAGTCGCTAAAGCCGTCGGCACGCATATCTGGCCCGGCACGGGCACCAACAAGCCGCTCGAAATCGTCCGCGGCGCCATCAAGGAAGCGAAGCTGAGCGCCAGTGACGTGATCCTCGTGGACACCGCGGGCCGCCTGCATATTGACGACGAATTGATGAACGAACTCGGCCACCTCAAAAAAGAGTTGCAGCCCAGCGAACTCCTTTTCATCGCCGACTCCATGATTGGTCAGGACGCCGTGCGCTCCGCCGGCGAATTTCACAAACGCCTCGGCCTCACCGGCGTGATCCTCACCAAGCTCGATGGCGATGCTCGCGGCGGAGCGGCGCTTTCTATCGGCAAAGTCACCGGCGCGCCGGTAAAATTCGTCGGCCTCGGTGAAAAATATGATGCCCTCGAAGGTTTTTATCCCGAGCGCATCGTCTCGCGCATTCTCGGCATGGGCGACCTCATGTCGCTCATCGAGCGCGCCGAGCAAGCCGTCGACAAAAAAGCCGCCGTCGAACTCGAACGCAAACTGCGCAAAGAAGAGTTCACGCTGGAAGATTTTCGCGATCAGCTAAAACAAATTCGCAAAATGGGCCCGCTCGAGCAGCTCGTGGACATGCTTCCCAAAGTAGGCCCGCTGCAAAACCTGCCCAAAGACGCCAAGGTGGACGAAGGCAAACTAAAGCAGGTTGAAGCCATCATCAACTCCATGACCAACCAGGAGCGCCGCGACCACAACGTCATCGATGGCAAACGCCGTAAACGCATCGCCGCCGGCAGCGGCACCACCGTGCAAGACGTCAACTCCGTCGTCAAGCAATACATGCAAATGCGCCAAATGATGAAGCAATACGGCGCCCTCACCGCCCGTGCCAAGATGAAAGGCCTGGGCAAACTCGCCGGCATGTAGCCTCTAGAGATCCTCGAAGTTTCCTCTGGCAGATATTTGAAATATCCATTATAATATTTATGGTAATGGTGCTGCCATGAAGCTAAAGTTAAGAGCCGTTGGGACTTCCACCGGCGTTGTCCTACCCAAAGAGACCCTCCATCGACTGAATGTGAAGCGCGGCGACACACTGTTTGCTGTGGAGACACCGGACGGCTATCTCCTGACCCCCTACGACCCCGAACTTGAGCGGCAACTCGAACTGGGTCGCGAAATTCTCCGCGATCATCGCGATACGCTCCGCGCGCTGGCAAAATGAACGAGTCTCGCTGGCTCGACCGGCGTGTGATTCTACTTTTACATGCCGAAGCTCTCGCGGCTCATGGCGGGATGCCCGGACTGCGCGACCCGGCGCTGCTGGATTCCGCTCTCAATAGGCCGATCAACCAATTCGTATACAATCCGGCGGCCGACCTCGCACAGTTGGCCGCCGCGTACGGTTTCGGTTTGGCAAAAAATCATGCATTCGCTGATGGCAATAAGCGAATAGCCTTTATAGCCACGGCATTATTTTTGCGCGCCAACGGACATCGGCTGGTTTCTAAGCCCATCGACGAAATTCGGACCATGTTGAGTCTGGCCGCCGGCGAACTTTCTGAAGAAGAGTTTGCCGCATGGCTTCGGGCACACACCGAAACCGTACCTTAAAGCACCAGCCCTTGTTAATCTCCCCGTAATGCCTATAGGCTATTTCTCTTTCTCCTGAGACGACCTATGAAACGCACCGCCCTTGACGATCCGCGCTACTACCTCAACCGCCATGTCGAGTGGCTGGAGTTTAATCGCCGCGTTCTCGAAGAAGCCCGCGACCTTGGCAATCCGCTCCTCGAGCGCGTCAAGTTTCTTGCCATCACGGCAAACAACCTCGACGAGTTCGTCGAGGTGCGCGTATCCAGCTTCCTCCAGCGTATCGAGCACGGCTCCACGGAGATTGGTCCCGACGGCCACACCGCGGAGGAAGAATTGCACAGCGTTTCCGCCGCCATGCAAGTTCTGGTGCGCGACCAGTACAAATGTTGGAACGAAGAAATTCTTCCCGCGTTGGCCAAACAATCCATCCGCGTTCTCTCGCTAAGCGAACTGGACACCAAGGCAAGCAACATCGCCAAAGCCTTTTACGATCGCCGCGTTTCCCCCATGCTCACCCCGGTCACCGTGGATCCCTCGCACCCCTTTCCGCACGTCCTCAATAAGGCGCTGTGCATCGCCTTCGTCCTGCACAAACGGCGCGGCGGCAACGGCAAGCCGTATTTTGGCGTGCTTACCGTGCCGCGCACCTTGCCGCGGCTGCTGCGCGTGCCATCTCCCAGCGACACCATCGACTATGTTTTCTTACAGGACATTATTTCCACTTACGCCGCCAAGCTGTATCGCGGATTTGAAATCCTCGGCTCCGCGCCTTTCCGCATCACGCGCAACAGCAATCTGTATCTGGAAGAAGAAGAAGCGCGCAGCCTGCTCGAAGCTGTTGACTCGCAGGTCGCCCAGCGCCGCAAAGGCGAAGCCGTGCGCCTCGAAATCGATGCCGCCGCGCCTCCGGAAATTGTCGATCGGTTGGTCAGCACGTTCGAACTCGATCAAACCCTGGTCTTTCGCTGCAAGGGCCCGGTAAATCTCCAGCGCCTTTTTCATTTGTACGAAGAAACGCCCCGGCCCGACTTGAAATATGCGTCATTTGCCCCGCGCCAGGTACGCATCGGCCACGACGCCGATTCCATGTTCGACGCTATTCATCGCCAGGATTACCTGGTCCACCATCCCTACGAGTCCTACGATGCCGTGGTCAATTTCATTCACACCGCCGCCCAGGATCCGCGCGTCCTCTCCATCAAACAAACTCTCTATCGCACCAGCTCGGACTCTCCTATCGCGCGCGCCCTCCTCGAAGCCGCCACAAAAAAAGAAGTCACCGTGGTCGTCGAACTCAAAGCCAGTTTCGACGAAGCCACCAACATCCGCTGGGCGCGCAGTTTCGAAGATGCCGGCGTGCAGGTTTCCTACGGCTTGGTGGACCTGAAAACTCACGCCAAGCTTTTACTCATCGTGCGCAACGATCCAGACGGCAAAATCCGCCGCTACGCACACCTCGGCACCGGCAACTACAATCCCTCCACCGCGCGCTTTTACACGGACCTCAGCCTGTTCACCGCGGATCACGACATCACCTCGGCTGTCCAGGACGTTTTCAATTTTCTCACCGCCAACTCCGAACAAAATCACTACAAGCCGTTGCTCATCGCTCCTCGCGACATGGCCAAGGGCTGCATCGCCCTGATCGATCGCGAAGCTCGCCACGCCCGCCGCGGAAAACCCGCGCGCATGATCGTCAAGATGAACGCGCTCATCGATAAGTCCATCATTCAGGCCCTCTATCGCGCGTCGCAAGCCGGCGTCGAAATCGATCTGATCGTCCGCGGGCAATGTTGCCTGGTTCCCGGCCTTCGCGGGGTCAGCTCTCGCATCCGTGTGCGCAGCATCATCGGGCGCTTCCTCGAGCACAGCCGCATCTATTATTTTGAGAATGGCGGCCAGCCAGAGGTCTATCTCGGCAGCGCCGATTGGATGCCGCGCAATCTTTACGAACGCGTCGAGGCCATCTTCCCGCTTAAAGATCCTCTTCTCTGTCAGCGTGTCTACAACGAAATTCTCTGCTCCTATCTCAATGACACGCGCAAGGCCCGCCTGCTCTCTTCCGACGGCACCTATACCCGCCCCATCCCTCCGAAGAACCGTTACCGCTTTTCTGTGCAGGAGTACTTAATGGGTATCGCGGCCGGTAGCGGTGACGATGCGGGCATACACCCTCCTAAGCACAACTCCAAGAACTCTGCCGTCGTTTATAATCAAAAGCCGTCGGCCCAACCGTCTGCAGGCGCCTCTCTCGAACGGGCCATGGAGGAACCTGAGAATGCAGCCGTTTGATTTGATTGTGATCGGGTCGGGTCCGGGCGGACAACGCGCCGCCATTCAAGGCACCAAAGCTGGCAAGCGCGTCGCGGTAGTCGAAAAACAAACCTGCGTCGGCGGCGTCTGCACCAATACCGGCACCATCCCCAGCAAGACCATGCGCGAAGCCGTCCTGCATCTTTCTGGTTTCTACGACAAAATTTTTTACGGCACCAACTACAACGCCAAAGACACCTGCACCATGGCGGACCTGAACTTCCGTGTTCAGCATGTAGTGGAAAACGAAGTGGGCGTCATTCAAGGCCAGCTGCGCCGCAACAACGTCACCATTGTTCATGGCACCGGCCGCTTCATCGACGCCCATCACCTCCGTGTCGAGAGCGCCGACGCCTCCGCGGAACTGGAAGGCGAGTACATCATCATCGCCACGGGCACCAAGCCCGCCGTAAATCCCAAAGTTCCCATTAATGGCCGCAACATCATCAACAGCGACCAGATTCTCACCATGCCGCAGATTCCGCGTACCCTCATCGTCGTAGGCGGCGGCGTCATCGGCGTGGAATACGCTTGCATGTTCGCCACCCTCGGCGTCCGCGTAATCATTATCGAAAAGCGTCCGCGCTTGCTGGAATTTGCCGATACCGAAATGGTCGAAGCGCTCACTTATCACATGCGCGACCAGCGCGTCACCATGCGCCTCAATGAAGAAGTCGAAAGTGTCGAAGAATTGCCCGACGGAAAAGTCGCTGCCAATCTGGTCAGCAAAAAGCGCATCATCGCCGACGCCTTGCTCTACGCCGTCGGCCGCCAAGGCAACGTCGCCAGCCTCGACCTCCCCGCCGCCGGCATCGAATGCGACGATCGCGGCCGCATCAAGGTCAACGAAGACTATCGCACCTCGCAGCCGCACATCTTCGCCGTTGGTGACGTCATCGGCTTCCCCAGCCTCGCCAGCGTTTCCATGGAGCAAGGCCGCATCGCCAGCGCCCGCGCCTTCGACCTTCCAGTCAAAACCGATCCTGCCGGCTATCCCTACGGCATCTACACCATTCCGCAAATCTCATTTATCGGCAAAACCGAAGAACAACTCACCGACGCCGACGTCCCCTACGAAGTCGGCGTAGCCTACTACCGCGAAATGGCCCGCGGCCAAATCAGCGGCCACACCAACGGCCGCTTAAAGCTCCTCTTCCATCGCGAAACGTTAGAATTGCTGGGTGTCCACATCTTCGGCGAAGACGCCGCCGAACTCCTCCACATCGGCCAAGCCGTCTTCACCCTAAAAGGCAAAGTCACCTATTTCATCAACACCGTCTTTAATTATCCAACCCTAGCCGAATGCTACAAAACCGCCGCCTTCAACGGCCTAAATCGTCTTTCTTAGCTCTCCTCGAGACCTTTCTCTTGCGCCCCGTGGCGTCGCATCCATTCTGCTTCTTGTTCTAACGCCTCGGTTAGAGTGGCGACCACTTCTTCGCTGATCGTCCGATGGTTCTCCTTTGCCCGCCGGACAACCGCCTCATATAGCTCCTTGGGTACGTTTGGAACGCGCAGTTTTTTCATCGCTTCACCTGGCACATCCGACTGCATAGCTTAGTCTGCATCCCGGATTCCAAATCACACCCAAAACGAGCTGCACTCTTCAATTGCCACAACCCTGCCATCCACGCTACAATTAAGGGTTCCGGAGGAGTGATTTAGTGTTAACGATTCGTCTAGCTCGTATTGGCAAGAAAAAGAAGCCCTTTTACCGCGTGGTGGTCATCGAACGCACCCGTCCTCGTGACGGTCGCACCCGCGAACTCGTCGGCACCTACGACCCGCTCAAAAAGCCCGCGGAAATCAAGCTGGACGCCGAGCGCATCAAGTATTGGCTCGGCCAGGGCGCGCAACCCAGCGACACCGTCCGCAGCTTCCTCAAGCGCGAAAAAATCGCCTAAGCGCAAGCCGTTTGATTTTCGGGCGGCCCACTCAATCCGGGCCGCTTTTTCGTGTCTCGACGTGGGATCGGCGCCATTTGGAGTGCGGCGGCTTGACGCCGCTTTCGCGCCGTAAGCACGAGCACCAGGCATCCCTTAGGCTGGCACGAAATTGAGCCGTGTTTTTTTTCGAGCGCCGCTTGAAAGCTTCTTCCCAAACTCTCCGAAGGAGGCGCAACCGATGAAAGAACTCGTAAACGTCATCGCCCGCGCCCTCGTAGACCGCCCGGACGAAGTCCGCGTGGACGCCCACGGTGGCGCGCCCGTCACGGTCATCGAGTTGCGCGTCAATCCCGAAGACCTAGGCAAGATCATTGGCCGCCAGGGCCGCACCGCCAAATCCATCCGCGCGCTTCTCGCCGCCGCCGGCTCCAAGCAGCACAAGCGCTTCACCCTCGAAATCGTTGAAGATTAGCCGTGCCGGAAACTCCCCGCTATTTCGCCGTCGCGCATCTCTTAAAACCTCGCGGCAACAAAGGCGAACTCGCCGCCGAAATCCTCACCGATTTTCCCGAGCGCCTCACCAAGCTCCAGCAAGCGTTTCTCGCGGATCCAAAAAAGCCTTCTGAGCCGCGTCCCATCGCGATTAAAAATTGCTGGCTCAGCCAAAATCATCACGGCCAAGCCGTCTTCCATTTCGAGAATATAGATTCCATCAACGACGCCGAAAAACTCCGTGGTCTCGATGTTCTCCTCCCTATCGACCAGCGCGTCTCGCTCCCCGCAGGCCACTATTTCGTCGCGGATCTGGTTGGTTGCGAAGTTTTTGAAGCCGCATCGCCTCAGACCAAACTCGGTGTGGTCACCGATGTAGAATTTCCCGGCGAAGCTCTACCCGGAACCCCGCTTCTGGTTGTATCGGCCAAACCTGAAGAGCTACTAATCCCCTTAGCCCAAGACATCTGCCCAACAATCGACATCGCCGCCCGCCGCATTGAAGTAGTCCTACCAGAAGGTCTCCGCAACCTAAACGCGCCAGAGTAACCGCGAAAAAGTAATCGCGTCGATAGATCCATCGTTCCGAAACTTTGTAGTGGCGCAGCATGCTGCGCGCAGTTTGCCCAGGCGTCAGCACTGCAAGCGCAGACTCCGGTCTTTCAGTGCGCCCGGTTCTGCCGGCCATTGATTCACATCAATCATCAATTCACATCAATCGTCGTAACGCTCAGCGCCGGCAACGTAATCGTAAACGACGTCCCACTCACGGCCATGGTCCCGGCCGCCACGGGTTCCACCTGCCCGCCGCCACTCACCTGCGTGGCCGCGGAAGCCGCCGTCATCTGATAAAGATGCGCCGTCCCGGAAACGCTTTGTCCGCTAATCTCCGTCACCTTTGCCGAAGTCGAGCGGTTAATCGCCACAAACACCGCGCGCCCCGGCGTCGCGCTATCTAAGCTCGCATACACCATCACGCTGGACACATCGCTCGAGGTAGCCGCCAGCGAAGTATCCCCAAAGCACGCGCTAGCCCCATCAAATCCGCGAAATGCGCGAAATCCCGCCAGCGCGTACGAATACGTTCCATTCGGCGGCCAAAAACTTGCCGCAAATATTCCTTCCATGCCGAAAATTCCCAGGTTGTCCGCCTGTGCAATCGTGCCCGCAATATGATTCCATCCGCCGCTCTCGTATTCCGTCACCGCCAATTTCATTCCCGGATTTTCCGCGTCAATCTTCGCCTGCAATCGCCCAAGAATATTGATCGGCGTGTTGCCCAGCGTTTCATAAATCCAGGGATTGCTGTTCCCCGCGTCATTCCACGTCGGGTCCCACAGATTGCGCGGACTCTGCACGATCAACTGCACCTGCGCGTCGGTCAAGGTCGTTCCGGTCAAATCCAGAATTCGCGTGCCGTTCACGTCATAATCTTCCGCGTACCAGTGAAAGTCATAAACGTCTACCAGTGGTTTCCCATAGGTCGTTGAGGCGGCTTTGATCGCCGTTAGATATTTATCGGGGAACCAATTCGCTCCGTTCGGCGTAGGATTCAGCGCGCCTTGCCAGCTATAAATCCCCTCAAATCCATAGTGCACCGGCCCAAAAATCACCACGTTCGGAAATTGATCCTTCAATGCCTCGGTCAGCGTAATCGTCTTACTGATGTACGTGTCCGGATTCTCCAGGTTGGAGCCTTGCACCTCCAGGTGCGTCGAGTTCCACAACTCCGGCTCGTTATCCAAATCGAGGAACGTCGGATGCGTGGGACTGGTTCCAAAAATTCCCTGTCCCGTAAATTTCTGGTCCAGCGCCCAGATGAATTCGTCAATGTACACGTTGGCGTCGGTGGTCGGCGGTGTCAGCGTAAAAGGTGCCGAAGAGACCGTGCTCTTCTTGTCCACCACGGTTTTGAATCGCGTCAAATCCGGCGGATTCGCCACGCTCACCGGTCCGTTTTCATCGCCAGCCACCAGTCCCTGCAACTGAACCGTCACCAAGCTCGCCAACCCGTTCGCCTGATCCCCGGCAATGAAACTCCGCACCGCTTCCGCCGCCACGTTGCTGCTGCTCAAATAATCGTCGTTCTCGTACAGATAATCGCTGCCGGCGTTCGATGCATTGGTCTCCCAGTTGTACGCTGTCCAGCGGTTTCCGCCGTCGCGATCAAACGTCAGCAGCGGCGGCGCGCCGGTATTTCCCGAATAAAAATTCGTGCCGTAAATGTAAGGAGAAATCGCGTGTGTATTCGCCGGATCGATGGTCACGGTTACATCCGGCACCGCTCCGGCCGGAGTCGCACTCACTTGCGCGGAGTTCGCGCTCTCGCCCGCCGAATTCACCGCCGAAACCACGTAATAGTAGGGCCTTCCATTCGTCAGCCCCGTGTCCGTGTAGTTCGCCGTCGTGGGCGCAGCGATTTGCGAGTACGGTCCGCCGCTCACCGTCGCGCGTTTTACGTTGTAGCCGGTCGCTCCGGTGCTCGCATTCCACGTTAAGCTCACTTGCGCGTTCCCAGCCGTTGCAGCGAGTCCAGTCGGTGTGGCTGGAATGCTGATCGGCGCGGCAGGCGTCGCGCTAACCTCCGCGGAATTCGCGCTCTCGCCGGCCGAATTCACCGCTGAGACCACATAAAAATATTTCGTACCATTCGTCAATCCGCTATCCGTAAAGTTTGCCGAAGCGGGCGCGGAGACTTGCGCGTACGGTCCGCCGCTAACGGTTGCGCGCTTCACGTGATAGCTCGTCGCGCCGGTGCTCGCGGTCCAAACCAAACTCACTTGCGCATTTCCAGCTGTCGCGACCAAATTCACGGGAACTGCCGGCACCGTCGCTGGCGCGGCAGGCGTTGCGTTAACCTCCGCGGAATTTGCGCTCTCGCCCGCTGAATTTAGCGCCGAGACCACGTAAAAATATTTCGTGCCATTCGTCAGTCCGCTATCCGTGAAGTTTGCCGCGGCGGGCGCTGAAACTTGCGTGTACGGTCCACCGCTGACCGTCGCGCGCTTCACGTGATAACTGGTGGCGCCGGTGCTCGCCGTCCACGTAAGCGCCACTTGCGCATTTCCACCATTGGCTGTTAGTCCTGCAGGTGCAGATGGAATTGTGACCGGCGCAGTTGGCGTAGCGCTCGTCTCGGCCGAATTCGCACTCTCGCCTTTCGCGTTCACCGCGGACGCCACGTAAAAATATTTCGTTCCGTTCGTCAAGCCCGTGTCGACAAGGGTAGTCGAACTCGGCGTCGCAATTTGTGTATACGGCCCGCCGCTGACGGTCGCGCGCTTCACGTGATAAGTGGTCGCGCCGGTGCTCACGCTCCATGCCAGGTTGACCTGCGCGTTCCCCGCCGTAGCCGTCATCCCGGAGGGCACCGCCGGAACGCTGTCGGCCGTTGTGCCAGTCCCCGATGATCCGCTGCCGCCCGCGGCGACACAGCCCGCCAGTCCGGCCGCAAGCACAGCGCTGCACACCAGGCACGCTATCGTCAGCCATGCATTTCGCAAGAACATGAGCAGTCGAGTCCCTCTGGCTGGGACGCCGGAAGGGATTTCCCGTAGGAAGAGAGTAGTTTGCGGAATTCCCGCTCACAAGCTGTCCGCCGGAACAGTTTTCGCCGACTGTACCGCGGTACTTGAAGTCCTTCGCCAATCGCCGTCCTATATAATTGCAAAGGTAATAGTTAGCTGGCAGCGTCGGGCGTTAAGGATATACCGACAATTGTTGCGATTGTCTATTGACATAAGGGGTATTTGTGCATTATAGTATGTCTGTTTATTGGTGCGCCTAGCCGCTGGGATCCTGCTGTAGGACTCCTACCCTTGGGAGGGATTTCGAGCGCCATGCCCGCAGGCTTCCGTCCGATGGTCCGGCATCGGACCTCTGTTAACTATCTGATTACGCATTTCTACCGCTAACTCATTTAGAATGAACACTTGCATATCATACTGAAAACAAGCGACTTTAAGATGCTTTGTAATCAGCATGATACGCAATTGGAAGGTGTGGACCAGCTGATCCCTCCCCTATCTTTCTGACCTCGTCATAGCCGCCACCCCCAAGCTCCTCAAGGGCGGCCGATGTCAACACAAAAGCAGGCATTCCCCCTCGGCTAATTGTGGATCGGTCTTAACTCGGCAACAACTGTCTGCACCTCTCCTGAGGGGATATGAAGAATGTGGCCGCGTCCGGCACCGTTTTCCCACTCGCGGAATCCCTTTGCCCTGATGCGTAATTTGACCGCTATGCCGGGAGGTACCGGGAAGGATCCATCGGCGCACGTGACGGCCGTTGTCTCATCGCAAGATGTTTCTTCCCTTCGCTTGCGATTAACCCTTAACTCTAATTTGCCGTAAGGAATAATCGCATTTGTTTTGCGATTCAGAAGTCGCACGACGAGTGTTCCCGGCTTTGGAGGCGAGTGAACGTCCAGCTGAACATCCGGGTTCAAATCTGTGATTTCTGAGTCCGGGGGAATGCTGCCATAAAGAAACTTGTTCTGATACCGGTCACAAAATGGGCAGCCCGCTTTTTCATCCTGCACGAATACGCCCCAGATTCCGTTACACACTTTGTCGAAGCGAAACTCGCCTCGTTCGTTAGACCTAGTGCTGGGAAGCATGTAATTGATATCGCCGGGAGGGTCGAGAATCAGTCTGATCCCGCCCCACGGCTTT
>Ga0209139_10000152_pt1 | contig 21361 bp, 26 predicted proteins | sample BogFormECP14_OM3_FD_188246 | JGI IMG/M metagenome (GOLD analysis project Ga0209139, IMG submission 188246) | Bog forest soil microbial communities from Calvert Island, British Columbia, Canada - ECP14_OM3 (SPAdes) (version 2) | ecosystem: Environmental > Aquatic > Freshwater > Wetlands > Bog ...
TCTACTATTGGCACACCCCGCAAGATTCCCTAGACAAAATCAGCCCCAAGACCCTAGCCATCACCGGCCACGTCTTCCTCGAATCGATAAAACAACTTCAGGGGAAATAAGTGGTGTGGAAGGCTAGCTCGTTTTGGCTGCTGCTTGCGGGCTTCTGTTGTTTTTGTGCTTTTTTCCTGATCCCCGGCAATCCCAAGTACCTTTCTGTATCGAGCGGTGTTTTGATTGCCGGCGCTTATTTTCTGACGCTTCTCCAGGACTACAGGAAAAAGCTACGCATTCCTGTTCTGGGTTTCTGGGTCGATCACAAGGAGCGGCCGGGTTTGTACAAGTCGATCTATGTATTCCTGTTTTTTGCAGGAGTTTTTGCGCTCTTCGCTTTCTGCTTGTTGATGTCTGATTTTGGAAAATGATCTGGGGCTGACGAACTCGATTTAGCTTACCGCAGCCATGTAGGGTCATCCTTCTGAGGATGACCCTTCCGCCTTTGAACGGGTCCGAGCCTCGGGTTGCATCTTGTTGGACTGTGCTACATTAAATTTGCTCCACCGCACTTTCTAACGAATGAAAAATAAGCGTATTCTCGTCACCTCGTCCGTAGGCCGCTACGCCATAGTCTGCGGCGTCGACGTTCTTCGCCACGCCAAAAAAGAAATCGCCGACCTCGGCAAGTTTTCAAGAGTCCACGTAATCTCCTCGCCGAAAGTCTGGCGCGCAGTAGGGAAGAGCGTCCTCAAATCACTCGGCCTTAGGAAAGCCGCCCACGCAATGCATTTAATGGACGACGCCGAAACCGCAAAAAATCTGCAAACAGTAGAAAAACTCTCGCGTTCGCTGATTCGCGCAGGCATCGATCGCCACTCGCTAATCATGGCGGTTGGCGGCGGCGTAGTCGGAGACGTAGCAGGTTTCGCTGCTTCGACTTGCCAACGCGGTATCGCCCTAGTTCAAATCCCCACCACGCTAATCTCGCAAGTCGACAGCGCCGTAGGCGGAAAAACCGGCGTCAATCTCCCAGAAGGGAAGAACCTAGTCGGCACCTTCTATCCCGCGCGCCTGGTCCTAGTCGATTCCGCCTTATTAAAACCGCTCCCAGAACGCCAATACCGTGGCGGCCTCGCCGAAGTCATCAAGTACGGCATCATCGCCGACACAAAACTTTTCGCCTATCTCGAAAAAAACTTCGACGCCGTCCTTAACCGCGAGCCCGCCGCCCTCGCCTACATCATCCCGCGCTCGCTAGAAATAAAAGCCCACGTAGTCAGCCGCGACGAACGCGACCTCGGCCTCCGCGAAATCCTCAACTTCGGCCACACCTTCGGCCACGCCCTCGAAACCATCACCAACTATCGCGTCTACCAACACGGCGAAGCCGTAGCCTGGGGCATGATGGCCGCCGCGCTCCTCGGCCACGAAATCGGCCTCACTCCCGCCGACGAAGTCTCCCGCATCGTCGCGCTAATCCGCCGCATAGGCCCGCTCCCACCGTGGCCAAACGTCGCGCCCGAAAAACTAATCGCCGCCATGCACTCCGACAAAAAAGCCCGCGCCGGCAAACTCCGCTTCGTCCTAAGCCCCAAAATCGGCAAAGCCCAATCCCACGACAACGTGCCCCTCGAAGCCCTCAAGCGCGTCCTCCATTTCGCTCCCCACTTCGTCAACGAACAGGCCGAACGCCGTGCCTAACGCTCCAGTGGCACAGGCTTTAGCCTGTGCGGTTTTGGTCTACCCCAGTCTCAAAAACAGACGGACCAAGGTGTGTGCGACGCCGAACCCGTCTAAGGGCACAAATGGAAATGCGCACTAAAGCACCCGCCCCCGTCAAAGGCACGCGCCCCGAAGGCGCCGTAACCGAAGCCGACGCCTCGCGCAAAGTCCGCGAAATGTTCGGCCAAATCGCCCCGCGCTACGACTTCCTCAACCATTTCCTCTCGCTGGAAATCGATCGCACCTGGCGCCGCCGCACCGCCCGCCTCCTGCGCCCCATCCTCGCCGGCCCCGACGCCGTAGTCCTCGACCTCTGCTGCGGCACCGGTGACCTATCGTTCGATCTAGCCAAAGCAGGGAACGCCCGCATCATAGGCGCAGACTTCGCCCACCCGATGCTAGTCCGCGCCAAAGAAAAAAGCGCCCACGTAGCAGGCGCTTCGCAAAACGGCGCGCAAGCGCCCGTCCGGTTCTTAGAAGCCGACGCCCTCCGCCTACCCTTCGGTGACAACTCCTTCGACCTAGTCACCACCGCCTTCGGCTTCCGCAACCTAGCCAATTACGAGTCCGGCCTCCGCGAAATCCACCGCATCCTAAAACCCGGCGGCACCATTGCCATTCTAGAGTTCACCGAACCGCCCAACACTCTTTCCGGCAAGCTCTACCGCGTCTATTTCCGCGAAATCCTCTCCCGCATCGGCGGCCTAATCTCCGGCAACTACACCGCCTACACCTACCTCCCAAAATCCGTAAGCCGCTTCTTCCTCCCACCCGAACTAGCCGCCCTCATGACCGAAGTAGGCTACGTGTCCGTAGCCTTCCGCACGTGGACCTTCGGCACTGTAGCCCTACACACCGCCATGCGCGAAGCCTAGCCGTCTCCACGCCCTCCGAATTTGCTTGACAACACCCTTACTATCTTGGTAAAGTTGGTGGGTTGAGTATTGTGCCCCGGTCCTAACGGGGCCATTTTTGTTTAGGCTCCAGCCCAAGCCCCAGCAGACAGCCCAATTCACTAGATTCCTAGGTCGTTTAGAATCAACACTTGCAAAAGTGTATCAAAACAAAGAACTTTAACTATCTGTAGAATCAACACTTACGTGAAAATAGGGGGGAGGGGTCGCACACTTCCCCAGTCCTCATTCACTCCGCGCGGTTGTGGAGATTCACCACGGGATGGGGCCTGCGGTCTCGAAGAAGCCGCCGGTCGGTCCGTCCTCGAGCAGGGCTAGCCGGACGATCTCCGCGGCTCCTTGTTGCAGAGTCTGGTAGCCGCGGTTCTCGTTGATGTCGGTCGCGGTATAGCCGGGATTGACGGCGTTCACGGCGATGCGCTCCTCTTTCAGTTCGACCGCCAGTTGCACGGTGAACATGCTCAGCGCCGCCTTCGAGGAACAATAACCCAGTAAGGACCACCGGGATTCCCATTGCGGGTTGGCGTTCCGCGCGATGGATCCCAGTCCGCTGGAAACGTTGGTGATCCTGGCGGCCTTGGACTTGCGCAACAACGGCAGCATCGCTTGCGTCACCGCGACCACTCCGAAAAAGTTCGTTTGCATCACGCGCTCCACGCCGGCGACGCCAGCCACGCTCGCGCGCCCATCCTGTTTATCGACGATGCCGGCATTGTTCACGAGCGCGTCCAGTCGCGCAAACTCGGACTGAATCTTGGCCGCTGCCGCCGAAATGGTTTGCGCCTCGGTCACATCGAGCAGTACAAAATGCGCATCGAGATTTTCTGCCCGGAGCTTGGACTCCGCGGCGCGGCCCAGCACGGAATTGCGCGCGCCAAGCAAAACCGTCCAGCCGGCCTTGCCCAACTCACGCGCCGTCTCGAACCCAATGCCTTTGTTCGCGCCGGTGATCAATGCAATTTTCTTGTCCGTTGGCATGCTCTCGTCCCCTCGGGAGAATAGATGAAATATCCTTCGGCTTTGGTACTCGCGCGGGAGTGGGTTTCGGCTACACGGGAACTACGGTTCTCGTCTGTTCCCGCCCTGGAAATACGCCGCACCAGCCTGCTCGGCCGATGCATCTAAGGTGGAAGTCGCGGACGTCCGCCGTCCGCCTAAAGGAGAACCTCATGAGCACCGCCACCACAGCGCCGACTGCCATTGCTTACACCATCGACCCGGCCCATTCCGGCGCCGGTTTCAAAATCAGGCATTTGATGGTCGCCTACATTCGCGGAGGATTCAGCGGCGTTAAAGGCGACGTGATTTTCGATCCTGCCAACCCGGCCAATACCATGATTAATGCCAGCATCGATGCCACCACTCTGCATACGCACGACGACAAACGCGATGCGCACGTGAAAGGTGCGGATTTTCTGGAGACCGACAAGTACCCCACCATCACCTTCGTGTCCAAGAAAGCGACGCCGGACGGCAAGAACCGATGGAAGATCGTCGGCGATTTGACATTGCACGGCGTCACGAGGGAGGCTACCCTCGATTCCGAAAGCGCAGGCGTTGAGGCAAAGGATCCGTGGGGCAATCTCCGCACCGGCGCTGAAGCCACTACGGTGATCAAGCGCAGCGACTATGGCCTGAAGTTCAACGCCCCGCTCGAAACCGGCGGTATGTTGCTCGGAGACGACGTGCACGTCCATCTTGATATCGAACTGATCAAGAAGGCCTGATCAAACCAGCCATAACGCATACACACGCGCGCGACCTCGCGGGTGGCCCAGGTTCGCAGTTTGAACCTGGGCTCTTCGGGGCGTGGAAGGATGGGCCTGCTTTTTGCTAGCTCTCCCTGGTGAGGTCGATGCCGGGTACCGCAGCCGGGTGCCCCAGGTTCGTAGTCTGAACCTGGGCTCTTGGGGTTCTTGAGGTTCTTGAGGTTCTTGAGTTGTCCCCGTCTGTTCACCTTCCTAGTTTCACGTCGGAAAGCTACGGCCTTGCTTACCGGAGGTCGCGGTTCACCAACGCTTCGAAGTCGCGCAGCGTTCGGATGGCGCGGTCGTCATAAAACGGTAGCACCGGCATCATCATGGCGGCGCCGATGTGTTGCGTGGGATCGATCCAGAACTCGGTGTCGTAAATGCCGGCCCATCTCAGGCTGCCTGGGCTACGAAACTTGGCGTACTGCGGGTCGCTGGACGCGATCTGAACTCGGTATTGTAAATCACCGAGGCCGAATTTATCCTTCGGACGAGATGCTAGGCAAACGCGGCTCTGATTTTGGCTTGCAAAAGGAATAGTAGTAATGAGCCGGCGATGATGACTCCAATTCCGCCGCGCAGCCAGTCTCCTCGGACGCAGTTAACGACATCCCCTAGAACCTGCGTAGCGATGATTACGACGGTTAGTCTCCAGGCCCAAAGGCGGCGTCGGAACCAGCCAACTCCTGCTGTGGTAAGGGCCGCCCCGAGCAGCAAGAAGAGAATCCCGATCCGACTGCCAAGAGGCGCGAGCCGCTTATACGCTGCTGGATTCAGAACCCAGACACGGTCGAGAGCCGTGCCTCGCCAAAGTAAAGTAGTTGCGGCCAGACTCGCCATGAGGGCGCCAAAAAATAAGAAAACGCCTATGGGCCGGAGCCCCCGGGGGCCGATGTCTTTCATCTGATTAATATAAGTCATCCCCGCGCGTGGCCGACCGCGATCCGTGCGGCCTTCGGCGTGGCTGCTCAGGGTTCGACGTGATCACAGAGCCGGTGGCAGGCGACGCCGGATAGGGGAAGTAGAGTTCGTTGCCGTCCGGGTCCGCGATGACCATGAGCCGGTAGCCCCAATTCCCGTCCTTCACATCCACGCCGCGCCCTTCCACCTCCGCGCGCAAAGCATCCAACACGTCGGGATCGAGCGAGATGAACATCAGGCCCTTGCCCACTTTATCGGGCCATTGAGAAGAGAGAATGAGCTCGCAGCCAAGCCGGTCGACCTGCGCGACGTACACGTTCCCCTCCTCCACATAACGCCACGCTTGTGTGAATCCGAGCTGCTTCACGTAAAAATCGACGGCCCTGTCGATGTCCCCTACGAACAGCACCGGCCGCGCGAACCATTCCTTGCTCAAGGCAGGCCGGCTCCCCAGACTGGAGTTGTGACGGCGATTTTCTGAAAGCTTGCGACGAGCCCTTTGGCCCGTGGTATCGCGTTCTTCACGGCAGGCAGCGATAGCGAGGCATCATGGCTAGCGAGGCTGTCCCACACTTCGGTAACCCAGATGGCATTTTCGTCAGCGGAGTCTTTCGCCACGACGTAGCTCAAACACCCGGGCATGCTGGCGGCGCTCTCCTTCAGTATTCCGATCATTTCGTCGCGCTTGCCAGGAACGGCCGTTAGCTTCGCGATCAATCCATACATACCGCTCGCCTCCTGTGGACCGGCGAGAATGGGTGTGACCGTCGCCGCGCCCATGTATTCCAGAAATGTCCGCCGATCGATTTGCACGAATCAAAAGATAGCATCCGGCGGCTACGGATGCATTCGGAACGGATGGTCGCTAGGGCGGGCGAGTGGCGCAGCGTGAGCCGAGGAGTATTTCGGGGTGGCCTTCGACGCGATTGTGCCACTTCTCGCATACGACAGATGTGCCTTCAGCGCGGGTGGAGATCTCTGTACAATCCGGGGTCATGAACAAAATCAATTGGTCTCGTGTGCTGGGCTGCGGACTGCTCGCAGGGATTATTTGGATCGTCCTCGGTTCTGTGGTTACTGCACTGCTTGGCCGCGATTTCGCCGCTCTGCCCAATAACCACCTGGCTGCGCCTACACTCGGGTTCGTGTTGTTCCATGTCGTGCTTGATCTGCTGGAGGGTATTTCCATCCTCTGGCTTTATGCCTCCATCCGCCTAACCTATCGGCCTGGCGCGCGGTCGGCGATCATCGCGGCTTTCGCTTGGTGGTTCATCGTAAGCTTGGGGGATGCCACCTGGTGCTCCTTCGGCTTCTTCCCGCCGAGCACCGTTATCCCGCTCATGATCGGAACACTGCCGGCGCTCGTCCTCGCCACACTCGCGGGTGCCAAGTTCTACAAGGAATGATCCTCGTCGTTAAGGAAGGTGGGGGAAACCGGGGACAGAGGGAATGTTCCCCGGGGCCCTGGCTTGGCCTTGCCAGCCAACAAGAAGTAAGGAATAATTGAGAGGTAAGGAATCGTTAAGAGAGCAAGGACGCACGATGACGCATTCCACAGTCACGAGCAAGGGACAGACAACCATTCCGGGGAGGGTCCGCAAGGCGTTGCGAATCAAGCCTGGCGACAGGCTCGAGTACGCCGTGGAAGGGGACCACGCCACCATTCGCGTGCATTTGGGTACGCGAGCGCTCAAGGGGGTGCTTGCCAGTAAGAAGGGGAAAGGGATGTCCTTCGCGCAAATCCGCGAGGCCGCCGCGAAGGCGGCTCGTGAACGTGAGGGCCGGTGAGCAAGCGAACGCTCGTCGACACCAATCTGATCGTTCGCTATCTAGTACAAGATCATGAGAAGCACGCCAAGACTGCGGGAAGGCTATTCGATGCCTGCGATCGTGGCGACGTCGTGATTATGGTGTTGCCGGCCGTTCTTGCCGAGTGCGTGTTCGTTCTGGAATCTTTCTATAAGCACCCGCGTGGAGATATCGCATCGGCGCTCGGCCGGCTCATTTCCAGCCCCGGCGTGGAAATGAGCGGGGCGGCGATTCAGCTGGACGCATTGGACCGCTATCGACGAACGAAGGTCCATTTCGTGGACTGCCTGATTGCCGCGACGGCCGCGGCCGAGAACGTGCCGGTAGCCTCGTTCGACCGAGATTTTCGCAAGTTCGCGGACGTGCGCGTGGAAACTCAATAGTGCTCTTCAAAAACAAAGAACTTCAACTATCTGCGGAATGAACGCTTATCACGAAACCAGGGACGCCGGGGACTGTCGCCAGTCCCAAGTGTGCTGCGGAATAGGAGGCAATAATGGCGCTGGATTTTCAGGGGATCGTCATCCCTATACGACCACTGATTTTCGAGGGGATCGTGCTTTGTGCCGCCGTAATATTTTTCTGCTTCCCCGCGGCGATAGTCGCACCATCGCCTACCACTAGTACTCGCGTTCGGCTTCTATCGTTTACTGGAGTCGTTGTGACTGCCCCGCTGATCGTTCTCGGCGGTGTTTGGCCGAGCTACTACACGATTTTGGCGATACTTGCGGCTCCCGCTCCCTTTCTATTCTTGGCGCTAATTTTTCGGCCTGTTCTGATCGAGAAATGGCCCAGGCTTCGTTTCTATTTACTCTCCTGTGTGGCCGCTTCAGCTCTAGCGTGGGCGTTCCAACTGCTGTGGAATCTGCACGGGTAGTCTACGCGACCTTCAGTGGCAGGCTGATCGGGCGACGTTGCAGACACTCGCCATCACTCTTCCAACCCCGCACTGCGCAATTTCGCAAGCAAAGTTTTTGGCGAGACGCCCAGCTTTTCCGACGCCCGAGTCTTATTCCACTTGCACTCACGCAGCGTGCTCTCCAGCAGCACACGTTCAACGTGTCCAACCGCACGCCCAGTCACGTCCTCCAAACTCCCCTCCCAACTGAACGCCTCCGGCAGCATCCCGCCCGGCAAACTATCTGTATCTGGCTTAGTTGCCGGCAACTGCAACCCCTCCGCTGTAATGCTCAACCCATCCGTCAAAATCACAGCCCGTTCCATCGTGTTCTGCAATTCGCGCACATTTCCTGGCCACCGGTAATGCAACAGCCGCTCCTTCGCCTCTTCCGAAAGCTCCAACCCCGCCTTCTTAAACTCGCGGCTAAACTTTTCCAGAAAATGCCCTGCCAGCATCAACACGTCATTCCCGCGCTCGCGCAAAGGAGGAATCGTCATTGGCACAGCCGAAATACGAAAATACAAATCCTCGCGAAACAGCTTCTCCTCCGCCAATTTCCTCAAATCTCGATTGGTCGCCACCACAATCCGCACATCCACTTCGACCGTCTGCGTCCCACCAACACGATCAAACCGCCGCTCCTCCAAAACCCGCAAGAGTTTCGCCTGAATCGCCAAAGGCAACTCGCCAATCTCATCCAGAAAAAGCGTCCCGCGATGCGCCAGATCCAGCTTGCCGACTTTCCGCGCGCCCGCCCCCGTAAACGCCCCGCGCTCGTGCCCGAACAACTCGTTCTCCACTAGCCCCTCAGGAATCGCCGCGCAATTCAATGCCACAAACGGCTGCTCGCGTCGCTGCGAAAGGTGATGCACCGCGCGCGCGAACAATTCCTTGCCCGTGCCGCTCTCGCCCAAAAGCAAAACGGTGGAATCCGTAGCCGCCACCCGCTGAATCTGCGTACTGATCTCGCGAATCGCCGCGTGCTCGCCGACGATGCGCGGAAACCCATACCGCGCCGTGTACTCTTCGCGCAGCAACAAATTCTCTCGCTGCATCTCCTGCTGCCGCGCAGCGCGCTGCACAATCAACTTCAAATGGTCCAGGTCCACCGGCTTCTGAAGAAAGTCGAACGCCCCTTCCTTCATCGCCGAAACCGCTTCCTCCACCGACCCAAACGCCGTCAAAAGCAAAACCGGAATCGTCGCGTCCGCCTGCTTCGACTCCCGCAAGACGTCGAGCCCCGAAGCCCCCGGCATCTTCAAATCCGTAATCACCATCAAATACCGCCGCGCCCGCACCTTCTGGATCGCGGTTGTCCCGTCAGGCGCTTCTTCCACGGCATAGCCCGCCCGCTCCAATGCCTTCTTCAGCATCGCCCGCAGCTCGTTCTTATCTTCAACAAGGAGAAGAGGTTCCATCTCTCTCGTTTCTACCACGAATGCTATTGCGTTCCGGGAACAACGGCAGACACATGTGCGGAGAAGGGAAGTAGCAGTTGTAGGGTGCGCCCTTTTACCCTGAACGACGTGAAGGGCTGAGGCGGACCGCTGGTCCAAGGGCCAGCACGTTACGACGGGCAAAAAAAGAGGCGAGAGTTTCGCCGAATCTGAGGTTGTAAGAACTCTTTTGACGCTTAGTTTTTTGGGGGTCGGAGCTTTAGCTCCGACATTCAAAGCTATCCAAGAATGGGCTTTAGCCCCTGAGGAAATGCTTTTGTCTAAGTCTCTCGAACGCGACTACCGCGCCCACCCAGGATCGCCGCCGGACTTCCGCAACTCATCTTCCAGATCCGAGAGCTGCTGCTTCAAGTTGGCAATTTCCTGCTGCTTCGCCTCAATCTTGGCGTTTTTGTCGTTGATATCTTTGCGCGAGTATTGCTCGGTCAGCGCTTTTTGCGGGTCGTTGTAGTATTGCAGCTGCGCCTTGTCGCCTTCGCGTTGCAAAATGTCGAGTTCCTTTTCTGCGGCTGTAATCTTGTCTCGCTGATCCTGGAAGCGCTTCTTCCACACGGTCGCCGGATCATTCTTCCCCGCGCCAGTACCATTCGCCGCGCCCTGTCCGTTATCCGCAGCAGCTTGCGCGCCGCCAGGTTGCGCCGAGGCCGCCGTATCCGCCGGCGTCGCCGGTTTCACATCATCGTCGGTATAAACTTTCTTGGGCTTCGGCGCCGTCTTCTGCTGCTCCCGCGCCTTCCGCGCGGCGTCGGCAACAGGGTCGCTCGTCTGCTGCCCCGAACCCGAACCAGTCTGCTGTTGCTGCCGCGCCAAAACGGGAAGCGCCGCTAAACCAAGCGCAGCCAAGACCATCGAACCCACGAGCCAATTTTTAACACTCATAGTTCACCGCCTCTCCCGGGGTGAGCTGGACTCCCCAGCCTGCTAGATGCTGTCCTTCTTCGATTCTACCGCTTCCGGGACGCTTCGGCACGCGGGTAGCGTAACAATAAAGGCCGCGCCACCCTCCGCCCGGTTCCTGGCCTCCACGCGTCCTCCATGCTGCACAATAATCTTCTGCACCACCGCCAACCCGAGCCCCGTGCCCTTCGCCTTCGTCGTAAAAAACGGCCGAAAGAGCTTAGGCATGGCGGCCGGCGCAACCCCCGCACCGTTATCGAAAATCGTAATCCGTTGCGTGTACGTCTCCTCGTGCCGCGCCACCTCTCCACGCACAAGCACCTTCCCACCGTTCGCCGCACCGAGCGAAGCCTCCGCCGCGTTCCGCGTAAGATTCAAAAGCGCCTGCCGCAGCAACCCCTCATCCCCCGCCACGCTCCCGATCGGCCCTTCGTATCGAATGCGCACTTGCGGCATAGCCTCCGCCACTTCCGAAACAACGCGCTCCACGACGGGCTCCAATGCCACCGTCTCGCTGGAAATCTCCAAAGGCCGCGCATACTTCAAAAATTCCGTCACGACGTGCGTAATATTCCGCGTCTGCTCCAGAATCCTCTCGGCCGAATCCGCTACTTCGCCCGCCCCAGCTTCCGCGCTAATCATCTGCGCATAACCGGAAATCGTGGCCAAAGCATTTTTGAACTCATGCGCAATTCCAGCCGACAATTCGCCCACCGCCGCCAAACTCTCTTTCAACTGAATCTGCTGCTGCAAAGCCGCCAATTCCGTCAAGTCCGTCAACAAACAAATGGCTCCATTAATCTTTTCCGCCCCGCGCCGAATCGGCGAGATCGTTACGCCCAGCAGCCTCGACTCTCCGCCCGGCGCCAGGTGCTCGACCTGCTCTCTCCGAAAAATACTCCCCTTCGTCAGACATTCCCCAACCAGCCGCGTCAAATCCGATTTCTCTCCGAGCACCTCGCTATACCGCCGGAATCCCAATGTCTGTATTCCCAAAACCTGCTCCGCCGCTGGATTCGCGCTGGAAATAATCCCCATCGCATTCACAACAACCAGCCCTGCCGGCATGTTCCGCGTCACTTCTTCGCTCAACCGCTCTGTATTCTCCGCGCGCTCCCGCTCAATCTTGTGCAGCCTCTCGAGCTCCTTCTCCTGGTCGCGAAGCTGCCGGATCACTCCCTGCATCGACGCCGTCACAAACGCCGAAGGGTTTTCCGGACGAGGAGGCACCATCAACACGTCCGCTCGATGCGAGTCTTGCGTGCTTTGAAAAAATCGCCGCAACAGCAGAAAGATAAGCCCCACGACGGCGAGAATACCCACCGCCACGCCGGAGGCGATCTCCCACACCCGCTGTGTTGTCTCGGCTTGGAATGCTGCGAACATCATTGCGTGCATCGGCCTCGCATCGGAAGAATCCTCAGCGCAACCTCGGCCCCAGATCAATCGAGAAGGAAGAAAACACAAACATCACAATCAGCGCCGCAATCCCCAAAAAAGTTCCCAAGGGCAAATGATACTGGCTCGCAATCAGCCACCGAATCTGATTCACGGTACCCAACCCTCGCCGGCTAGCTCGCTCCGCCAACTTCCGCCCTGCTCCACCCGCATACATGATGGCGATCACCGCCATCCCGAAAACGCTGCCCAGCAAAGTCCCCAGTAAAATTGTAATAAACGCGTTCCTCACGCCAAGAAATGCTCCCACCATGATCATCATCTTGACGTCGCCCATCCCCATCCCCTCGCGCCCGCGCACCAATTTGTAAAGCGCCGCCGCGCCCCACAATAAAAAGCTGCCAAACGCGGCCCCGAGGAGCGCCTCAATCACCCCCAAGAATCGCTCGGGCGGCAACTTGTGAAAGAGCATCAAACTCAGCCCGGGGGCGATCCCATCATTCGGCGGCACAAACGCCGAGAAAAGCACTCCCGCCGCAAACCCTGGCCAAGTAATCACATCGGGCAGCAACCGCACCCGCAAATCCGTGACCGTCAAAATCACAATCAAGCAAACAAAAAACAGCCACTTAACGGTTGCCTGCGAAATCCCAAACTGCAGAAAACAGCCCACAAACAAAAGCCCCGTAGCCAATTCCACGAGGGGATACATCGGCGAAATCGGGAGCGCGCAGGTCCGGCATTTTCCCTTCAACCAAAGCCACGCAAACACCGGCACGTTGTCGTACGCCTTGATCGGCGTCAAACACCTCGGACACCGCGACCCTGGCGACACAATCGAAAGCCCTTCCGGAATGCGCGATATACACACATTCAAGAAGCTCCCAATCACAATCCCAAATAAAAAAAAGAACGCGATAATCAAGATTTAGTCAGCCGCTCGCGGGCCGCATTAGTACTGTCCCACACGAATCGCACCGCCTCAACAAACGCCAAGCCCGCCCGTGCCCCAACCCTAACGCTTTCTTTCTCCGATTTCTCTTCTCTGCGATCTCAGTGCCCTCTGTGTTAAAAGAAAGCCCTCAACGACACCTTACTTAATCCGCCCCGCTCGCGCTTTCTTTGCCTGGACGCTAAACTGTTCGCTGTCACCATGCACTGGTTTGAACGCAAAATCCGCCGCTACGAGCACCGCCGCTGGACTACCGACGACAACCGGCGCGTCCAACCCTTCCACTGGGGCCTCGAACACATTGGCGGCGACCCGAACGACCCCGATCCAGCCGCGTATGTCCGCGGCTACGCCGCTCAAGCCATCGAAAACAGTGTCGAATGGTTCGCCACGACGCCCGCCACCGACTACCACCTCGACCAAGAAAACGTCCTAACCTTCACCAGCTCGGTGGAATCTCCATGGCCAGAAAACAACACCGTCCACGCCCGTCTCTGGCCGGCCCGCCGCGACAAGAAGCCTCCCTTCAAAGCTCGCCCGGGGTCGGCCGTCCTGGTCCTCCCAAACTGGAACGCCAAGTGGCACGGCCAGGACGGCCTCTGCGACTGGGTCTCCCGCTTCGGCATCACGGCCCTCAAACTGTCCATGCCCTACCACAACCGTCGCATGGCCAAGGGCCACGAACGCGCCGACCAGGTCTGCGGCCCGAACATCGGCTTGACCCTCCAAGCCAACCGCCAGGGCGTTCAGGACGCTCGACGCTGCTTAAGATGGCTCGAACAACAGGGTTATACCCGCCTCGGCATTCTGGGCACCAGCCTCGGCTCCTCCATCGGCTACATCACGCTGATGCACGACTCCGCCATCAAAGCCGGCGGCTTCCTCCACTTCTCCACGTATTACGCTGACGTAGTCAGCCAAGGCATGACTACCAACCACGTCTGGGAAGGTCTTAGAGACCATGTCTCGGTCGATGAGCTGCGCGACTACTGGGCCCCCATCAGCCCCATGCCGTACGTCGAGCGCGGCATGGGCGCCGACTGCAAGTCCTTCCTTGTCTACGGCAAATACGATCCCACCATGCTCCCCGAACTAAGCCGCCAAATGCTCGCGGCTCTCCGCGCCCATGGCGCCCACCCCCGCAGCCTGCAACTGCACTGCGGCCACTACTCCCTCGAGCTCCCCCCGTTTAGCTACATCGCCGGCTACCGCGTCCTATCCTTCCTCCGCTCCGCCCTCGCCCGGTAGCTCCTTCTGCATATAACTCACTGACTCGTGCCAGCTGCCTTTCGCGCTTGAGGTTGCGGCCAACTACGGGGAACCGGGCTACCAAGAATTTGTAGAAGCAGTCTCGGCCGCATCGCCACGTCGAATCTCAGCGGCCTCATTTCTTGAAGCCTCGATCATCGCCAACAGCCGTAAACTCGATACGGGAGTGCTGCTGTTTGATAGTTTCGTCCAAACTTCCGCTGTTCGCATTGAGCCTGTGGGCGCGCAACAGGCATTCATCGCCCGCCAGTGTTATTTCGAGTTCGGCAAAGGCCGTCATCCCGCCGGCCTAAATTTCGGTGACTGCTTCTCGTACGCCCTCGCCAAAGCGACGGGCGAACCTCTCCTCTTCAACGGCGACGACTTCCGCAAAACCGACATCACCCCTGCCCTTCCGTAGCGCTAACCCTTTCCACCCGCTACCCGCTCTTCACGACTCGCTGTTCTTGTATCATCACGTAATGGAGACTCTCCTCGTCGAAGCCTTCGGCCCACTCGCCGTAGTCTTCGTGATCTTCATCGTTGTCACGGGTGTACGCCGGATGCTGCATCAATTTCGCAATCGCCTAACGCCTGAGCAACACCAAGCCGCTCGAGATTCCTTCCGCAACCGCCTCATCCACCCCCAGCCCTCCGAAGTCGAGCAGGGAATCGGCGCTCTTCTCCCTCAACGTCTGATCGACCTCTACAAAGACCACCCCACCGTCTTGGTCGAACAATTCGAAATTCGCCGCCCCGATGCCGATCCAAAAGACGCCGCTGAATGGATCGAAGCCTTCCTACCCCTCGACCTCGAAAGCCAGAAATACACCCTCGACCTCTCCAAACAGGGCTGGGGCCTCGGCTTCTGCTTCGCCACCGACGGCGACGGGAACTTTTACTGGATGCCGGTTAGCGATCAGCGCCAGTCAGACGCCCCCGTCTTCTACGCGTGCCACGATCCCTACGTCAACGAACAGGTCGCCCAGTCGCTGGACGAGTTTCTGTCCTGGCCCCGAACGATCCGTTCGCCAGACGCGCATCAGACGGAGGGAACCGCATGAAAGCCATCCTCTTCGGGGCCACCGGTATGCTTGGCCAGGGTGTGCTGCGTGAATGTCTCCTTGATCCCACCGTCGAACGCGTTCTCTCCATCGTTCGCACTCCAACAAGCCAGCAAGATCCAAAACTCACTGAATTGGTTCGCAAGGACCTCTTCGCCTACTCCGACATCGAATCCCAGCTCGCCGGTTACGAAGCCTGCTTCTTCTGCCTCGGCCTCACCTCCTCCGGCATGACCGAGGAGGCCTACACCCACATCACCTACGACCTGACCATGGCTGCGGCCCAAACCCTAGTCCGCCTCAATCCCAACATGACTTTCCTCTTCATCTCCGGCGCTGGCACCGACAGCACCGGACAAAGCCGCACGATGTGGGCCCGCGTCAAAGGCAAAACCGAAAACGCACTCCTCCGCCTCCCCTTCAAATCTGCCTACATGTTCCGACCCGGCGTAATTCAACCACTCCACGGCATCCAGTCGAAAACACCCAGCTACCGCGTCCTCTACGCGATACTTAGCCCGTTGCTCCCACTCGCACGCAACCTCCTACCCCAATACCTCACCACGACGGAGGCCCTGGCCCGCGCCATGATCCGAGTAGCCCGAACCGGCTACCTTAAGCAAATACTCGAGTCCCGCGACATCAATCAAGCCTCCGCTAATTGATCGACCGCCATCTCTTTGTAGGGGTGCAGCATGCTGCGCCCCAGCTCGGCAAGAATGCCGCCGAGCCCCACTGAACACCAAAGACAACTGGCCCAGAAGTACCATTGGCCCTCGCGAACGCCACCCTTACCCTAAAATAGGCCCCCAAAATTGTTCCGGAGAGCCTTATGCGCAAGTACCTGATTCTCGTCGCGGCCGTCGCATTCCCCTGTGCCATCTGCGCCCAATCTCAAGATCCGTCCCAAAACGCCACCAGACCCGCACCAAAACCCGCCACGGAATCCGTCAGCACCCAATCACAAGTCACCTCCGACCCAACCGACCAAACCCTATCGCTCGCCGACCTCGCCCGCGCCGCCCGTGCCAAACGCCAGCAAACCGACCCCAATCCCGCTCCCCACATTTCCAAAGTTCTCGACGACGACAATATGCCCCGTGGCGTCTATCCCGCTGAACCCGTTCACGCCAAGCCCGCCGCCGCCGGATCCCATCTTACGGACTCCCCAGCCTCCGACTCGCCCTTCCCGGAATTTCGCGGCAAAGTCATTGTCCTCGACTTCTGGGCCACTTGGTGCGGCCCCTGCCGGCGATCGCTCCCAAGCGTCAAGCGTCTGCAAGCCGTCTACGGCTCCGCCGATTTCGTGGTCATAAGCATCAGCGAGGACGACGACGCCTCTGCCTGGCGCAGCTTCGTCTCCGCCAACCAAATGAACTGGCCCCAGCGTTTCGACTCCGACGGCAGCCTGCAAGCCAAGTACGGCGTGACCGGTCTTCCGACGTACGTCCTGCTCGACCGCAATGGCAGCGTCGTTCAAAAGTACGTCGGCGAAGCGCCCGCCGAATCCATCGTCGAGCGCATCGGCCCGGACCTGAAAGCCACCCTCTCAAGTAAATAGATACACACGCGCTGCGAAGTGCGGCCAAGGAGAGTCCAGAGGTAGGGGAGAGGACGTCGAAGATCTGAGGCCCTACTTGAGATCTGCGGAGTGTATTGAAGTGCCTGAGCGTATTGCCGCCGCAGAGATTTCCGCGGCCACAGGCAGAAAAGACAATTCGTAACGCTTACCGTAGCAAGCTTGCGATGCGGCCTTCGCCTACAATCACCGAAACCGCCTCGATCTCGTCTGCCAGTGGGCGGTCTTGAACTACTTTCGACGACCTGGCCCGAATCGCCTCGTAGGCTTTCGTCGCGAGCGTCCCGGTCTTAAGGGGCGCCAGTAAATCAATCCCTTGGCAGGCACAGAGCAACTCGATCGCGATCGTGCGCTGTAGATTTTCGAGCATCCGCGCAAGCCGGCGCGCGCCGCTCATGCCCATCGAAACGTAGTCCTCCTGATTGCCCGACGTCGAAATCGAGTCCACGGAATGCGGCACAGCCAGCGCCTTGTTTTCGCTGGTCAGCGCCGCTGCTGTGACTTGCGCGATCATGAATCCCGAATTCAGCCCCGGCTCTGGCGTCAGAAAAGCAGGCAGCATGCTCGTCAAAGGATTGGTCATCTGCTCGATGCGCCGCTCGCAAATGCCACCAAGCGTGGCGAGCGCCACCGCAACCTGGTCTGCTGCCATCGCCAGCGGCTGCCCATGAAAATTTCCGCCGCTGATGATGTCGCCCGAGCCGTCGTCTTTGACAAACACCAGCGGATTGTCCGTCGCGCTGTTGAGCTCCACCGCAGCCATCCCGCGCGCCTGCGCCAGCGAATCGCGTACGGCTCCATGCACCTGGGGAGTGCACCGCACGCTGTAGGCGTCCTGCACACGCGGATCTTTCTCCGCCGAACGATGCGATTCGCGGATTTGGCTGCCTTCGTTCAAATGCGCCAGGTTGCGCGCCGTCGTCGCCGCTCCGGTGTAGGCGCGAGCATGCATGATTCGGGCATCGAACGCGCCAGGACTCCCGCGTAGCGCATCGAGCGAAAGCGCGGCGGCCACATCGGCGGTATCGATCAGAATGTCTGCGTCGCGCAGCGCAAGGCTCAAAAGCGCCAGCATTCCTTGTGTGCCGTTGAGCAGCGAAAGTCCTTCTTTCGCTTCGAGCGCCACGGGTTTAATGCCCGCTCGACGCAAGGCTTCGCCGCCATCGATAATTTCGCCTCTGTATGCAGCGCGGCCTTCGCCGATCACCACGTGAGCCAAATGTGCCAGCGGCGCCAGATCGCCCGACGCGCCAACCGATCCTTGCGAGGGAATCACAGGATGCACGCTCGCGTTCAACATTGCGCAGAGCGTCTCTACAACTAGCGGACGCACGCCGCTGAATCCTTTGGCGAGAGCATTCGCTCGCAACACCATCATCGCTCGTGTCTCCGCTTCGCCGAGAGGCGCGCCAACGCCGCAACAGTGCGAGCGCACCAGATTCACCTGGAGGTTACGCACCTGCTCCGCCGAAATGCGTACCGACGCGAGCTTGCCGAATCCAGTGTTGATTCCGTACGCCGTCGTTCCCGAGGCAACGAGTTGGTCGACCACGCCTCGCGAAGCATTCATGCGTTCGATCGCGGAAGGGGAGAGGACAACCGTATCGCCGTGCAGCGCAACCCGATGAAGTTGCTCGAACGTCAATTCGTTGCCGTTCAGTGCAACGTTCTGGCCGGAGTTTAGAGCGTTTTTCTGCGAAGCGTCGTCTCGCGAAAGGCTCATGCGTCGCCCCGATTCGGCTGCGGCGCAACGACCGCTTGAAATATGCTGTGATACTTCGCGGGCAACAGTTTTGGCCGGCCATTGCTGCCGCAAATGATGTGCATCGTTTCGCCGGTGGCCAGCAATTTGTCATCCGCGTCGCGAAACACTTCGTAAGAAAACTTTACGATGCGGTTGCGCGACTGCGCGATGCGCGTGCGAATGCGCAAAACTTCGTCGTATTTCGCCGAAAGTTCGTACCGGCAATGCGCATCTGCCACGACGATGTGGCAATCGTCGTCCTTCTCCATGTTCTTGTACTCAATGCCCAAAGCGCGGATTAGTTCCACGCGGCCAACCTCGAACCACACGAAATAATTCGCGTGGTAGACGACGCCCATCTGGTCGGTCTCGGCGTAGCGCACCCGTACGGTTGCGTCGTGATATTCGATCATTCTCATGTTCCTGTGAATCGTCCTGTGAACCGAAGCGCTCGTTGCCGAACCTGACTACTCCACGTCGGTACTCCAGACGGGTTTCCGTTTTTCGAGAAACGAAGCGAGCCCTTCCTTGAAATCGGCCGTGCAACGGATGCGCGCGTTCTCCAGAATCGCGCGCTCCAGATCCTCATCGACGCTGGCAGCAGCCGCGGACGTCAGCAGACGCTTCGCGCGCGTCAAACTCACCGGACTCGCGGCAATCAACACGTCCGCCAATTCATGCGCTCGTGCCATCAAACGTTCGCGGGGCACAATTTCGGTGATTAGTCCCAAACTCAGCGCCTCGGCCGCCTCGATCAAGCGGCCGGTTAGGAGCAAATTGCGCGCCTGCTTATCGCCGATTTGGCGAGTCAGAAAAACGGAAACGATCGCTGGCAAAAAACCGATCTTCACTTCGGTGTACCCGAATTTCGCTTCCGGCACCGCTAACGTGAAATCGCACAGCGTGGCAAGGCCGCAGCCGCCGGCCAGCGCCGCTCCATTCACAGCGGCGATCAGCGGTTTCGAAAAACTCCACACGCGCCGAAACATCTTCCCCATGCGCCGCGAATCTTCCATGTTGTCGGCGGACGATTGGGAGGCAATGTCGGAAAGCATTTCCAAATCCATCCCCGCGCAAAACGATTTGCCCGCCCCGGTGAAGATGGCGACACGCGCGCGGCTCGTCTCGATTTCGTCCAGCGCCGACAGGATTTCCGACACCATGCGCTGCGAAATAGCGTTGCGCTTCTCGGGACGGTTGAACGTTAACGTCGCCATCTGCCCGGTAAATTCGAGTGTCAGTGTTTCAAACATGCTTCACGCTCCACGCGACATTGCACACTTCAAATCGTCGCGAACCGAAACCGTGCTGCGAGGTTCACGTTCTTGCTAGTAGGCGCGCAGCATGTTTACCCTGAGCTTCGAAGGGCTGAGCCCCTACCGGGCACGATCGTTCGATCCAGGATGATTCTAATTCACCAAGGGGGCGTGTGCATACTTCGCGCGAATTTCGTTGGTCATCGCCAGCAGGGTTCCGAGGCGTGAAGAATCAATCCCGGGATCGGCGCCGGCCTTTCTCAGCGCAGCGAGAACGTCTTCGGTAGCAATGTTACCTACAAGGTTGTCTCCCGCAAATGGGCAACCGCCGAGCCCAGTCAAGGCGCTATCGAATCGACGGCATCCAGCTTCGTACGCCGCAAGTATTTTTGCTTCGGCGGTTTCGGGCCGGCTGTGCAAATGCACACCCAACTCAATTCCGGCGACTTCGTCTTTCACCTGGCGATAGAGATCGCCGACAAGTTCTGGCGAAGCCGTGCCAACAGTATCCGCAAGTGAAACGGTTCGCACGCGAATGCCTTTCAGCCATTCGAGCGCGTCGGCGACAATCTCGGGTCCCCACGGCTCGTCATAGGGATTGCCGAATGCCATGGAAATATACACGACGAGGTCTTTCTTTGCGGCCAGGGTTTCCTTACGAAGCTCCTCGACGAGCAAACGCGATTCGTTCTTCGTCATGTTCGCATTCGCCCGCCGAAAATAAGCCGAAATGGAATACGGGTAGCCAATTGTTGAAACACCAGGCGTCGCAAGCGCACGCTCCAAGCCCTTTTCATTTACGACGATACCGATGATCTCCGGTCGTTCGGTTTCATCGGGAAGGGAAGCGTTGAGCTTCGACATGACATCTTCGCTGTCCGCCATTTGCTTGACGTGCTTCGGCGAAACGAAACTCACGGCATCGATGTGTTTAAATCCGGCGAGCACGAGTTGCTTCAAATATTCGGCCTTGTACTCAGCAGGGATAAATTCTGGCAATCCCTGCCATGCATCTCGCGGACACTCGACGATTGTCACCGGTTGTTGTTTTTCCATATGCGCCAATCTAGAAACATTGAAATAGGAGCAGCCAGCAAACAAAAACAAGCAAGGACGATGGAGCACGAAATTGCAAAATTGGGAAGAAGTCCATCGGCACCGCAAATATCAAAGTAGAAGCCCCCCGTGACATGCGGCTTCAGAAATCGAGACCAAGTCCAGCATATGCCGAAGGCCAGCAGATATGTGGGTATTGGAGCCAGAATTAGAAACGCAAGCGCCTTGGTGCGAGGGCTAGATCGCATGCGAGAATCCGGACTCACTTTTGGGAATCATCCTACCCAAATTCCACACAGTGTCGGCAAATCATGTCTGTAGGACACCGGTTTTGAACTCGCGGATTTCGGGGTTTAGGGCGGCGGCTTCGAGGGCGCTGATCAGGGCGTCGCGGGTGTGGGCGGGGTCGATGATGGCGTCGACCCAGAGGCGGGCTGCGGCGTAGCGCGGGTCGGTTTGTTTGTCGTACGAGGCTTTTACGGATGCGACGAGTTCTTTGCGGACGGCTTCGTCTACTTTTTTGCCTTCGCGTTCGAGTTGTTTGAGCTTGATTTCGGCTAGCGTGTTGGCTGCTGCGTCGCCGCTCATCACCGCGAACTTTGCGGTGGGCCAGGCGAACATGAAGCGCGGGTCGTAGGCTTTGCCGCACATGGCATAGTTTCCGGCGCCAAAGCTGCCGCCGCAGATGACTGTAATTTTGGGGACGA
>Ga0209139_10000156_pt1 | contig 20949 bp, 9 predicted proteins | sample BogFormECP14_OM3_FD_188246 | JGI IMG/M metagenome (GOLD analysis project Ga0209139, IMG submission 188246) | Bog forest soil microbial communities from Calvert Island, British Columbia, Canada - ECP14_OM3 (SPAdes) (version 2) | ecosystem: Environmental > Aquatic > Freshwater > Wetlands > Bog ...
TTTGGGCAGCACGTCCAGCACGGTCAGCGAAGACGGCACCATGTATCCGGGCAGCGTCGCGGCGACCGCGGCGCGGACTGACCCCGCGAAAGCCGCCTTCTGCGCCTCATCGGCGATCGGCTGTTGCGGCACAACATATCCGGCCAGTGTGGTGCTGCCCTGTAGCTCCCAGGTGCGGGCCGCCGCGGCACCGACACCGTCGGCCGCCGCCAGCACGGCCTCGACCTCGGCCAGCTCGACCCGAAAGCCGCGCACCTTGACCTGATGGTCGGCACGTCCGACAAATCCCAGTTCGCCGTCCTCGGTCCACCGGGCCAGGTCACCACTACGATACAACCGCGTACCAGGTTGGGTGGCATACGGATTGGCGACAAATCGCGAAGCAGTCAGCCCGGGCCGCTTCCAATATCCCCGGGCCAACTGGTCGCCGGCGTAGTAGAGTTCGCCGACCACGCCGACCGCCACCGGTCGCAGACCGTCGTCGAGCAGATACGCATCTGCTCCCGGCAACGGCTTACCAACCAGCGGGATCGGCAAGCTCAGCCGCCCTCGCGACACGGCACCAGAGGTCTCGGTTGAGCCGATATTGTTCAGCAGCTCAGGGCCGTCGCCGGCATCGTCGGCGCCGGCCTCATCGGCATAAGCCTTCGTCAGCCGCTGTAGTAGCGACGTGCTCACCGGCTCTCCGCCGCAGACCAGCCGGGACAGTGCACGCAGCGCGGCAGGGCTGCTGTCCACCAGCGCCGAGACCAGGCTGGGCACCGCGGTCACCTGGGCGACCGAATGCCGTTGCATCAGAGCGCCGAGGGCTTCGGGGTTTCGCAGCTCGGCATCATCGGCGAGGATCATGGTTGCGCCCGCGGCCAAACCGGCGAGCATCTCCATCCCGCCTTCGAGGAACGTGATCGAGGCCTGCGCCAGTCGAATATCTTGGGCTCTGGGTGGATAACGCCGCAGTTGCCAATCCAGCCGGGCCGCCATCGACCGATGGGTGCCCACCGTCCCCTTCGGCTTGCCGGTCGACCCAGAGGTGAACACCAGGAACATCGGGTCATCGGGATGCGGTGGCGGCGGTGTCTGCGGATGCGACGGACCCGAGTGTTCCACTGCAGTACGCACTTCCGGGTCGTCCAGGGAGAGCAGCTGGAAACCGGGTGTTTGCGGCATCTTGTCGACCGCCTCGGCCGTCACCACCACGACCTGCGGCTCGACGTCGTCGAGCATGAGTTGCTTACGTGCCGCCGGGTAACCGGGATCGATCGGGAAGTAGGCAGCGCCCGCCTTCATGATGGCCACCAGCGCCACCACCAGGTCGATGCTGCGGCGGGTCGACAGCCCGACCAGCGACCCCGGCCCGACCCCGCGATCGGCGAGCAGCGCCGCCAGGTTGTCCGAACGACGTTGCAGCGACGGGTAATCGATCTCGTCGCTGCCACAACGCACCGCGGTCCGGTCAGGTCCGTATTGCCGACTGGGCTCCAGCAACTCCGGGATGGTGCGTGGTCGCCCGGGCGCCGGCTGATCGCCGCGGCTCCAGCTGTCCAGGATCCGGCGTTGCTCGGCGGCGCCGATCAGGCCGACGTCACGCAACGTCTGATCGAGGTTGTCGGCGAATTCATTGACGACCTGCGTGAGCCAGCCGGCCAATCGCTCGATCGTCGACCTGCGGTAAAGCTCGGTGCGGAAGATGATTTGGCCGTTGTAGCCGGTATCCCCAGATCCGTCCGTGCCGAAGAAGTTGACGCTCAGGTCGGCGTGCGCCATGTCGAAGGGAGGGTCCAACGTGGTGCAGACCGTATCCGCATCGCCCGGAGTCGTGGCGATGACGCGAGTGGCGGGCAGATGATCGCGGACGTGCACGACGACCTGGAACAGCGGGTTGCGTGCGAGGGAACGCACCGGGTTGACGCTGTCGACGACTCGGTCGAACGACAGGTCTTGGTGTGTGTAGGCGGCCAGCGCCGTTTCCCGGGCCCGGTTGCACACCTCACGCAGCGTCGGGTTGCCACGCAAGTCGTTACGCAGCACCAGGATGTTGACGAAAAACCCGATGAGTTGGTCTAGTTCGGCTTCGGTACGACCGGCGACCGGTGTGCCCAGCGGGATGTCCACTCCCCCGCCCGCCTTGTGCAGGACCACAGCCACAGCGGCCTGCAGCAGCATGAATTCGGTGATGCCCAGTTCGCGGCATCGCTCGGCGAGTTTGGCGCGGGTACCGGAGTCGATACGGAATTCGACGGCTTCGCCCGCACGGCCCGGCACCGGCGGCCGGGGCAAGTCGGGCCGCAACCCGGTGTCCTCCGGCAGCCCTGCCAGCTGCCGGATCCAGTACTCCCGCTGCGCAGTGGCTACCGGTGATTCCTGACCGGACGTCTCGCCGAGCAATGCGCCCTGCCACGCCGCATAGTCGGCGTACTGCACGCGAAGCGGTGCCCATGCCGGCGCCTCGCCGGCCCGACGGGCGCGGTAGGCGGTCAGCAGATCGGCGAAAAGCACGCCCGCCGACCAATGGTCGGCTGCGATGTGGTGCACCACCAGTGACAACACGTGCTCTTGGGGTGCATCTGTGCTGTGCAGCAGCGCGACCCGAAACGGCCATTCGCTGTCCAGCTCGAAGCAATGCCGGCGCTCGATATCCAGCTGAGATTGCAGCCAGTCATCGCCGTCACCGGCGGCACGCCGGACCGAAATCTCGTTGATCGGGGCCACCACTTGGTAAGGAACGCCGTCGATTTCGAGGTAGCTGGTGTGCAGGATTTCGTGGCGGGCGACCAGGTCGCCGACAGCGGCGATCATTGCCTCTATGTCCCACGGTCCGGTCAGCCTCGCGGCGAACGGAATGTTGTTGACCGGGCTGGGACCCTCGACCCGGTACGCGAACCAGGTGCGCAGTTGCGAGGCCGACAAGGGCAGCGGTTCGTCGTGGACGGTCGCGATCAGCTTGGGTCGCGATCGCGTCACCTGACCACTACGCAACTGGTCGACCCGCTCAGCAAGCCGCCCCACGGTCGCCAACTCGAAGATGTCCCGGATGCCAAGTTCGACATCGCATTCCGCTCGAATCGCGGTCACCAGCTTGGTGGCAACCAGAGAGTGCCCACCCAGGTCGAAGAACGAATCGTCGACACCCACCCGGCCATGGCCAAGCAGCTTGGAGAACAGCGCGGCGATCCGCCGTTCGGTCACTGTTGCGGGGTCGCGGTATTCGGTGCTCGGCGCGATCTGCGGCTCGGGCAGCGCGTCACGGTCGATCTTGCCGTGCGCGGTGATCGGGATCTCGTCGAGCACAACATAGGCCGCCGGTGTCATGTAGTCCGGAAGCGCTGCTGCCACCCTGGTGCGAATCCGGTCGAGGTCGACCGTCTCACAGTCGGCGCCGTCGGCCGGAGTCAGATAACCCACCAGGCTTTTGCCCAACTGCGGCAGGTCGGCAGCCAGCACGACCGCTTGTCCGACGCTGGGGTCAACCGAGATGGCGGCGCCCACTTCGCCCAGCTCGATGCGGAAACCGCGGATCTTCACCTGTTCGTCGGCGCGGCCGACGAACTCGATGTCCCCGTCGGGGTTACGCCGAGCCAGGTCGCCCGATCGGTACAGCCGGCCGCCGGGAGTGAACGGGTCGGCGACGAAACGCTCGGAGGTCAGGCCTGGTCGGCGGTGATATCCGTGCGCGACATGTGTTCCACCGATGTAGATTTCGCCGATGACCCCGGCCGGGACCGGCCGCAGCGCGTCGTCAAGCAGATGCACCTGGGTGTTGATCTTGGGCCGGCCGATCGGCACCACCCGGGTGCCCTGAGCGCCTTCCACGTGGTAGCTGGTGGCGTTGACGACGGTCTCGGTGGGTCCGTAGAAGTTGTACAACAGTGCATCGAACGTGGCGTGGAACTTGTCGGCGATCTCGCCTGGCAACGGCTCGCCGCCGATGGGCACGCGGCGCAGCGTGCGCCACTGGTTGACCCCTGGCAATGACAGGAACAGCCCCAGCAGTGACGGGACGAAATGCATCGAGGTGATGCCTTCGCGACGCAGCAACTCGGTCAGGTATCCGATGTCGCGCAGCCCGTCCGGCCGCGGAATGACCAGCCGTGCGCCACAAATCAACGTCCCGAAGATCTCGCCCATCGACACGTCGAAGCTCGGCGATGCCACCTGCAGCAGCCGGTCCGTTTCGTCGACCCGGTATTCGTCGCCAAACCAGACGAAGTACTCCGCGATCGGTGCATGCGGAACCGGTACGCCTTTGGGCAGCCCGGTCGAACCTGAGGTGTAGATCAGGTATGCGGTGTTCTGCGGGCTCAGCGGCCTGATCAACTCGGGCGCGGTGGCCGGATACTGCGCCAAGCCGGTAACCGGTTCGCGCAGAACCATTTTGGCCACAGCGTCGTCGAGGATGAAAGCCAGCCGGTCCTCGGGATAGGTCGGGTCGACGGGCAGGTACACCGCACCGGCTTTGAGAATGCCCAGCGCCGTGATGACTAGTTCGGGTGACTTGTCGAGCAGCACCGCGATACGGTCCTCGGTGCCGATGCCTTGCTCGATCAGCCAGTGCGCCATCCGATTGGCTTCTTCATCGATCTCGCGATAGCTGTACCGGCGACCTTCGTACACAACGGCGACGGCATCGGGTGAGCGCGCCGCGCGCTGAGCGACCAACGCGGGCAGCGTGGCGGCCGGGGTGGCGAAGTCTTGACCAGCCGACACCCGCCGCAGCCACTCGCCGTCTGCCTCGCTCATCAGTCCGCAGGCCGACAGCGCGGTATCGGGGTTGGCCAGCGCGTTGTCCAACAGCACGGCATAGTGCCGTAGTAGCTGCTCCACCAGCCCGCGATCCAGCACCTCGACCAAGTACTCGGCTTCGACCAGTGCGCCGCCATCCGCGCCGGCCACTTCGACCATCAGGCTCAGCGGCAACTGACTGAAGTGACCACGCAGATCGGCGCGCTCGCATCGGATCCCGGGCGGGCTGAAGCCGTCGCCGTCAGGCTCCCGTAAGCCGAAGCTGACCCGGGTCATTCGCTCAGCGCCGTGCCTGCGGTCCGGATTGGAAGCCCGCACCAGCCATTCCAGATCGACGCGCGAGTGAGCGAGGGCGCCGACGGCGGTGTCACGGGTTTCCGTCAGGAGTTCCCGGAATGTCTGCCGCGGCTTCGGCCGCATGCGCATCACCACGGTATTGCCGTAGTACCCGATCGCGTTCTCGGTTCCGCCGCCGCGATTCAGCACCGGGGCCGCGACCAGGAAATCGGTTGAATGGGTGTAGCGGTGGACCAGAGCCGCGAACCCGGCCATCAACACCATGTATGGGGTCGCTCCGGTTTCCCTGGCAAGCGCCGCCGCCCGCTCGACGGTGTCCGCCGACAACCGCGTTACCGCGCGCTGGGCACGCCACGTGCTCGGCACCAGCGAACCATTAGGGCCTGGAAGTTCCAGCGGTTCGGGCAGATCCGTGATCAGCGAGCGCCAGTAGGCCAAGTCGCCATCAAGATTGCCGGCGGGGGCCGCAGTGCCGACTGATGCCGGCCCGGCACCGGCGTTGTCTGGATCGGTGTAGGCGTGAGTCAGGTCGGTGAAGAACGGCGCCCAGGACCCGTCATCCCACGCGATGTGGTGCGCGGTGAGCAGTAGCATCAGCTCGTCCGCGCCCAGTCGCACCGCCGTGACCCGCAGCGGCGCATCCGCGGTCAGGTCAAGGGGTCGCCGAAACTGCCTCTGCGCCAGTACTTCCAGCCTCAGCCTCCGGGCCTGCTCGGCGAGACCGGACAGGTCGTGCTCCGCCCAGCCGGGCCGCAGATCGTCGCGGGTCACCGGGTGCGGGTCGCCGTCAACGTCGGTCTGATAGATGGTGCGCAACACCGGGTGCCTTAGGGCGACGGCTTCCACCGCCGCCCGCAACCGGGTGATATCGATGCTGCCGGTCAGCCGATAGGACACACAGATGTTGAGTAGCGCGCTGTCGGGGTCGACGGACTGCACGAACCACATCCGGCGCTGGCCATCCGACATTTCCGGACGTTGCTGCCCCGCGGCCTGCGAGACGGCGTCCGTCGTGGTGACCGGTCGGGCAAGGCCGCGCTCGGCGATCCTGCGGCGCAACAACTCCAGGCGTTGTTCGTCAAGGGTGTCGGTGCCCGTGATGTCAGTCACGCGTGAAGCCCAACCTTTCTGGTGTCCGCGGCGCTGGGAGAAGCGGTGCTCGGGCGCAACACGTCGATCAGCTCACTGACGGTGATGCCGCCGAGCATCTGCGCTACCGGAGCCGAGTGCCCCACCGCCCGGCGCAGTCGCCTGCGCAGATCAAGCGCCAACAGCGAATCCAGGCCGAGATCGATCAGCGACACGCTCGGGTCGACCGACACATCACCCAGGTGCAGTGTCGCGGCCAGCTCGCTGCGCACAACGTCGGCGAGCGGCTTTGCGCTGACGTGGCTGCCGGTCGGTGCCGTATCACCGTTTGGCGATGTGCTGAACGGCGTTCCCTGGCTTTGGAAAAACACTCGGAGCCGGTCGAAGTCCGCCGCGAAGATCAGCGGATCTTCTTCGTAGCGGCCCAGACTCACATCCAGGGCGGCCTCTGCTTGCATTGCGACCAGGCCCGAGCGCTGGGTACGGGTGATCTCTGCGGCCTCGACGACTCCGGCGTCCTGCCACAGTCCCCACCGAATCGCTGTGCAGTCCAGCCCGTTAACACGCAACTGGGCGGCCAACACGTCAAGCAGCCGGTTGGACGCCGCGTAAGCGGCGTAGCCGTAGCCACCCCACACTCCAAACACCGATGAGCAGGCCAGGATTCGGCATTCGGCGCGTAACGGCCAGACATCGGCCATCAGCGCCAGCCCTGCGACCTTGGCGGCGCACACCGCCGCAACGTCCGCGCCGGTCAGTTCGGTGTGCCGACGATTCACGGCGATCCCTGCGGTATGAATCAGCAACGACGAGCCGGAGCCGGCGTATTCGCCGGCGATGGCTGACAGCGCGACCCGGTCAGTGATATCGCAAGCGGGGGCGTGCACCTCCGCGCTGTGTCCTTCGGTCAGCCGATCCAACACCGCGGGGTCCACACCGTTGCGGCTCAGCAGGATCACCTTTCGTGCCCCGTGTTCGACACAATGCCGCGCGTACCGCAGACCAATGGCTCCGCTGCCGCCGGTGATCACGACGTTTTCCAGCGTGGCCGCATCGAGCGGTTGGCTACCCGCGGAATTACGGCACTCGCGGAAGCTCCGGACGTAGCGTCGAGCGTTGGCACGCAACGCTGTTACGGTGGCATCACCGAGCAGCACGTCGACGATGACCTGCGCAGTCGGGCCATCGACATCTCGCGACGACAAGTCCACGCTGCCGAAAGTCTGGTCCGGAAACTCGAAGCCGACACTGCGGTGCATTGCGGCCAGCGCGGCCTGCGCGGGCCTGACATCCGCGTCGTCGGGTTGAACCCGTTCGCCGTCCACGGTAATCAACCAGACGGCTCGGCATCGCGGACCGATGATCGCGGCATAGTCAGGCAATCCCACGTCGGGCCGGCCGGCGATCTGTTCGATGGCGGCCGTCGCGTCGGTCTGATCGAGCGCTGGCGCCACCACCGCGACGATGTCCGCTTCGTTCGGAGGTACGGCATCGCAGCCACCATGTGCCACAACAGCATCGGTCAGCCGCTGCGCCAGCGTCCCCGCGACATCGCCGGCGACCGCGATGCCGCAGCGGGTCCCGCTTGAAGTGGTCGGCAACGCCGCTTGCTGCCAATCCTCCACGGCGACGGTGATCGCAGTGGCCGGGTCGGGTGCATTGTCGGTCGCTGGCTGCGGTGCAGCCCAAAGGTGCACAGCCCGCATCGGCGCATTCGGGAACCCGCGCAGCACCGGTTGCTCATCGGCGGGCAGCGTATCGGTCCAGGGGTAGTAGGGATCGGCGCTCGCGACGGCGGCGATGCTTGCCGACAGCACATCGGCGATGGACTCCTCGCGATGCCCCGACCCGACGATGACCGCCGACTCCTCGTCGACCAGTTCGGCAAGCGGATACAACAACGAGGGGTGCGCGGACAACTCGACGAACGTATCGGCCCCGGCCTTCTGCGCGACCACCACTGCCTGGTCGAAACGCACCGTGCTGCAGAGGCTTTCGTACCAGTACTGGGAGAAGTCGACGTCGCCGCCAACCTCGGCGCCCAATGCCGAGCTGACGAACTTCACCGGGCCGTCCCGGAATGCCGACTTAGGTAGCAGCTCGGCGAGCTCGCCGCGCAACGGTCTCAGCGCGCTGGTGTGGCCCGGGTAGTCGACGGACAGTTGGTGGGCGAACGTCCCCCGTTGCTGGGCCAGGCGAGACGCGACGACGACTGCGTCGTAATCACCGGACACCACCGTGGACGACGGCCCATTGACCGCCGAAACTTCCAGCCAGCCTGGTGTTTCGCCGATCACCGCCTGGGCCTCGTCGACGCCGACACCGAGCACCGCCATGGCGTATCGCCCGGTCAACCGGTCGACGACCGCCGCGCGGGCACCGACCAAACCGACCGCATCGGACAACCCGATGGTTCCGGCCACATACGCCGCTGCGACCTCGCCAAGGCTGTGTCCCACGGTGATGTCGGGAAGCATTCCGTGGAATCGCCACTGGACGGCCAAACTGACCGCGTGGATGAACTGCGCTCCCTGAATCTCGGTCCGCGACCAGTTCTGCCGCCGCTCCCCAATCAGATACGGCAGCGGAGACTGCAGCCCGGCTTCGACGAACGCCTGGGCGCATCGCTCGGCCTCCGCCCGGTAGGCCGGCAGCTGCCGGTAAGCATCTGTGCCCATCGATGGCCACTGGTTGCCCTGGCCGGGGAACACGAACGCGATATGCAGGCCACCGCTTTTCGACGACCGAGCCACTAGCGGGTGCTCATCGCCACAAGTCAGCGCGGACAGCGCGGCCACCAGTTCGCCGCGATCCGAGGCCCGCACGACCGCACGGTGCCGCCGCACCCGTCGCAGACGTAGCAGGGTGGACGCGATCGCCAGCGTCGGATCGTTGTCCCCGCCGGCCCGGTCGAGATAGTCCAGGATCGCCCGGGCGTCCTGACTGATCAGCGTTTCGTCATGCGCCGAGAGCAGCACCGGCACGCGGCCGTCGGGCAGCGGATGCGCGGGCATTACGCGACCTCGGGAAGGGAAACGATCACGTGCGCATTGGTGCCGGCGATGCCGAATGCCGAAGTGGCCGCGATCCGTTGCCCGCCGACCGCAGGCCACGGCGTCAAACTCCTCGCAAGACGTAAACCCTGGCTGTCCCAGTCGATCTCATGGCTCGCCTCAGTCGTGTGTAAAGTGGGCGGTACGGCGCCGTGCTCGGCGGCCACCAGAACCTTGGCCAGTCCCAGCGCGCCGCTCGCCGCCAAAGCGTGACCGACATTGGATTTCACCGAACCCAACAGAGCCCCGCCACCGGGTTTTGTGTCGCCGTACGTTTGTGCCAGCGATTGCAATTCGGTGCGGTCGCCGAGTCGGGTACCGGTGCCGTGTCCCTCGACCATCCCGACCGCGTCAGGCCGAATCCCGGCCTGGGCAATGGCACGCTGAAACAGGCGAACCTGCGCGTCGACGCTGGGGGCGCTGAGTCCGGCGCTGCGGCCGTCCTGGTTGACGGCGCTGGCCCGCACTTCAGCCGCGATGTGCCGACCGGCGCTCAGCGCCGACGATTTGCGTTGCAGCACAAACATCGCGGCACCCTCGGCCCAGACCGTCCCGCTGGCCTGCGCACTATAAGGGCGGCAATGTCCATCGTCGGAGAGCGCGTGCTGTTTGGAGAATTCGACGAAGAACCCGGGCGAGCCCAGCACGTTGACTCCGCCGGCCAGCGCCAAATCGCAGTCGCCGTTTTGCACCGAGCGCACCGCGACGTGAAATGCCGCCAGCGCCGACGCGCACGACGAGTCCACGGTGAGCGCTGGACCGGTCAGCCCCAGTGTGTAGGCGATCCGCCCGGATATCACGCTGAGCGCGGTCCCGGCGAGCAGATGACCGCTGTGTCGGGAGAATTCGGTCATCTGGGGCCCATAACCGGTCGCGGAGGCGCCGACAAAGCAGCCCACGTCATGCCCGGCCAGATCGTCAGGATTGATGCCGCTGTTTTCCAGCGCACGCCAGGACACCCGAAGCGCGACACGCTGCTGCGGATCCATCGCGACGGCCTCACGCGGCGAAATGCCGAAGAACTCCGGGTCGAAGGTCGTTGCACCGGTGAGGAATCCACCACAATCATGGATCTCCTTGAAACCGCTGCGGCGTGATCCTGCGAGCAGCTCACGGATTTGCCAACCTCGATCGGTGGGAAACGGGCCCAACGCCTCACGGCCGTGAGACAGCAGTTCCCAGTAGCCCGCGGCGGTGTCGATGCCGCCGGGCGCCTCCACGGCCATCCCGACGATCACCACCGGCTCGGCGGCGACGGCGATTCCGTCGTCAGGCATCGGCGTTCACCTGCGCGGCGACGGCGTCGATGTGCTCGTTGAGATAGAAATGCCCGCCGTCGTACAAGAACAACTCAAAGGCGCCCGCGGTGTGGCTTTCCCAGAGCCGCAAAGCCTCGGCGTCGACCCGATCGTCGTCGTGTGCGCCCAACACGCGAACATCGGCACGAATGCGGACACCGGGAGCGCAGGCGTAGCGATTGATCGCTTGGTAGTCCGCTCGCACCGCCGTGGTGATCAGTTCTGCGAACTCCTCATCGGCAAGCAAATCGGGATCGGTCGCGCCCAGGTCGGCGATGTCGGCGAGCAGTGCATCGTCGGTGGTCGGTAACTGTGGCATGCCGGCAATAGCGCACGGCGCCGGACCCGCGGACACCCAAAGCCGCTCCACCGCGACGTTGCGGGATTCGGCGATCCTGGCGAACTCGAAGGCAACGATCGCACCCATGCTGTGCCCGAAAAGCCGAAGCGGCGCTACCCCATTCCACGGCCCGGCCTCGAACAAGCCGAGAGCAAGATCGTGAACGGTCTCCGGGGCGGGCTCGCGCAACCGTTCTGCGCGTTGCGGATACTGGACGACGTAGGTGTCGCCACCTGTGGCCAGGGCGGTCGCTAAGCTGCGGTAACCCGCGGCCGCCGCCCCGGCATGCGGAAACACCACCGTCGCGCCGGCACGCTCCGCCCCGTCGCGCCCCGGCACCAGCTTGATCCAGGGTGCGAAAGTTTTCTGCACTGTTGCCAGATTATTGAAAGTCATTGCACCGCTTCGGACTTTGCGATCGCCGTCACTACATGGGCAGCCTCCATGTGGATAACCTCCAGATATAGTTCGGCAACCTGGTCGAGCCGCCCGGGTTCGCGTTCCCGACGGCCAAGCAGGCCGGCAAGATCCGAAACGGTTCGGCCGGCGAAGATGTCGGCGACCATGACGTCGGGGGCGTCCAGCCACGCCCGAATGCGGGCGACGGCCTGAGTCGCCAGTACCGAATCTCCACCGAGGGCGAAGAAGTCATCGTCAACACCGACCGTCTCCACACCGAGGACATCGCCCACGATCGCGGCAAGAGCCGCTTCCAGCGTTGTCGACGGGGCCCGGTGACCGGGCTTAGCCAGGCCGGTGATCACGGCGACCAGCTGGCCCTCGACGGCGCGGCGGTCGATTTTGCCGCCGAGGGTGAACGGGATGTGCTCCACCAGCGACACGTGGCGCGGGATCATGTGCGCGGGAACAAGTTCGGTCATGGCTTCCCGCACGCCTTCGGCCGTCATCTGGGCGCCGTCCGCGCGGACCGCCGCGGCCAGGATGTCGGCGCCGCCCGGCGTCGAGACCAATGCCGCGACTCCTGTTGCCACACCGGGTACTTGGCGCAGCGCGGCCTCAACCTCGCCAAGTTCGACGCGGTAGCCGCTGAGTTTGACGCGGTGGTCGGCGCGTCCGACGAACTCCAGCGTGCCGTCCGGCCAGTACCTGGCCAGATCGCCGGTCCGGTACCAGGTTTGTCCGTCGTGCACGACGAAGCGCTCGGCGGTGAGATCCGGCCTTCCCCGGTAGCCGCGCGCAATGCCGCGTCCCGACACCCACAGCTCGCCGACCACCCAGTCGGGGCAGTCGCCGCCCATGTCGTGTACGACTCGGCAGGCGTTGTTGGGAAGCGGTGTGCCATAGGGCAACGCGGTCCACTCCGCGGGCACCTTGCCTGATTCGTCGATCTCGAAAATGGTGTTGTGCACTGCGGTTTCGGTCGCACCACCCAGACCGGCGAACCGCAGCGCGGGCGCATCGGCCCGCAGGCGGTGAGCCACCTCGGGTCGCACCCAATCGCCGCCGGTGGGGACTGCTCGCACCGACGACAGCCGTCCCGCACCAACCTCGACCAGCATCTCCAGCCAACCCGGCATGAAATGCAGCACGGTGACTTGGTGGGTGTCGATGAGTCGGGCCCAGGCGTCGGGATCGCGGCGCTGCGCTTCGTCGACCACGACGATCGCGCCGCCGGTTCGCAAGGTGACGAAAATATCCATCACCGAGATGTCGCCTTCCAGCGTCGACAGGGCCAGGCAACGATCAGCGGTACCGATCTCGAAGTGCCGACCGATGAACTCGACGGTGTTCATCGCGGCGTCATGCGCAACCTCAACCCCCTTCGGCTCCCCGGTCGAGCCCGACGTGAACAACACGTAGGCCAGATCAGCGGGATCGGTTGCCGCGGGTGCGATCTCAACGTCGGCAGGGCTGTCGCGGAGAATGTCGGCAATCGTCAGCGCGGGCACCGGCAACGAGAGCGGTTTCCCGCCGCACACCAGGGCCAGACGCACTTGACCGGTCCGCAGGATCCGCTCCGCGCGGTCGCGGGGCTGGTCGGCGCCGATCGGCAGATAGACCCCACCCGCGGCCAGGATCCCCAGCAGGGCCGGGACCTGTTCGGCGGTTTTGGGTCCCATCACCGCAACCGCGTCGCCGACGCGGATTCCGTTCGCACGCAACGTCGCAGCCAACGTCAACGCCTGGCCACGCAGTTGGGCGTACGTGAGATCACCGGAACTGGAAAATACGGCAGGCGCATCGGGCTGCAGCTGAGCACGGCGGAAGAAGCCGTCGTGCAACGCCTCTCCGCTGGGCGCAGCGGATCGGCTATTGGCGGCGTCACGGACCGCCCGCTGGCTCGCCGGCAGTGCCGGCGGGTCGGGTACATCCCAGTCGTTGGCAGCGGCCAGTCGCAGCAGTTCGTCAATGTGGTGGGCGAACATGGCGTCGACGACACCGGCCGGGAAGACGTCCTCGCGCACGTCCCAGTTCACCAGAACGCCACCGTCGAATTCGGTGACCTGTGCGTCGAGCGAAACCTGCGGGCCTTGCGAGATGATCCAGCCAGGCGTGCCGAATGTTTGGGTGACGTCGGCGCAAAACAGCTCGCCCAGCCCAAGCGCGCTGGTGAACACCACCGGCGCCAGGACCGGGGTGCCGCGATAGCGGGCGAGGTCGCGCAGCACCGACAGGCCGGGATAGCTCGAGTGAGCTGCCGCGCTCCGCATGGCCTCTTGCACAGCCTGGGCCCGCGACGCTGCTGTGGTGTTGCCCGTCAGGTCGATGTCGAGCAGCAGCGACGACGTGAAGTCGCCGACCAGGCTGTCCACGTCTGGATGCACGCCCTCGCGGCCAAATAGCGGCACGTTCAACAGGAATCGCGAGGTGCTCGACCAGCGCGCCAGCGTGTGGGCGAACGCTGCAGCGAACATCATGGCGGGGGTGACGCCGCGGGAGCGGGCGCTGGTGAACAGCGCATCCCGAGTCCGGGGATCGAGCCACTGCCAGCGCCGGGTGCTGTTGCGCGAGAGATGTTTACGAGTCGCAGACGGCAGACCGGGCGGGTCCGGTAGTTCGGGAATGCGCTGCGCCCACCAGTCGCGGTCGGCTTCACGTTCGGCCTGCGGTCCGGATTCCCGCCGCGCCATCTCCTGGCGGTATTCGCGGTAGGTGTAGCGCAATGCCGGCAGCTGCCGACCCTGGTAGAGCGCCGCCAAGTCGGCCATCAGGGTGCGGTAGCTCATCGCGTCGGCGGCTTGCATGTCCAAGTCGACATGCAGGCGCGAGCGTCCGCCGGGCAGCAGGGAAAGCGTCAGCTCCAGCACCTGCCCGTCGAGCTGCTGGTGCGATTTGGCTTCGCGAAGCACGGTGAGTCGCTGCTCGAGGACATCCTCGGCGAGGTCACGAAGGTCGTGGACCGTGACCGGGAAGCCCGTTCGTTCGGCGGCCGGATCGATGCACTGGGTTCCATCAGATAGAAACCGCACCCGCAGCATCGGATGCCGCGTCGCCAAATTGGTAGCGGCCTCGCGCAGGCGGTCGGGATCGATTGCGCTGCCGGCGAATTCGACGTAGAGATGGCCTGCCACCCCGCCGAGCGGCTGGTCGTCGTGGCGTCCCACCCACATCGCGTGTTGCATCGGGGCGAGCGGAAACGCGTCATCCGGTGTGGTGGTTGCTGCCACGGCCTCCGCATCGACCGGTTCCGAAGTGTCAGCCTGGGCTCCGGAAACCAGCAGCGACCACGCCTCGATCGTCGGGGTGGCGGCCAGCGTGGCGAAGTCGACGGCGATACCGCGGCGACGCCATCGACCCGCGAGCGACATCATCCGAATCGAATCGAGACCTTGGCTGACGAGGTTGCCGTCGGGGTCGACGGTATCGGCGCTGACGCCGAGCAGTTCGGCGACCTCCGCGCGGATGGCACCTGGGCCGCCAGCGACGGAAGCCCCAACCCCACCAGTTTCCACACCAACCCTCCTACTAGTTAGTGGAGGCTAGCCTAATTTGTGGTTACTTTAGTGTCTGGGGTCCCCACGACGCTACCGCCCCGTCTTCCCGGTGGCGGGCCATCATGATTTTCAAAGGTGCCCACAGCCCGGCCGGCGGTCGCGAACCCTCGAATTCTCCCCCGCCTTCGCACTCTGGCGGACGAGTCGCTGGTCAAGCGACCGAACCTGAGGTGAGTTAACCCTAACCTTAGTGAGGTTAGGCAAGCCTATTGTGTCTCAGCTAAATCTTAGGTAGCCTCCCTCCCGGTCGGTGGTGGACGCCCGTCTAATGACGGTCAACTAAAGGAGATGCCGTGCAGCTGGCTCGAAGTGCCGATTCGATCAACCGTGCTAACCGATTGCTCATCGCCGGCGTTGCCCTTGCGGGCGCCGGCCTGATAGCCGTCAATCCGGTGGCGCCGACCCTGCCGAATGTTCAGCACCGAGCGGTGCAGCTGACCGCCGGCGAAGAAGACTGGACCCAGGTCCTCACGACAGCAGAAGACAACTTGACGACGCTGGAAAGTGAAGCCGCAACTGCGAATTCCGAGCTGTCGACGGCGCTCGGCAACGTGTCAGAGCACTTCGGCAGTCAGATCAGCACAGCGTTCACCGGCGCCGAAACCGGTTTGCAGAACTCGATCGACGGCGGGTGGTACGGCAGCGACGATGGTTATGTCTTCGGGCTGTTCGGCGGGACGGTGACAAACCCGGCTACCGGTATCTCCGAGACCGGCAGCCTTCTGCAGCTACTTTCGACCGATTTCCAAGACGGGAATACCCAACAGGCGTTCAGCGACGTCAACGCGTGGTCATTGGAGACGCTGGACCACACGCTGAAGCCGTTGCTGAGTCCTCTTCTTGATGAGACCAGCGGTGGCGCCACGAACTATTCGATTCCCGTCGAGCTGTCGCAGATCCAGACGAATGTGCTCGAGACGTTCGGCAACTACAACGAGCTGAAAGCGGGCGCCCAATCCGTGCTGTCTCCCGAAATCAGTGCCATCTTCGCCCTGACGAAGGACGTGGACGCTATCGGGACCGAGTTCGCCGCTGGCGACACCACCCAAGGGATGTCCGACCTCAACAATTTGTCGTCCGACGTGTTGGGTGCCTTCGTCAACGGTTACGACTTCGGCACCAACCCCTTCAACGGTGCTGAAGAGCTGTTCCCCGGCCTGCTCAATGACGGCAGCCTGCTACAAAGCCTGCTGGTGACCTGGCCCGAGCAGCTGGTGACCGCGCTGGGCGAGTCGACCTCGACCACCGCAGCGGAATCCGTTTCGACGGCGCTGCCCGACCTGTTCGGCGGGCTGGTTAGCTTCTAGGCGACGGACGCGCTGGGGCGGGATGGACGTGCTCGAGATCAACCACGTACCTCCCGCCCTTCGTTCGTCGGATGAGCTCAACTGGAGGCAAGGGATGCCAACATCCGGTCCGGCAGGCTTTGTGCCGTTTCCGCCAGACCGCGCCGCGCGCTACCGGGCCGCCGGTTACTGGGCCGGCCGGACTGTCGACTCGATGTTGTCGGACGCAGCACAGCAGTGGCCCACGCGCGGAGCTGTACTTGACGTCGCGCACCAGCTCAACTACGCAGAGCTCGACAAGCGCGCCGACCACGCAGCAGCCGGGCTGGCGGAGCTGGGCATCGCCGCGGGCGATCGAGTGCTGTTGCAGCTGCCGAACGGTTGCGAGTTCGCAGTGGCGTTGTTCGCGTTGCTGCGCGCCGGCGCGATCCCGGTGATGTGCCTGCCCGGCCACCGCGCCGCCGAGTTGGGCCACTTCGCCACCGTCAGCGGGGCAACGGCTCTGCTAATCACTGATACTGCACAAGGATTCGACTACCGGCCGATGGCGCAGGCGCTGCTGCAGGATCGGCCTGCGCTGCGCCACGTCATCGTCGACGGCGATCCGGGCCCGTTCGTGTCGTGGTCGCAGGTGTGCGCGCACCCGAGTCAACCCCCTGCACGGAACCCAGCGGATCCCGGGTCGCCGGCACTGCTGCTGGTCTCCGGCGGCACGACCGGACTACCCAAGCTCATCCCCCGCACCCACGACGACTATGTCTACAACGCCACCGCCAGCGCCGAGGTCTGCGGTCTGACCGGTCATGACGTGTATCTGGCGGCCTTGCCGGCCGCGCACAATTTCCCGTTGGCCTGCCCAGGTTTGCTCGGCGCCATGGCTGTCGGTGCGGCGACCGTGTTCGTCAACGACCCCAGCCCGGAGTCGGCATTCAGCGCCATCGTGCGCCACGGCGTCACCGCCACCGCACTGGTTCCGGCCCTGGCCAACCTGTGGGCGCAGGCCACCGAGTGGGAACCGGAGACGCCAACGTCGTTGCGGCTGTTACAAGTTGGCGGTGCGAAGCTGGAAGCCGACGACGCCCGCCGGATCCGCGAGACGCTGACGCCGGGACTGCAGCAGGTTTTCGGCATGGCCGAAGGGCTGCTGTGCTATACCCGACCCGGTGACCCGCCGGAATTGGTGGACCGCACCCAGGGTCGGCCGCTGTCTGCCGATGACGAACTGCGCATCGTCGACGACGCCGGCCTACCTGTCCCGGACGGCGCCGAAGGCGAACTGCTGGCGCGAGGTCCGTACACGATCAACGGATACTTCCGCGCCGAAAGCGACAATGCGCGCAGCTTTGACCCGGACGGCTTTTACCGCAGCGGTGACCTCGTCCGCCGCCGCGCTGACGGCTACCTGGAGGTCACCGGCCGGGTGAAAGACGTCATCCACCGCGGCGGCGAGACCGTCGCCGCGGGAGACCTCGAAGAGCACTTACGCGCGCACCCGGCGATCTCATCAGCAGCGGCGGTAGCGCTGCCAGACCCTTACCTGGGCGAAAAAATCTGCGCAGCAGTCGTTTTCGCGGGCAATCCGGTCACGCTGACGGAGTTGAACGACTACCTCGACCAGCGCGGCGTGGCCAGGCATGCTCGACCGGATGTGTTGACGCAGATGACCGCGTTGCCGACAACCGCGGTCGGCAAGATCGACAAGAAGGCGATCGCCCGGCAGCTACAGCCGTAAGGCGCATATGAATCGACGGTACTCTGGCCCTTAATGCCGATAGTTCCGGAGCGATCGTCGTGACAGAGTCCTCGGATACGCCGTCCGGCGAGCCGCGTAATGGCCTCGGCACCGCATCTTTGGTCATCGCGATTATTGCCCTGGTGGCAAGTGTCTCGGTGTGCGGCGGTGCAGTGCTCGGGACGATTGCTGCCTCGATGGGAATGGCTGCGCGGCAGAGGGTCAAGCGCGGGCAAGCCGACAACCGTCGTGTCGCAACCACAGGCATCGTTCTCGGTGTTGCCGCGATCGTCATCGGCCTGTCGATGATCGTGTTCTGGAATTCGACGGGTTTGTTCAACGATGACTACCAGCGGTGCCTCGATCAACTCAAGAACCGGCAATACTGCGAAGAAACTTTTATGTAGTTCTGCCAGCGGCGTTGAGCAGTTCCGCCGTGGCCTCCCACAGCCTTGACTCACGTGCCAAATCCTTTGCAAGCAGCTTCACTTCGCGCTCTTCGTCTTTGACGACGAACGCGCCGTCTCGCAGATGCGCCCATCGGTCGTCGAGGACAACTGACGCCAGCATCGGCCCGGATCGGGTGGGTGACGAAACGCCGGGGATCCGCTCAATGACACGGCCCACCCGTTGAAGACCAGGGCCGTGTCCTCTGCTCAGGCCGGTGCCGGGCATGAATCCCGGCTCAAATACCGAGACGTTGATTCCCGTTGGTGCTCGGCGTTGCAATTCGTGCGCGTAGTAGAAAAGCGCGAGTTTGGAGTTGGAGTAAGCGATTCCGGCGCTCTCGAGTGTGGCCGGCAGGTAGGCGGCAGTGGGCTGGGCAAGCTCGATCGGATCGCGCCAATCCGCCGGGGCGACGCGCAGAATACGGCGGAAGATGTTCTGGTGATAGGTGTTCGAGCCGATCAGCACGATGCGCGCGGGCGCAATTAGTGAGTCGAGGAGATCACCGATGAGCAGCGCGTGCGCGAGATAGTTCACGGCGAAGGTGAGTTCGTACCCGTCCGCGGAGGCGTTGTGGGTGTCGACGACCGAGACGCCGGCGTTGGCCACCAATCCGTGTAGTGGGCGCACCGCGCCGGCGTCGAGCAGATCCTTCACCTGCAGCACCGCGTCGCGCACGTCGGCCAGCCGGGCAAGATCGCAGCCGATCTCCTGCACGGTGGCTCCCGTTGCGCGGGTGGCCTCCGCCACATCGGTCAGCGCCTGACCTGGCCTGCCAACCAGCAGCAGGTCGGGCCGCTGCGGGGCGGGGCGTTTGGCGATCGCCAGCGTGGCGGCCTTTCCCAGTCCGCCGGTCGGCCCAGTGATCAGCACGGTGCCGGACGCGTTCGAGTTCATGGTCCTCCGTTCGTGGTCGTACCGCGATGATTCTTCGCCGGCCCCCGATCGTCAGGCAGTCGTCCGGTTTTCATAGGACTGCCAGTGCCAGGACAAGACCGTTCCGGCGGCGCACAGTGGAGGGATGGACTCGTGGGAGTTCGGTCGCACCGTGCGTCGCTGGCGCGACCGCGTCGCGCCGTCCGCGGTCGGCGTCCCGGTCGGCGGACGCCGTCGCGCAGCCGGGCTGCGCCGAGAGGAACTGGCCGGGTTGGCCGGGATCTCCGTCGACTACCTGACACGGCTCGAGCAAGGGCGAGCCACATCACCGTCGGCGCAGGTCGTGGAGGCGCTCGCCCGCGCATTGCGGGTCTCCGACGCCGAGCGCGACCTGCTCTTCCGGCTGGCCGGGCACGCCACCCCGGGACTCGACGTCGTCTCGTCGCGCATCACGCCGAGCGTGCAACGCTTGCTGGATCGCCTGGCGCACACACCCGTTGCCGTCTTCGACGCGACCTGGACTCTCATCGTGGCCAACGCGCCGTATGACGCGCTGATGGGCCCCACCACGAGTTGGCGGGGAATCGAACGCAACAGCGTCTGGCGACACCTTGTCGGCCTGGGTAGTCGCGCCGTTCACACCCCGGAGGAGCAGGCCGAATTCGAAGCTCGATTGGTGGCCGACCTGCGTCTGACCGCCGCTCGCTATCCCGCCGATCAGCGGTTGAAGCACTTGATCCGCGACCTCGCCGCGCAGAGCCCGCGCTTCGTAAAGCTCTGGGATTCAGGCACTTTAGAGCCACACCAGGAGTTCGGGCGCCATAAGGTTATCGACCACCCCGACGTCGGGCACATCGCGTTGGACTGCGACACGCTCGTCGTCGCGGCCGACGACCTGCGCATCATGATCTATACCGCCGAACCCGACACGGAGGACGCGGAGCGCCTCGCGCTCGCGGTCGTTCTCGGGACGCAGTCGTTGATCGACTGAGCGGCACGGGACCGATATGAGAGTTGTTTCGGCACGGCCGATTTCACTTGCAGGTACCGGCACGTACACGCACACGTCGGCACCTGATCGCCTGATCGTCATCCGGGCGGCCTGAGCACGCTGAAAAGCTGCGGTCCGCGGGTTCGCGGTATTGAATCGGACCGTGGTTGAAGCCCTAGACCGACCGGCGCCGGTCCATCGAATCGCCGATCGTCGCCTCCGACGGCATCACAAGGGCGACTCGCACCGGCTGACCGCCTTCGGCGGCCTTGCCGCGATGTCGCTGGACGCCTTATCGAGCGTCGCCTACGGCCCGGAAGCGATCGTGCTCGGTTTGGTCACAGCGGGCGCTGCAGCGGTGAGCTGGACCGTGCCGATCTCCCTAGCGATAGCCCTCTTGCTTCTGGTGCTGGTGGTGTCCTACCGCCAGGTGATCGCCGTACATCCCGACGGCGGCGGTTCGTACGCGGTGGCCAAGCAGGACTTAGGCCGGTGGCCGGCTCTGCTGGCCGCGGCGAGCCTGGTCGTCGACTACGTGTTGACCGTCGCGGTGAGCCTGTCGGCGGGTGCCGACAGCTTGGCGAGCGTGTTTCCGCCACTCGCGCATCACACGCTCGCGCTATGCATAGCGGGACTCGCTGTACTCGCCGTGATCAATCTGGTCGGTATCGCGGAATCGGCGAAGGTGCTGATGGGTCCGACGCTGTTGTTCATCGCCGGGATGTTCGCAATTGTCATCTTCGGCTTCTTTGAGAACCACCCGGTGGCCGTGATCGGCGATGATCTCGGGCCGATCCACGCTACCGAGGCGCTGGGCGTGGTGGTGATTCTCAAGGCGTTTTCA
>Ga0209139_10000157_pt1 | contig 20936 bp, 15 predicted proteins | sample BogFormECP14_OM3_FD_188246 | JGI IMG/M metagenome (GOLD analysis project Ga0209139, IMG submission 188246) | Bog forest soil microbial communities from Calvert Island, British Columbia, Canada - ECP14_OM3 (SPAdes) (version 2) | ecosystem: Environmental > Aquatic > Freshwater > Wetlands > Bog ...
ACCTGGGAAGCAAATATTCCTTTCAGTCTTACAAATTCACATTCAACAAATACCTGAGCCTCAGTGACAAGCAGGTCCTTGCCTACAACTTGTATTGGTGCGGCACCGGTGGCTCGCCGCCGTTCTATGGGAATTGCATTTACGGCGCGAGTAATGAGCTTCGCGGTTACACCGCGGGACGCTACCTGGATCGCCATATGTTTGCGACTCAGATGGAGTACCGGCTGGTTCTTCCTTGGAAGTTCGGCCTGGTTGGTTTCGGTGGCGTCGGCGCAGTCGCTCCCGGCTCGGACCAGTTTTTTCGCGCGAACCATTTGCTCCCCTCTGGTGGAACCGGCATTCGCTACATGTTGAGCAAGAAGTACCACGTCAATGTGCGGACAGACTTCGCGTGGGGCAAAGACAACTTCACCTGGGGTGTCGGCGTCGGCGAAGCATTTTAGCTCCTGTCTTGCGCCGCAGAAATTCACCAATAACAACCGGAGGTGACGAAATGCAGGCGATTACCGTTAAACCAAGGACTCCCGGCAGCGCCCGGTTGGAAGAAATTCCCGAACCTGACGAGCGCGACGGCTCCGTGCTTGTGGAAGCCATTGCCGTTGGAGTATGCGGGACCGACGTTGAGATCGTTGAGGGGAAATACGGCTGGGCTCCTCCCGGTCGGACGAACCTCGTCCTCGGCCACGAATCTCTCGGCCGAGTCGTCGATCCAGGTACCTCCACAGCCTTCAAGACGGGCGATTTTGTAGTTGGCATTGTCCGCCGTCCCGATCCCGTTCCCTGCCCAAACTGCGCCGTAGGGGAATGGGACATGTGCCGCAATGGCCAATACACGGAACGCGGCATTAAAGAGATCAACGGCTTTATGTCAGAGCGCTGGCGAATCGAGCCTGACTACGCGATGAAAGTTGACCGCTCTCTCGGGCTGCTCGGAGTGTTACTGGAACCAACTACCGTGGTAGCAAAGGCATGGGAACAGGTCGTTGCAGTCGGCCGACGCGCCTTCTGGGAGCCCCGAACCGTGCTGGTAACAGGCGCAGGGCCGATCGGTCTCTTAGCCGCGCTTCTGGGCAAGCAGCGCGGACTCGACGTGCATGTGATTGACCTGGCTGATTCAGGGCCAAAACCCCAACTGGTTCGCGCGCTTGGAGCCAGCTATCACTCGTGCTCGATTACAGATCTTGGCTTCGAGCCGGACGTCATTATCGAATGCACCGGCGTAGGCAAAGTCATAAAGGACTCTATTGGCGCGGTTGCTTCGGGTGGAGTCATCTGCCTTACTGGTGTTGGCAGTGGCGGCATCATTGGCCAGTTGCACATCGCCGATGTGGCCGCTCAGGTGGTACTGCGGAACAACGTGGTCGTCGGAAGCGTGAACGCCAACAAGCGGCATTGGTATAAGGCCAGCGAGGCCCTGGCCCGCGCGGACCGCTCATGGCTCGCGCAACTCGTGACGCGTCGCGAGCGCCCGGCGGATTTCGCGCGCGCCCTCGAGCGAACCGCAGATGACATCAAGGTCGTGATTCAATTCGCGGATGTTTAGTGCAACCGTGAATAGACTTGCAATAGGGCAGTGATAACTGCGCCATTGCCCGAATATCCAGAGTTACTGAACTGCTTTGGCAGTAGCTTTGCCGACGTCCTTCACTCCCACCGCGGTTTTCTCGCCGCCTTTTTCGGTATATTTGACCGAAACTTTGCTGCCTTCTTTTATGCCATCGCCAATATCTTTACCGCCGTCAACGGTTGTCTTGTCTGTCCATTTAATGGTGTGTTCTGTCCCGTCAGCGGTCTTAACGACCATCGTTTTCGTGCCTTTGTCGATGGACTTGACCACGCCTTTCGCCATATGAAAGACGTCATCCTGTGCGGACATCGTCTGTGCCAGGCCAAGAGTGAGAACAGCAGCAATGGCAACCAACAGTACTGTGTGATTCCTCAATCGCAACATCATCGGCATTCTCCTTTTCATACTGCCATCAGGAAACGGTTTTCGGTTGTTCGTTAGTTCATCACAAATGAAAGCGTGTTGGAAAGTGTCCTGAAGAAAAATTGGAGCTGCGCTGCACGAGTGTGAAACTCGGGCAAGCAACTCCAATCGTAGTTATTTCTCATCAGCAGCCGCTGGCGCAAAATTTTTAGGACGTGCCTTCCGACAGACCTTTATTTGCGATCACCTTCACATCGACTCGCTGATTGATATCGCGTCCGAGCGAGCTGTCATTGTTCGCCACGGGGTGGCTGGCGCCATATCCGGCGGGCACCAGAATGCGCCGCATCGGTACGTTGGCAGAATTGCGAAGGTAGTCCGTGACGGCCGCCGCCCGCTGATCGCTTAGTTTCTCATTCTCTGCCTTCGTCCCGGTACTGGAGGCATAGCCCGCGATCTCGATCATGTAGTTCTGGACGGTTGCCGCATCCTTGGCCAATTTATCCAGCGCCTGCTTATCGTTATCCGACAACGCAGCCTTTCCGGTATCAAAAAATAGCGCTGCCCCTTCCACCGTGCTGTAATCCCCCAGGTCCGAGACCCGTTGGTTGACCATCTGAATCGCCTGAGCATCCGTGATCGCGGCCACGCCTGCTCCGGCAGCCAGCTGGCCCGCCTGGTTAGCAGACTGCTGGGCCTGGTCCGCGGAAGCTTGTGCCTGTCCGGCCGCCGCAACACCCTGATTTGCCGTTGACTGTGCCGATGCTGCTGCTCCCCTGTTCGTCTGAATCTGCTGCTCCTCAGCCACTTCGATAGCAAACGTGTCCGGATCGAAGACTATTTTCTTTGCATCGAGTTGTCCCTTTGCATTGCCCACGCCTTCCACGTCAATCGTCAGTCCCGGCACCATGGCTGTGACGTCCATGTCCGTACGGCGTAGCCGGAAATCTTTCTTCCGTTCGATCTTGGTGTCATCGGAAAGGTCGATAAGGGCAGTTTGGCCCGTCTTCTTCTCCTGAATCTTCACCAGATCTCCACTACGCGACAAGATCGTGCCCGAGACCTTCTGTTTCTTATTAGCCTCAAACGTTTGTTGTGCCACTGCTCCGCGGATGAGTCCGCCCATCAGAACAGTGCAGATGACATAACCCAGTACCTTTGACTTCGAATTTCTAGACCGCGGTTTCATTGGAGATCCTCCTTTTCGCTCCTCGCTGCCATATCTCTGAATAGAACCCTGTCCCCTTGCGGACTGGTGTTGCATCGCTAACCATGGGCTCGTCTTTCAGTCATTACTTCACCACACGTGGAAGCAGGTGAGAACTGCCACTAGGGACAGGCGCTGTTGTCTTGGAGGTATTTTGAAATTCGCCGAAGCGGCAGCGACTTAATGCGGGGAGATGATCGAGTGCTTGATGGCGTACTGCACCAGCTCGGCGTTGGTTTTGATTCCCAGCTCTTCCATGATCTTGTATTTGTGAAAGCGCACCGTTCTTCGCGATATCTGAAGAATGAAGGCGATCTCCTTCATCGATTGACCCTCGGCAAGCATTTGCAGCACTTCACGCTGCCGATCGCTCAACGTTTTGGGGCGATTGAGCGACTTCGGATCACGGATAAACATCTCCTCCATTGCATGACTTATTTGCGGCGTCACATAGGAAGATCCACGGATTGCACTATGAACGGCCTGCAGCAGTTCTTCACCCGGCGAATTCTTTAACAAATAGCCCGATGCGCCAATCCGGAATGCCTCGCTCGCTATCTCCGCGTCTGGATTCATCGTAAGGAAGATGAGTTTCACCCGGGGCATTAGCTTCTTCAATTCTCGCCCGGCGTCCAGGCCATTCAACAATGGCATTCCCACGTCGACCAAGACCAGATCAGGGTTCATCTCCACGGCCGTTTTGATTAGCGCCCGGCCATCCTGAACGCAGCCCATCACTTCAAATTCAGGCTCCAGCAGCTTCTGGACTCCGGCACAAAACATCGTGTGGTCGTCAGCCAGCAAAATAGTTGTTCGTTTCATCGGGTCCCCGTCATATTGGCGGTCTCTTGCAATGGGCTCTCTTCCACAACCATCAGCGGCACTAGAGCAAGGATCTTTGTTCCCATCCCAGGCTGCGACTCAACCGAGAACCTGCCGTGCACCAGATGCACTCGTTCCTGCATGCTCACCAGTCCCAGACCGCGATTCTCCCGCACCTCTTCGACCTCAAAGCCCACACCCGCATCGCGCACAACCAGTTGGATCTCGTCCCCCATGCCGCTAATCTCTACCGAGAAGTGGCCCACGCCGCTGTATTTGAGCGCGTTATGCAGCGCTTCCTGCGCAACTCGGAAGAGACATAGCGAAATATCTTTGGGCAAATTCCCAGGCACATTCCGGTCCGTGAACTCAATGCTCACTTCGTGTTGTTTCGAGAACTCGTTGCAGAACCCTCGGATAGCAGCCACAATGCCCAGGTAGTCAAGTTTCGATGAGTGCAGTTGGTGCGACAGCGATTGTACATCGCCTGCAATCTCCGAACAGTGCTTCCGGATTTCTTCCAGGCGCTCCTTCGCCGTCATAGCTGACCCGTTCGAACTGCGATTCGCCTGCTCAATCTCCATCGACAGCAGCGCCAGCCTCTGGCAGATGTCATCATGCAGATCTCTTGCGATGCGGCTGCGCTCTTTCTCCTGCGCTTCGATCAGTTGACCGCTTACTTTTTCAAGAGCTTGTTGCGCCACCTTCTGATCGGTTACGTCAATCGCCGAGCCGATAAACCCGGCAAACGATCCATCCCCGTTCACCCTTTGAGCTGCAACATCAAACATCCATCGATAGACGCCATCGCTGCGGCGCAGGCGATACGCCTTCGAGAATGGCTTGTGATCCTTCAAGGCCTGCGAGAGCGTATCCAGAATGCCCTTTACATCGTCCGGATGGACGTATGCGATCCACGAATCGCCATACCCCGCGTTTGGGTCTGGTCCGGTAAACGCAAGTCGGCGCTCATTCAGATATGTGATCTTGCCATGCCGGTCGCACATCCAGACCAATGAAGGCGTCGTATCGGCCATCACGCGGAAACGCTCTTCGCTCTCACGCAGGCCAGCTTCGGCTTTCCGCTTGCGTGCACGCTGCCACAGCAATCCAATAATCAGCAGTGCCTGTGCGACGATCAGCGCGATACCTGGAATCAGATATTTTCGATATTGCTCCCAAAAGGTGGGTTGCCGATACAGGATCACGCTGCCCGGCGGCAGAGCCGACGTCGGAATGTGCCACCGCTGAAGCGCACGCCAGTCCACCTGGACCTGAACACTGGAGTCGCGCACAATGGGAATGCTCTCAGTCGGCTCACCTGACATCGCCCGTACCGCCGTCTCCGCAGTCAACCTTACATCTTTCGGAATGTCACGGTACACTCCACCAATTCCTCCATGAGTCAAACCGAGCCCTGGGTAGACGGAGTAGGTGGGCAGTCGCTGTGCGGCCGCAGTAAGGACATCAAAGTAACCGAATGTTGCCTCATTTGAATCGTGTGGCGCAAGCTGAAACAGGACCACCGTGTGAGGAGGGAGTGCGGCAACTCTCTCAAGCATCTGACCGCTTGAAGGTCCGATAAGGTCGATCTCTCTCACCTTATCCTGATAACGAAGAAGTTCGGAATGTGCCAACGCCAACCAGTACCGCTCCCACTCCGATGTGCCCGTGATCACCGCAACCGCACTTGTATCCGGATGAAGATGCAGCGCGAGATCGATCGTCTCCCGCATCGCCAGAGGAACGATGACACCCGTCACTCCCGGCAAAGTGCTCTGCCCTTCCAATTCGTTGGGGTAAACATCAAAAAAGACGATTGGCACACCGGGAAACATTTTGTTCCGATATCGCACCGCGAATTGAAGAACCGGATACGTAGATGCAATCACAACATCAAGCTTTATCCCTTCATACCCACGGCGGAAAGTCTCCGCAAGGCTCTTCTGATAGTCTTCTTCTCCGAACCGCCGATTTGACATGGATACGGTATAGAAGTTGATTTGCTGTGGAATATGAGCTTGCATCGAGGACTTAAGGATTGCGAAGGACGGCGGTGCGCCGTAGGGGTATAACACAAGCACGTTCTTCGCATTCGTCTGAGCCGCAGCAGAGGGAACGCTTAGCAGGCACAACAGAATGCCAAGAAATGCCAGCCACAGACACGAAGCCAGAGCGCCAAACCGGCGTGAGAAATTACGCTGCACTGTGCCTCGAATGGTCCCCATAGCCCTCGTATGCACGTCACCTGGGTTTCCGCAATATCCGCGCGCCAAGCCGCTCGTTTAGCAAGCTTTTGTATGCTCTTGTTGTGGGGCCCCGAACCAGTCTGGAATTAGGTTGAATACTCTACAGAACTGCCGCAGCTAAAAAGCTGTTGAATGGATTGCAGCCAAATTGTAGCGCTTCCCGGAATTGGTTAGGGTCTTTTCTCTTCCCAGCGAAATTTCTTGTCAAGCCCCCTGAAGCAAAGAAATCTTCTAACCCGCAGATTCTAAACAGAAAAAACAGAGGCCAATTTTGGCTGGTATTTCCTCCTGAACTGCTAAACTAGAAGTAGAGAGAAAAAAGCCCGCCGGCGGCCCGGTGGGCTTTCGTGTTTTAAGGAGAATCTCAATACTGCATAGTCCGGTCGTGGAAAACCACGTGAAAACCGTGACTGTATGATCCCGTCATTCTGACGGCCAGCACCGGGCTCCCCGGCGCGCGCGCCTTGCGCATGACGGGGTGGGTTTAGGAAGACCAGAAGCAGCGCGCGAATCGTAACTACCAATAAAAAGACGAATTTACCAAAACATAGGGGGAGGGTAAACCCAACGTACAACGAGTGCCGACACAAGTCATCAAGTCTCTACTGGACCACGACAAGCTCCGCCGTAGTGTTCTCGCACATTCCGTAGATTGCCCCGGAAAGGCACGCCCCAATGGAGTACTTGTAGCAGCCTGGAGTTTTGGCGACCGTAGTCACTTGCTTGTCCGAACCCCCGATAATGTCGTCAGTAGCGAACGGTGTCTTCGGTCCCATATCGACGATAAAGCCCTCATGCTTCGTGTCACTCTTCCAGATCACGGTTGTCCCCGCCTTCACGCAGAAAGTAGAGTTTCCTTTCGCACCCTGAATGCTGGGAGTCGCTGAGGCGGAGTTCGCGGAGCGCTTGACGTCGACAGAGCACGGCTCCGAACTCGAACCGCATGTATTGCTGGCGGTGCAAATCGAAGCTGGATTCGGCTCCGAGCAGGCATACTTACTATTCTTGTTCTGCGCCTGTGCGCCGGGGTTTAGACCTAACCCGGCAAACACTAAGGCAAACACGATATATCTGATCGAATACGGTCGACGGGGCGTCATAACTTACCTCGCTTTTTACGGTTTCTGGATCACGCTAAATAGAACTGGCGAGCCTGCGTTGAGTGCGATTGGATCAAGAGCAAAGGAGCTGTGTCACTAATTGACCCCAGCCGTGCCTTTCCAATCGATAACATCCACCAGTTTCCATGGATTCTGATTCAGGTCCAACTGCAGCTTGCCTTCTTTGTCAAGGATTAGCTGTGCCGCCGGATAGAGGACTCCAGTGCTCTTGCTCTTGTCCTGATCGTTGATTTCAAGCTCGCCGGCAGTTAGGTTGAAGGACTGCGATTGAGTATCGAAGAAGGCTTCCCCAAAGCGGATCTGACGATTAGTGACAAAGACGATCTTTCTGCCAGTTGGGGTCGGAGTCATCTTGATGTAAGCGCAGTCATAGCCCAGCGTGCCTGTGATCTCCACGTGGCCTACCGCCTTCATCTTCTGCAGTGCATTTACCAGTCCCTGATTCTGACCCTTTTCGTAAGCCTGCACTAAAGTTACCCTGTCTGCGGGCGTTGAGAATTCGTAGATGTTTAGGGTCACGCCAATATTTGCGCCCATTTGCGTGCCAGTGCCGAACGCCTGCGCGTCGATCGTTTCATACTTGTCTCTCGAAAATGCCGGGCGGCTTCCAGCCAGGATTACGCCAAACATCACTGTGCCAATGGCAACGAACTTTGAAAACCTTTTCTGTATGTGCATACGCTCCACTCCTGGATATTCAAATTCAGTGGCCCGCGATTCCCTAGGAGTCCCAACCGTACACTGTTGCCGACAGTACAGCAACTGGCACAAGTGTCAGTCACAGCAACCGACTGCGATCGTCACCGTTCGCGCATCGCAGGTAAGAAACCAATAGGGTAGAGAAGGCTCTCAGTTCTCTTGCCCTGCGGCTTCCAACGCGTGCAGGTCCAGCTTGATCATCCCCATCATCGCTTCCATGGCTTTGGAGTGATTGATCAACTCGCCGATATTGCGTGGCACGATCTGCCAGCATAGGCCGAAGCGGTCTGTGAGCCAGCCGCAGGCCATGGGTTTGCCGCCTTCGATCAACTTGCCCCAGTAGCTGTCGATCTCTTCCTGGGAGTCGCACCGGACGAAGAACGAGAAGGCGGGGTTGAGCTGATGAGCGGGGCCGCCGTTGAGAAAGACCATCTCCTGGCCCTCAAGCTCGATCGTGATCGTGGCAATCTTTCCCACGGGCCAGGGTCCAACGCCTTTGGAACGCAGCTCATCGAGCCTGCGCGCGTGCGGGAAGACGCTCAGGTAAAACTCGGCGGCTTCTTCAGCGTTGTCATCGAACCAGAGGAATGGCGCAAGTTTGTTCATGGCTGGCATCGTAGCAGACTGAGATGTCCGCCGTTGGCCTTGATCTATTTCTGCCTGGGATTGAGAACGATGAAGTCCTGTACGGGTATCTTGTCCTGGGTCTCAAGGAAGTCAGTGATCTTATCCAGGTCGAGAACGGTGGCTGACGAAATGATTCCGGCGGGGCACTCGAATTGAACAAGGTAATCGCCTTTGCCCTCTAACACCGAGCAATCGCAGCTGGCCCTGGTCTTATCTTTCTCGTCGACCGTACAGGGCTTGTCCAGGCACATTGCCCATGGATTACTGTTGGTACATCTGGCATAGCCGGGGATTGGATAATAGCGTGACCGCACCGTGGTCTGGCCGTCGGGATTCTTCTTCGGACCTTCGCACTCCGTACCAACGGAGTAGCCCTGCCAAACGCCGCATGAACATGAAGCCGTATTTAGTCCTGGTGTCGCTTCGCATTTTGAGAAGGTACATAATGCGTAAGTTCCCTGACATACCTCGAACGGCTTAGCCTTCGCCGTTTCCTGTGATAGCGCGGTTAGACTACAGCTGGTGACGATAAGCAAAGCGGTTGAGAACAACTCTTTGACTTTCATAGGAGCGCTCCGTTCCTGCTGCTAAGTCCGCACCTTGTTTTCGATGGCTTGGACTATACGCCCTTTCGCTTGCACCTGAATTTCTTTACTCAGAAGGTGAATCTGGTGATCGTTGCCATTACGCTCGCCGTCGCGACCAGAACGGCGACTGGGCCCAGCGCTGTTCCTGGGAGTAGAACCAAGTCTTGGTTTCTTTGAATTGCTCGTAGTCGCGGACTAACAGTGCGTCGTAGCGCGACTGGGTGGATGGCCGGCCTGTCAGAGCATCGAGCGCGACGAACGATGCCAGCTTTCCGGTGCGCAGTGCTTTCAGGATGCCTTGCGAGGAGAGCGGGTCGAGTGCGGTGGCGGCGTCTCCGGTTGCCACCCAGCCTGGGCCTGAGGTTCGAGTGAGGATCTGCGATTGCGCTGCCTGCAGGCGGGGCGGCAGCTCGGGCTTGCCCTGTGTCACTCGCGCGCTGGTCAGGCGGCTGCGGTGAAGATGTTCGACCCAGTTGGTGGCGAGGTGCAGGGCGCGCGTGCGGATCAGGTCGGCGTCGCTCATCCAGGCGACAACAATGCATGCATCCGGGGTCAACGCGGAGTACCACCAGCCGTCCTGCTGCGCTTCGATCAAGGTGCGCGGGTCTTTGGGCGCGAGGCCGGAGGGAAATGTGAAGCGCGTGAAGACGCCCATGAGACGGTCGTCCGCCATTCTATGGGCGCCGTTCTGCACGGCGAAGGAAGCAGAGCGCCCGGTGGCATCGACGACGAAGTGCGTTTCAACCTGCTGGATGCTTGACGGGCTGCGCAGAGTGAGATGCCAGCCGTGACCGCCGGCGAATTCCTGAGCAGCGACGTGGAAGCCTGAGAGCAGCTCTGCGCCCGCTTGCTGCGAGCAGTTTGAGAGCAGGTGCTCGAAGCGCAGGCGATCGACATGATAGCCGCTGCCGCCGAGGGAAAAGATGAATTCGTTGTCGCTGGCGCGGTCATTGCCCCAGGCGGAAGAGGTGCCGAAGGATTCTATGAAACATTCGGCGCGGAAGGGCTCCCAGCAGCCGAGGCTCTGCAGGATGGATTTGCAGCCGGGCGAGAGCGTTTCGCCGACCTGCCACTGGTGATTGCGGGAGGCTTCGACGACGAGAACCTTGAGCGATGGGCGCAGGCGCTTGAGCGAGAGCGCAGCCGCGTTGCCCGCGGGTCCTCCGCCGAGAATGGTGACGTCGTAATGCACTGGGTTTGTTAAGCTGCGGGGCCTTTCCACACGGCGATCCACGAGGCGGTGACGCCTGCCGGCGCGACACTGCCCGCGGAATCGCCCGTGTGGGGGATGGTGCGGACGATGGTGCCCACCATGGCGGGCAGCTGATTGACTCCGTTCGGCCAGGGCGGGATGACGAAGCCGAGGTAGTCGTAGATCCACTCCTCGCCACCGACGACGCCTTTGCCCTGGAAGCGGGCGACGCAGGGATAGCCGTAGTTGAGCGAGCCGTTGAGTTCGAGGGACCAGCCGGTGTCTCCAATAACGCCTTTGAAGACGCCCATGGGCGCCTCCTCCACAGTGATGTAGCCGGAGCCGAAGAGATATTGATCGTAGGGCGTCGCGAGGTCGGGATCGTTGATGAAACTGCGATAGGTCCAGATGCCGACGAGGCTTCCGATATCTGGCGACTGGCTCATTGTGTGCCTCCATTCTGTTTCCACACGTTCATGTTGCCGCTGGGAACGTTGGCGAATTCAGGGTTGCTGCTTCCCGGCGTTGCTGTCGGGTTGCGCAGGATGAATCCGAGAGTGGCCCATGCGGTCACCATCTGGAGATCGCCGACGTAGGTCTGCGCGGTTGGCGACCACGGGCCGAAGCCATAGTTGGCGCCGCCGAGGTAGGTGAACACGTCCATGGGTCGATGCACGGGCCACCAGTAGGTGAGCTGGGTGACGGGCTGTACGGGGTCACCGGTGCTGTCGGGATAGATCTCGCACCAGTTTTCATAGGTGATATCCATGTCCTGGTTGGAACACTCGTTGAAATCGGACTGCCAGGGGACGGCGTCGTATTTGGTGATGTCGCCGGGTTCGAGTCCGGCGGCGAGATCGGCTGCGGTGCCTCCGGCAACGACAGCGGGTTGGCTGAGGCCGCCGGGCGTGTAGGACGCCTGATTGATTCGGTAAGGCGAGGAATAGATGGCGGGATTGCGTATGATCCAGCAGACCTCGGCGCCAGGGCAGAATGCTCCGCCAAGCGCGCAGCCGAGCGTGCCGCGATCGAGTTCTACGCCGGGCGGGATGGGCAGGGGCGGGAGCTTCTCGATCTTTTCGTTGATGAACTTGCCCTGTGCCCACTGGCGCAGGATGAAGAGCTGCGTGTCGGTGAGGCGCAGGAATTTCGAAGGGCTGGTGTTGGATAGAGGATTGTCTCCACACAGGTACGGCATGGCGAAGGGATGCTGGTTTGAGTCGAGTTTGCTCATGGCGGTGGTGAGCTGGTTTTCTCCGCCGGGCTTGCGCAGCATGTGGTAGATGAACATGCGGCGCTGGTAGCGGATCTCGCGCTCGGTGGGGTCTTCGTCGTCGAAGGGCGGGATGGAGATGAAGTCGGGGTCCATGTTGCCGCTGCTGCCGCGCGCGGTTTCATGGGGATCGCCGCCGGTCAGGGGGTCGAAGTCCATCACGAACTGGTAGTAGTAGGGGCGGGTGAGGATCGGCCACACCTCCTGCCAGAAATATGGATAGTAGTTGGGGTTCCATTTCGCCTCTTTTTGCCATACCTCGAGGCTGTGTGGTGGCGCGTCGTGCTTAAAAGGCGGAACGCCATACATGTACGTGTTAAAGGCGAAGTTGCGGATGGAGAGGTCGTAGACGACGTCGTCCAATGTGACGACATCGACGAGCTCGGGCGCATAGCGCGGGTAGGCGACGATGACCCAGGCGGGATCGTCTACGTTGACCGATGCAGAAGTGAAAGTCGTGTCGCCAGGCTGGAGCGGCCGGCCGTCGATCTCAGTGACGGTGACAAGCAGCTGCGCGGTGACAGGGCCGTCGGAGACGTCGTCGAACCAGCCATCGTTGTTGGCGAAGGCTTGAATGTGCGGCTCGCCCAGGCCCTTTTTCGACGAGCCGGAATTTCCGTTTCCTCCGAGCACGACCAAATGTGGATATTCGCCTTGCCGGGTGGCCATGATTTCGCCGAGCGTGGTGATCGAATTGGGAACAAGCGGCGGCGGGAAGGTCTGGTTGAGGTTCTGGCCCTGCGCGAACTGTGCGGTGGCGGGCGCTCCGCTGGCTGCCTGGAGCGCCACGGACTGCGGGCCGGGATCGATGATGAGGTTCTGTCGCAGGTCGGGGTTGGTGATGTCTTGGTTGCGGAGGATGGCGTCGGGCGCGTATCCGTGCTCGCCGGCGGTTTCGGTGAATTCATACCAGCTGGCTTTTTTGTTGGCGAGATAGACGGTCCAGACCACATCGGTGAGCGTTCCTGTCATGATCTGGCCGGAGGTCTGGTTGAGTATCTTGATCGTGTCGTTGATCTGCAATTCGCGGCCGTTGGGGCTGGCGTCGTCGTAGATGAAGACGCGGAAGCGTGCGGCTTGCCGCTTGATCGCGCCTGCGTTGTCTTTGAATGCCGTCACCGGCTCTTCGGGTTGCGTGGCGGTTCCGTCGGCGTTGCACTGGATGGGCAGGCCGCCTGCTTTTTCGGGCGCCAGATAGAATTCCGAACTGTTGCCGAGGCGCGCGATTCCAATTGCCGGATGAATTTTGTAGGTCGGTGTCATGCCATCTCCTGGATGAAACTGCGGAGCTATTCCTTGAAGATCAGCGAGACGCCGTGCATCAGCAGCGCGTCATCCGCCGGAGTTCCGTCGGTGTTCATAACGACGAGGTTCACCTGAAACGCGGTCTCCCCCTGGGCGGCGAGTTTGCGTACGGTGTCGGTCGCATCGAGGCGTACATTGCCGGGCGTTTTATGCGCGCGCGAACGGCGGTCGAACTTTCGCTGTGTTTCCGGAGGCGGATCGCAATGACCGGGGCCTCCGATACAGAAGCCGCTGAACATGTTGAACTGGCCGACGTAGTGATCGTTGCCGCGCGCGGGTGTTTTTACGTCGGCTCCGGGGGAGTTGAGGAAGACGCGAACGTGGAAGCCGCTGCGCATCCGGTAATGCACCTTGTGCAGGCGGACTTCCGCGCTGCTATGGTCTTTCAAAACGTTTTTCGCGACTGCTGTTTTGGCTGACTTGAACTTCGAGACAGCAAGCTGGTTGCTGACAGGGTATGTGTGCTCGGACTTTACATATTCGTAACCGAAGTTGGCGATATCGAGCGTGTCCTGAACGCCCAGCGGAAATGGCGGCAGGACCGAGCTGAGATTGTCAGGGCCGACGCCGGCGTGCAGCGTCGACCATTGGGCCCAGAGGCGATCGACGTTGCTGTGATGTCCCCAGAAGATGGGATCGAAGGCGGTGACGCCGGCGTTGACCATGTCGCCGACTTGCGGCTCGTTGTTGCGGTCGGATGGGTTCGTTCCCATCTTGTAGTTGGGGTTCGCGCCGCCGGAGAAATTGTGGATCAGGTTGTGGATGTTCTCGACCGCGCCGAAGAAATGGTTATTCATCGGCCCGCTGCCGAAGTTGAAGAAGCTTGGGAGCGCGAGGATGCGCTGCACATCGTCGGGCGTGGGATAGGCTTCGAAGATCAGACCCTGGTCGCCGCCGGGCCAGCGCAGCGGATGCCACAAGGGATTGACCTGCGCCAGCGTGGTGATGATGGCCTTGTCGCTGGCCTTGTTTGCATCATAGGGAATGTCCGCGGCTTGAAAGAGCCGCAGTCCGGAGTTGTAACTGGCGCCGCTCTCCACTACTTTCATAAGCTTATCGAGCACATCGGGGGGAACAACGCCACCTGCCTTCAGCGCGTCCCAGCCGGCCTGCGTGAGGAAGCAGCGATAGGCTTCCGGGATCACACCGTTGTCGGTCTTGATCGACGGGTCCTGCTGAGCTGCATCGAAGAGCGATAGGTCGAGGTCGGGTGTGGTGTTGTCTGTCCAGTCCCAATAGGGAAGCGTTACCGACGGATCGTTGTCCTGCAGTTGAAGCTCGAAGTAGTACAGATAGAGACGGTGCCAGGTGAGGAATTCTTCCCAGCCGTGCTGGCAGAGATTGGCATGCATGCGCGCCCAGTAGGCGAAGCTGCGCTCGTCCTGATAGTAGTTGTCGAGCGACTTCATCTTCGCAAGGGCCGCGCGGAATCGGTTCAACTCGTCGGGCGGGAGCGCATTGATGTTCTTGCGCGCTTTCACTCTGCCCTCGTCGTCGCGATATTGGTTTGAAGAGACGGGTGACAGCGGGACTTCTGCATCGCCACGCGCGCGTGCCTTGACTGTTGACTCAAGTACCTCAATCGCAGATTGCGGGGCATCCGTCTCCGGACAGCCGTCGTCGATCCAGTCTTCGATGAATTGAATATCCGCGCTCGCGACGGCTTTGCCACCCCAGGGCAGCGGCGGAAACTGTGTTCCGTCAAACGGGCTTTGGCCTTTGAGGCCGATGATCAACCCCGAGGCTGCGCCACGGCCGGGCGTGTTGCCGATTGGCGCGGAAGCATCTGCAGGACTCGGCGTATGACAACATGACGCTGGCGCTGGAGGAGGAGTGAAGGCGAAGCCGGACGGCGCGGGGGTAGACGGCGCGATCATGCGGACGCCGTAGATCACAACCTCGAGCAGTTCCGGCAGCGGCAACTCCCAGAACTTTCCGTAGCCCTGATAGCTTGGGCTGGCATCCACGGAAGCCTCGCTGAGGATCGCTTTGACACGTTGATAGCGTGTCAACTGTGGTGCCTTTGCAGTTTCGTCTGCCATCGTAAAGACCTCAGTTCTCTTCAACCGGGCTGCCCGATCCGGTGCGGTTTCGCGCGAAGTCCGTCACCGCCGCCTGGCGCTCTGTAGCGCGGGCCGGTTCTAACTCAGAGCGGCGCGGGAATCAGCAGATAGTCGCCGAACCTTCAAGCCGCATCGGCGGACGGGTTGTTTTGTCACGAAGGAAATCCCCGGCGTCTTCCAAGCCGGAAAATCGCAGGGAGTGTTGTTGGCATGATGGAGGTTCCAGGGCAGCTCAATCACTGAGCGTAAGTAGCGGCGCTTGCTTCAGGCTTTGTCGCGCGCTAGGTTAAGTCGATCTACTTGCAGTATCGCGGTCCGGGTAAGGGAGGAGAAATCTCGAAGTAATCCGAGGATGTTCTCAATCGTTAGTCGTTCAGGTCGCAGAATGATGCGACAAAGTACCGCCCAAAACTTCATCATGGCCTATTTGATTTGTCAAGTTAGATTTCCTGCTTTGACGACTCAAGTAAGTGGCTCATGAAAAGCCCCCATCCTCGAGTTATTGGTTCCATTCAGTAGAGCGCTAGCTTCAATAACTCCGGACGCCGGCTAAGACGCGTAATTCTAACTCCAGTTAGTTGACGATCAACTAACACTCTATGACCACAAGAAAACCAGTTGCGGGCCGGATGATTCTGGAGTATTGTCTCGTCACCGATTTAAATGCTCTATTGATCCACCTTTAACCCCACTCCTGGCTCTATCGATCTGCGCGTTCGACTCATCTCCCCGGGGCGCACACCGGGTTTTTCAGAACCTCATAGCGAACACTATGCGCGCGAACAACGCTTGAGCGATCGACCTTTCCGGGTGAAGCAAGCGCCCGGCTACGCTGCCTCGGACCGTGCAATCTTCGATGGACACACCAGCAATGCAAAGAGCGCTGTGATGTGCAGGAACTGCGACGCTGAGCCTGCTCTCAGAGGCCTTCCCCTGCTGATGCCTCGGAATAGTGGGACGCAGTTGCGTGCGCTGATGCCGAAGTTTGCCCGCCCGCTCCGCCGGCCAATTCTGGCCGCAACTCCACCTATGAATTTCGGTTGAGAACCATGTCAGGAGAAGAAATGCAAAGATCGACCACTTCAACATTTGCACTGACATTCGCGCCGGCAATCCTGTTTGCTGTCTGCGGCACGAACCACGCTCAGGCACAGGTGCATCCGTTTGAGGCGCCGCCGTCATTCACCGAAGCGAGACCGCCCGCCGGGAATCTATTCGTGGTCAGGGAAGCAACTCAACAGACTTGTCAGCCCCAGGGCTCCATCACCCGAAACGGCAGCATTGTCTCCGTCAAGCTGAACTTCGTTCGCTCTGATTTCAACATCAACAACCCTGATCCGACTGATCCGTATCAGGGAGAAGACCCGGTAACACTGCGATCTTATGGAGGCTGTAAGTCGGGGCCGACGATTGAAGTAAATCCGGGAAACACGCTGCGGGTCGAGCTTGTCAACGAACTCGATGCGAACGATCCGAGCTGTTACAAGAACCCGCCGTCAGGCCTGAGCATGCCGCCCGGGGTAGGCTGCTTCAATACCATTAACCTCCACACGCACGGTCTGCATGTATCGCCGGCAGGGAACAGCGACAACGTGCTGCTCAATATTGCCCCGCAGACCCGCTTCCCTTACGAGATCAACATTCCGGCGGATCATCCGGCGGGGACGTTCTGGTATCACGCGCACCGGCACGGCTCGACGGCGGTGCAGGTTTCCAGTGGAGCTTCGGGCATGCTGATCATACGTGGCAACCGGCCCTACACTCCTCCGACTCCGGAGAACCCGCACCCGATCGCGGATATCGATACCATCCTGCACGATGCCGATGGTGGGCCGATGAGGGAACAGTTGTTCCACTTCGAGCAGATCGCCTATGCATGTTTTAAGAACGACCCGAGTCTGGATGGAGGCCCATGGCAGGAGATTTACACGACGAAGGGCCTCTTTGATATCGCGGGCTTGAACGCGACAACTCCTCCGCCAGCCGTCTTCGCGCCGTGGGTCTGTCCGAAGCCCACGCCGGATAATTTTGTGAGCCGAGGGGTCATCGAGAACTTTACTTTGCAACTCGATTCTCCGACGATCTGGGACTCCAATGGGAGATTCACCAGCGTCAACGGAATTGTGGAGCCTACCATGACGATTGCCGCCGGTGAGATCCAGCGGTGGCGATTCCTGCATGCCGGCATTCATGACACGATCAATCTGCAAATCGTGCGCGCGTCGCCGGTGGCGGGGGCCGCAAACCTGATTGCCACGTCGGCATTGAGCGGAAACCGCCAGCAGCAGAAAGCGGATTTAGCCAAGTTCTGTCCGGCGACACCGCAGACGCTCATTCCGCAGTTTGAGATTGCGGCCGATGGCCTGACGCTCTCGAAGATTCATACGTTGAGCGGCGTGAGCATGACCAGTTCGAACGGTTCGAACTATCTGCAACCCGGCTACCGCAGCGATGTCCTCGTAGTCTTTCCCGAGGATGGCAATTACTGTGTGCTCGATCAGGCTGCTCCGCCGCAAGAGCGTGCGAACAACGGAAACAACGGTGGTCAGGGACCGTCAATACCGCAGCTTCTTGCCTACATCCACGTTGAAGGGGGGCACGCTGTCACCACGGATCTTCAGACGTATGTCTTTAAGGCTCTTTATGATCGGAACCCGAACCTGCCGGACGACGTACGCAAGGGACTGTTGACCGGCAACATCGCTCCCTGGGCTCCTTTCACCGATCTGGGGCCTGTGACCCCCGGCAGCCAACAGCAGCATGCCCATTTTGCAATCAATGTCCAGGGCAACAGCGTGCTGTTCCAGATCAACGGCAAATCATATGACCCGAATGTGGTGAACGTTACCCGGCAGGTCAACACCACGGATGACTGGCTGTTGACCGCTGACGGAGAGCCCCATATTTTTCACATCCACGTCAACCCATTCGAAGTGATGGATGTTACGCGCCTGGCTCCTGACGGCGGCCAGGAATCCATCTTTGATCAGGAAGGCCTTTGCAGGAAGGACGTTGTGCCCGATACGCAGGGACTGGGGAACCAGTATTGCGATATGTACCACGTCTTTCGCGACACCATCTTTGTTGAGAACGGATATCAGGTCCACATTCGAACTCACTATGACCGCTACATCGGAGAGTACGTCATCCATTGCCATATCCTGGACCATGAGGACGGCGGGATGATGATGAACATCAATATTGTTCCCGATCTGCATGCGCCGGGGGGTGGTCTTGGAATGCCCGCGATGAGCCACTAGCCCTGACTCAGAAACGCATCTTAGATTCCGGGAGGGCCGAAGTGTTCCTGCTCTGCGCGGAGGACTTTGTTTAGACCGTCCTTCGCTTCATCATTGTTCGGCTCACAATTCAATATTTCGCGGAACTCGCGCTCTGCGTCTTTGTATTTACCGCTGGCGCGGTTTCTCTCGGCCATCTTCATGTAGGCGGGCACCTGGCCGGCTATCGAACAACCTGCGTTCGGTTCGGTGCGGGTTCCGCGAGTCTTAGCGGGTACTTTTGCCGGCGTGTTGGGCTGGCTTGACGTTGTCGGCCCACTCGTATCGGGAGTCGCCGGTGTCTGCTGCGGTTTTAGCTCGGACGACGATTGTTGAGGAGTGGAGACGGTTGGGATGGGCGAGCGTGCGGCCGCCTGAGGCTGAGGTTTAATGTTGTGCTGGCGGATGAGCCAGATCGCAGCAACCAACAGAATGACAACGATGGATGAGGCAGCGATGCGAGCCCAGAGAGGGCGCAGGATTTGCTGAAGTCCCACTACCCCGTTGCGTAGCAAGGAAGTCGCTGTTGCGGCAATCTGTGCGAGGCTTACACGGACTCGGGCCATCAGTGGATCTGTCTGGGCTGGTGCCTGGGGTGGCGCTGGTGGAGGGAAAACCGGAACCGGAGCGTTTTCTCGGACTCCTGCCTCTGGGATTACGATCGGTTGCACAACGGTGGCGTTGAACTCGGTGGTCTGAAGTTCTGCCAGCTTTTCTGCTTCGGTCCAGAGGTATTCGTAGACTCCTGCACGTTCCGAAAATGACCGAAACTCAATCGCGGAGAATTCCTGAAGGTCCTCATACGTGGAATGTGTAATGAGAATCTGCGCTGGTTTTGCTAGCTCAAGCAGGCTTTCAAGATCTCCGCGACGGAAGTAATCCCTGTCTGAGAGTTTCAAGGCACCGGCGGTGGTTTCTGTGCCGAGAGCAATCGCCGCGGCGGCCGCAGGCGTAAAGGGATGGCTGCGATATCCACGAATGGCCCACTGCAGTTGTTTGGCTGTGGAGAGCGCGGTTGTGGCGTGCCCGAAGCTAAAGGTCATGAATTCTTTGTTCTGGGCCTGCAACGTGCCTCGCCGACTCGTAACTATGTCTTGTAGCAGATATCCGAGCCGGCTTCGGTCATCCTGGACCGAAGTGCCCGGGCGGGGCGCCGGTCTTGGGTTTAGCCAGAGGCGAATGACCATCCGCGTCGCTGAGAGGCTTTCGAGAGCCGGGCTGCCGATCTCATGGTTGGCAGTCCTGGACTGAGAGGGAACATTCATGAGCACGATTAGATACAGCAACAACTTGCGATTGCTTCGACTGCACGGCAATGATACAGTACGAGTCCAAACTAAACACCCGTTGAGGTGGCCACGGTCATGGGAGCGGAGAGTTCCGCTTTTACTGTGTACGACTTCGCTTACTCCCCCTGAGGAAGCTATGCTGCTGGTTCGTCGATATGTATCTGTCCGCGCATTATTCGTCTGTGTAACGTTTTATGCGAGCCTGCTCGCCTGCCTGTTTGCCCTGAGCGTTGACGCCTGGGCAAAGGAGGCGTCGCTTACCGCCATCGAGCTTTATCCGGGTGCGTCGGGTTCTGCTTATGCTCAACTGGCGAACGTAACCATTAATGGCAAAACGGAGGTCCGTCTGTGCGGCGGTTCGGGACCTATCGACAAGAACAGCTACGGCAAATTGCCGAAGGTAACGCTCGCGGTTGGTATGTCGCTTGAGCGCGACGCGCACGGCGTTCTTATGCTGACCCGCGGCGCGGACACTTCGTGCGTCGTTCCCGACAATCTCAAACTGGATAAGGACAGCCCGCTTTCCCCATCCGATCTCGCGGACAGAGCGAATCTGCAGGGGCAGGCCGTTGCCGGGTCCGATGGAACACCTGGTGTGTTGTCGCCATTGAAGCCGGGAGTGAAGCTGGTATTTGTTCTCGCGCCGGATCCTGAACTAGCAGAGTATCTGCTAGCGGAACGTGACGGAACGATTGGATTTTGGCAGAAATACCTGGATAAGTATCCGACAGGCGTTCATGCGGGGGTGGCGAAGTCCTCTCTGGCCGCCCTTTATGTTCGCGACGGGGAGAGCAACTTTGCGCAGTACCGGGAGTCGGTGGCGAAGGGAACCCCGAACTATGAGGCCCTGAAGAGCGCCAAGGCTGCTGCAGATCAAGCCCTGGTTGCGGCCCCGGGTGACGATGCCGCGACGGGGCTCAGCAAGAAAGTCCACGACGAGGTCGAAGCTCTGGCCAAACGCTCGGAAACAGAGTTGCAGCAATATCGACAGGCATTGAGCGCGGAAAAGCTGGGCTACACGCATCTGGTGACTGCGCAGACGCTGGCCAACGCTGCGGTCGGCGTTGATCCGAAGTCCGCTGCTGCTCTTGCCGCTGCCAAGGATTGCCAGCAGGAAAGAGCGTCCTTTGATGCAGCGATACAGACGGCGCAGGGCCAGATGGCGTCTCAGAACTATGACCAGGCGTTGCAGACGATCACTTCGCTGCGCGCCTTCAGCGGCGAGAATGCCGATGTCCGGGCGATCCTGCATTCGGTGTATAGCTTTCATCTGGACAGAGCAACAAAACTCGGT
>Ga0209139_10000158_pt1 | contig 20929 bp, 14 predicted proteins | sample BogFormECP14_OM3_FD_188246 | JGI IMG/M metagenome (GOLD analysis project Ga0209139, IMG submission 188246) | Bog forest soil microbial communities from Calvert Island, British Columbia, Canada - ECP14_OM3 (SPAdes) (version 2) | ecosystem: Environmental > Aquatic > Freshwater > Wetlands > Bog ...
CTTCTTTCTGCGGAATATTGAGCTGCTGCGCCAGCCCAAAAGCCGAAAGCCCGTAGATAATTCCAAAGTTGATGGCTTTCGCCGCGCGCCGGTGTTCCGCTGTCTGCAACATCGGTCCAACGCCGAACACCTCCTGGGCCGTGCGCGCATGAATATCTTCTCCGTTGCGAAACGCTTCGATCAGCACAGGATCCTGCGAAAAGTGCGCCATCACCCGCAGTTCAATCTGCGAGTAATCAGCGGACAGCAGAATTTTTCCTTTTTCCGCAACGAACGCCGCCCGAATTTCGCGCCCCAGTTCCGTTCGAATTGGAATGTTCTGCAGATTCGGATCGCTCGAACTGAGCCGCCCCGTCGCCGCGGTGGTCTGCGAGAAACTCGTGTGCAAGCGCTTCGTCTCCGGATGAATCAGCTTCGGCAGCGCGTCAACGTAGGTCGATTTAAGCTTCGAAATCTCGCGGTATTCAATAATTTTCGCCGGCAGCGCATGCTGCGCGGAGAGTTCCTGAAGTATTTCCACCGCCGTCGAGCGCATTTTGGCGCGCCCGCGCTTGGCGGCCACCTGCAAGTTCAGCTTGTCGAACAAAATCTCCGCCAGTTGCGCCGGCGAATTCACATTGAATTCACACGCAGCCAGCGTCCAGATCTCGCTTTCCAGGCGCCGCAGCTCCCTTTCCATCGTGCGCGACATTCCGTCGAGCGCATTCGGGTCAACGCCGATGCCAATCCTCTCCATATCGGCAAGCACCGGCGCCAGCGGCAAATCGATTTCCTCGTAGACTTTGCTGAGCTGGTGTTCTTTTATTTGCTCGCGCAGTATCGGCGCGATTCGCTGCAAATAATCCGCGCGCTCCCCCGGCCCGCCGCCCATCATGGCGTTCGTTTGCCGCATCACCACGTCGGCAAAATTGTGGTTCGCCGTGGTCGCCAGTATCAGGTAGGAATACAATTGTGTCGCATCATCGACACCCGCGCTTCTGCCCATCAACAGTTGAAATAATTTCGCGTCGTGCACAATCTTCTTGCGTTTTGGATCGGCAAGCACCGGTTTGAGCGCCTCGAATACCTCGCCCTTTTCGTCAGCCCAAACCGCTCGTCCTTCCCCGGCTTTGCCCGACACTTCAATTCCCGTGATGCGCGTCCCGAATCCCTCCGCCTCGCGTCCTTCGGCGTCCAGAGTCAGCCAAACGGCCAGCGGCTGCTTCGCCGGCAATTTCTTCAGGTATTGCGCGAACTCCGCGGCGTTCTCAAGTTGCTTGTAGTCCTTGGTTTTCGGTCCGGCGTCGCTCGCCGCCGGTGGCGCCGCAGCCGCGCTGGCATCGAGTTCTTTCAAAAGTGAAATAAATCCCAGCTCACGATAGAGCGCCGCCAGCGCCGGCACATCCGGCGGCTGAATCTCCAATGCCTTGAGGTCCACCTTCATCGGAACGTCTCGCGTGATCTGCGCCAGTTGCCGCGACATCATCACTTGCTCGCGTTGCTGTTGCAGCGCCTCGCGATATCTTTTGTTCGGAACTTCGTCGGCCTTCTCCAGCGCCTTGTCCACGCTTCCGTATTTCTGAATCAGTTCCGCCGCGCCTTTCTCGCCGATTCCCTTCGCTCCCGGAATGTTGTCGATCGTGTCTCCGAGTAGCGCCATGTAATCCACAACTTTTTCGGCCGGCACGCCCAGCAACTCCTGCACCTTCGCTTCGTCCACCAGCACGTCGCCCTTCGCCCCGCCAGGCCCCGTCTTCAACGTGCGAATGTTTTTTCCGACAAGCTGCATCATGTCCTTGTCGTTGCTCACGATCAGCACTTCGAAGCCCTGCTCGGCCGCGTGAGTCGCCACGGTCCCGATCACATCGTCCGCTTCGTACCCGCGTTCTTCGAGAATCGGCAGGCGCATAGCCGCGCACAACCTGCGCACGAACGGCAGTTGCACGCTCATGTCATCCGGCATTGGCTGGCGGTGCGCCTTATATTTCTCGAACAGCTTGTCGCGAAAGGTCGCCCCCGGCGGATCGAAAACGATCGCGATATATTTCGGCTCGTAGTCTTTGATCAAACGCTTGAGAATATTTCCAAACAGGAAAGGAACATTGGTGGGTACGCCTCCTGGCCCGGTCAGGCGTTGCGGCATCGGCGCAAAAAACGCTCGGTACACGTGCGCCATCGCATCCACAAGAAATAGTTTTTTCTCAGCAGGAGGCATTCGAGCGAGTATAGCAAAGGCTCGGCAGCGTAAGCCCAACGCGTCGAAAACTACTCACTCACAGACTAGCAGTATTCTTGTGCCGCTCTCGAGGAGGACGCTTTTTCCGGAAGTGGTGATCAGGGAACCGTGTGTTGCGCTCGATGGATCTGTTGCCAGGTGCAGTCCCTCCATTCCAATGACCCCATGGCTGTCCGGCGTCAAGCGTCCCGCGGCGTCAACGCCTGCCCCAACCGTGCCGGGCGCGCCGCCCGCCGGGGTCGCACTTCCGGCCGGCGGCCGCTGTGTTTTCATCGGCGAGCCTTCAGCCGCCGCGCTCCCGCTGCTTCTTTCATTTGGATCGGGACTTGGCTCGGAAGAATACCGGGGCGCCGCGGCCATCGCTTGAATTACCACCTTCAACGGAATTTCCTCGCCTTTTTTTACAACCGCTTTATCAAACTGCAGGGTAAGCGCGGAACCGGCGTCGCCCGTGGCCCGCGCCGATGCTTCCACCACATGCCCCACGAGTTTCGCGTTCCTGGGGATCACCGTCACCCCATTCAATTTCACGGCCTCCGTGGTGTGCGCAGTCACCGGGTCTCCCACCTTGGCCTTCCTCGAATCCACGGATGAGTTGAGTTCCGCGTTCAGCAATGTGCCGACTGCGAGGGTCGCGCTCGGCTCGGATTGCGCAAAAGCACTCGCCGCATAAACCGCGCCGATCAAAATGGCAAATCCTGTTCGGGTCACTCATTCCTCCCATTACGGATGACGGGCGAGTTCTGCTGGGGACTGTTCCCTAGATAGGGAGACGCTCATCCTCGAAGAAGAGTTGTATAGACTCAGGCGGCTCGCAAATCGAGTGGCTCGCGAATTCCCCATCGACAAGTAAGCAGGTCTTCCGGCAGTCAACGGGAAAAATGACCGCGCCTGCGAAGTTCAGCATATCCCGCCGCATTCAATTCTGCGGGCTAGGAAACGATGCCCATGGGCCTGGCTACTTCCGCCAAAATATCCGCCGCCTTTAACAACTGATCGCGCTTGTGCGTCGCGCTAACAATCGCTCTCAGCCGTGCCTTGCCTTCCGCCACCGTCGGGAACCCAACTGCCGGCGCAAAAACGCCCGCGTCGAATAATTTGTGCGAAAATTCAAATGCCTTCGCCGCATCTCCCACATGGATCGGAATGATCGGTGTTTCGCTCACCTTGAACTGAAACCCGCGCTTTTTCAGCTCGCGCTTAAACATTTTTGTGTTTGCCCAGAGTTTCTTCACCAGCCGCTCGCCTTCCGGCGAATCGAGCAGTGTAAACGCCGCCTGGCAAGCTGCCACGGTAGCCGGCGGATGCGAAGTCGAGAAAAGAAACGGGCGCGCGCGCAAATACAGAAAATCGATCAGATCTCGCGAACCGGCAACGTACCCGCCCATCGCGCCGATCGCTTTGCTCAACGTACCCACCTGAATTTGCACGCGCCCGTGGCAATTCAAATGATCCACGGTCCCGCGCCCGCCGCGCCCGAGCACGCCGCTCGAGTGCGCGTCGTCCACCATCATGATGCAGTTGTACTTCTCCGCCAGGTCGCAAAGCGCAGGCAGCGGCGCAATGTCGCCGTCCATCGAAAAAACGCCGTCGGTAATGATCAGCTTCTTTCCAGGAAACTCGAGGTGCTCCTGCAAAATCCGTTCGCAGTCCGCCACATCCTTGTGCTTGAACACCTTGATCGTAGCTTTCGAAAGCCGCGCCCCATCGATGATCGAAGCGTGATTCAATTCATCCGAAATAATCAGGTCTTCCTTGCCAAGCACCGCCGAAACCGTTCCTGCATTCGCCGTAAACCCCGACTGAAAGACCACGCACGCTTCCACATTCTTAAACCGCGCGATCTGCTCCTCCAACTCCATATGAATCTTCATCGTCCCGGCGATGGTTCGCACAGCCCCCGCCCCAGCCCCGTATCGCTTCACCGCGTCCAGCGCCGCCTTCCGCAAAGCCTTGTGGGTCGTCAGTCCCAAATAATTGTTCGAAGCTAAATTAATCACTTCCCGCCCGTCAAAAATACAAACCGGCTTCTGCTCCCCCTCCAGCACCCGCAGCTTCGGCGCTACCCCCTTAGCCCGCAATTCATTCAACTGGTCCGAAATGTACTGCGTCGGATTTTTCTTAGTCGTCTGTGTCCCAGTGTCACTCATAATTGGCCCCCAATTCTCCGTGCACTCTCTATTCTCCGCGAACTCTGTGTGAATCTTTGTCCGTCTTTATCTTTACGCTTTCTATCTCACTCCATTTGGATACAACAAAATCTTCCCCGCCAACCCACCCTGCAACATCGCAAAGGCACCCTCAAATTTTTCCAATGGCTCGCGTTCCCCAAAAAGGGGCTCAAGATTTAATCTTCCCGCCTTCAAAAGCGCCGTCATCTGCACCCAAGTCTCATACATCCGCCGCCCATAAATCCCCCGCACGGTTGCGCCCTTGAAAATCACATCATTCACCAAATCGAGCGGCACATTTTCCGTCGGTATTCCCAAAAGCGACGCCCGTCCCCCCGCCCGCAAAGCTTTAAACCCCTGCTGAATCGCCGTAGGATTTCCAGACATCTCGAGTAACGCATCAACACCGGTCCCATTCGTCTCCGCTAAAATCTTCGCAACTGCGTCTTCCGCCGCCGGATTCAAGACCACATCCGCGCCCATCTTCTTCGCCATCGCCCGCCGCTTCTCGTTCGTCTCCGTCGCGAACACGGTCGAACTCCCACAAGCCTTAGCCACAGCAATCGCCATCAACCCAATCGGCCCGCACCCAGTTACCAAGACCGTCTGCCCCGCAATGGGTCCAGCCAAAACGGTATGCACCGCATTCCCCAACGGATCGAGAATCGCGCCGTAGTGCTCCGGAATCGCCGGATCAAGCTTCCAGATATTCGACGCCGGAATTTTCACAAACTCCGCAAACGCGCCATCCTGATCGATCCCGATAATCCGCAAATTCTGGCAAATATGCGCTTCGCCAACCCGGCACTGATGGCAGTGCCCGCAGTTCACATGCATCTCCGCGCTGACAAAATCTCCGGCCTTCACCGCCGTAACATCTTCCCCAACGCGCTCCACAACGCCGCAAAACTCATGTCCCAACGTCAAAGGCGGCTTGATCCTCCCCTGCGACCAGCGGTCCCACCCATAAATATGCAAATCCGTTCCGCAAATGGACGCCGTCTGCACCCGCACCAAAACATCCGCCGCCCCAATCGCCGGCACCGGCGCCGTTTCCATCGACAATCCGCGCCCTGCCGACATCTTCCGCAACGCCTTCATGGTCCCAGCCATCTACCGCAGCCCTCGCTCAAAACGCAGTATTCGATGCTAGCACACCGCAATTCCCCATGTAGGGGCACGGCATGCCGCGCCCGTCTCTCCAACCACACATTTAAGGTCACCGCGAAATCTCCTCCAAAACCAACCCATTCGTCCGCGGCCCAAGAAATCCAATCACCACCGCCACAAGCGTCATCGCCACCGCCAAAACCGCAAACACCGCCGGCACTCCATGCACAAGCACCGCCCCAATCAAAATCGAAGTAAACGCCGCGCTCAACCGGCTCCAGCTATAAGTAAATCCCACTCCCGTCGCCCGCAACCGCGTAGGAAACAACTCCGACTGATAAGCATGAAACGCAGCGGAAAACCAATAATTAGCCAAAGTCAAAAGCGCTCCAAACGCCACGACCGCCACCGGCGCGATGGAATTGCCAAATCCAATCCCCAACCCCGCCACCACCAAAGCCAAGACCACAATCGTCCACTTCCGTTCCAACTTGTCCGAAGTAAACGCCGCCAAAATCGGCCCCACCGGCGACACCAGCGCAATTAAAAGCGTGTATTCCAACGAATGCAAAAGCGAAACTCCCCGCTTCAACAAAAACGTAGGCGCCCAATTCGCAAACCCATAAAACCCAATCGTCTGCAAAGCCTGAAAAATGACAAGCATCACCGTCCGCGAAAGATACGGTCTCTTCCACAACTCCGAGAACGACCCTCTCTCCTCGCGGCTCTTCTCTGTGCTCTCTGTGCCCTCTGCGTAAATGCTTTTTCCCTCTTTTTTCTCGCCACTCGCCACTAACCCGCTTCTTCCCGCAGCAGAAAGGGTTTCACTCTCGAGACCAGCCATAATGGCATCTGCCTCCGCGACTCTCCCCCGGCTCTCCAACCACCGCGGCGACTCCGGCAACCTCCGCCGAAACCACCAGGTCAAAAGCGCCCCCGAAGCCCCAAGCACCATCACCCATCGCCACCCGCTCATCAAAAAATGCGTTGGCACCAGCAATCGCGAAAGCACCGCCGCCACCGGCACCGCGCAAAATCCCGCCACCTGCGTGATCGCCACATACCTTCCGCGCGCGTAACTCGGCACCACCTCCGTCACATACGTATCAATCACCACAATCTCCGCGCCAATCCCCACCCCCGCAAAAAACCGCAGCGCAATCAACCACCCGGCCGTAGGCGAAAACGCCCCAACAAACGTAAACACCGAATAAATCAAAAGCAGCAAAATAAACGCACTCCGCCGCCCCATCCGGTCGCTCCCCATCCCAAACACCACGGTCCCCACAAACATCCCCAAAAATCCCGCCGCCACAAAAAACGTAAATTGCCGTAGCGAAAGAAACCCCGACTGCTGCAAAGCCGCACCCAGGTAAGCCACAATAAAAATGTCGTACAAATCAAAAAAATTCCCCAGCGACACCAGCGCAATAAACCGCCGGTGAAATCTTCCCAGTGGCAACCGCTCAATCCTCTCCGCAATCGTCATATCGTTGTGTTTTTCATAGTGTTGAATTTGTCATTCCGAGCGAGCGAAAACCTCTGCGCCATCGCGCGTTCTGCATGCGACGAATCTGCCTCGCGTCCGCAGTGTCATCCTGAGCGAAGCGAAGGATCTCTCTTCTCTTCGATCATTCAATCCACGTCTCACTTCACTTCCGCGACCAACCCGATCCTCTCCAATCCCCGCAAATACTCCACCACCAACTCCAGCGGCACCGGCCCATACTCCGCCGAAACCGCATCCCGAATCTCCTGCGCATTCCTCTTCCCATCCGCAAAATTCAAAACCTCATACGCATACTCTTCCCCACTCCCCCAAGTCCCCTCATAACTCAACAATTTCGGCTCTGCGATCCCCGCCACCTTCGCATGCTCCCCAAAATAGTCGTACCCAAACACCCCCAGCGGCCCCTTGGGATTTTCATTCCGCCGAAACTTTGGCGAATCACCAGGGCTCTTCAAATGCTGCTGCGCGGCAAAATTCGCAGCAGCAGTACAAACGAATTCTTGATACCGGTCTTCGTATTGGGGCGGGACGAATGTTTCGCCTCTCGATGGAAGCGCATTGGTGCTCGCTTCGACCGCTTGCTCGAACCCGAGATGATCCCGGAGGTACTCGCATCCTTCACGAAAATCAGTCAACTGCACCACCCTCGCTCGGTCCAGAGCCTCTCGCGTACCACGCCCTTGCCAAACCAGTTCCTTCATCGCAAATCTCATGTCCGAAAAATTCCTCGCCAAAAAATACCCGCTAGCCGCCCCAATAAACGCCGCCCTCTTCAACTTCGTCGTATCAATATTCGCCGCCGTATCAAAATTCGTATGAATGTACCGGTCCGGCCAATCATTCATATAAATCGCCGGTATCCCGAACGACGAATCCTGATACACATCGTGGTCGCTCCCCATTGTGTACGCCGAATACTCCGCGCGCAGGGGCTCTTTCCCGCCCTCCGGCGCCACCATCGGATACTCCGCCCGCAACCCCGCCGCAAACCGGTACGACTGGTCGTTCAACCAATCCGCAAACGCCCAAGCCACATCGTGCACAAACGAAGGCAAACTCATCGGCCCCCGCGTCACATGAAACACCGCCTTTGTCATCGGCCCGCCGCCCACCATGTCCATGTGAATCGCCACTTTGATCCTCGAAGCCAAAGCTCTGCCATCAAACTGCGGCATAGAGCGCAATGCTTTGGGACGCTCGCCGGGCTGACGTACGTCCGCGTTCTCGTCTTCTACGTGGCCAATCCCGTTTAGCAGCGCCAGCGTCCCCTCAATCTCCGGCGGCCAAATAAACCGAATCGTCCGCCCCGGCCGCGCCAATTTCCCCTCTGCAATCAACGTCTGCAAAGTCCGCGCCACTTCCAAAATCGTCACGCACCCGCTCGCATTGTCATTCGCTCCCGGCCGCTGATGATCCAGGTGGCACGAAAACGCAATCTCCTCCTCCTTCAATTTCGGATCCGACCCCGGTATCGTCGCCGTCACCACCTCATAATTCCCCGCATGCTGCCCCGCCTTCACCACCGCATGCAGCGTAATCTTCTCTCCGCGCGCCAACCGCTCGCGCATCCCCCGCGCGGTCTTCAGCGACACCATAAACGCAAACGTCTTATGCTCCGAAAACGTCTCCAAATGCCCCCACCGAATCAAATTCTCATCCTCGCCCCACCAAGCGTTCTTCTGGTTCTGCGCATAACTCACCAGCCCCGCCGCCCCAAACCTTCCCACCGCCAATTCCTGCGCCGCCCCAGGCGACGCGCTAACCAAAACAATCTTCCCCTTCACATCTTTACCCGCGTAGTCGCTCTCCTTCGTCCCCGCACCGACATCCACCAACGCCGCCGTAACATCCGCCGATTCGCTCTCCTCCGCCAAAACCACCGGCTCCGCCGCATAACTCCCGAGCAATTCGTCGTGCCCCTCGTACCAATCCCCGGCAAGCACCGGCCGCCCGGAAGGGTCGAAAAGGGTCTTACCCGTGTGCACCTGTCGCAAATCCCACAATTCAGCAAACTCCGCATCCCAAGCCGGCCGCGACTTCTGCGTCCCATAAAAAATCTTCCCATCCGCCGGAAACTCCAGAATCGCCACATCGCTCAACCCATAACTCCGCGCCCGTTCCGCCACCAACTCCGCCGCCGAATGAAATCCCCGCGACCCGCGTTGCCGGTGAAACGTAGCAATCACCTCCAAATTCCGCTTCGCCGTCTCTCCACTCAACTCATTCGCCAAAGCCGCCACATCCCGCTCCGCCAAAAGCGGCGGCTTCTGCCCCCAAGCCGTCCCCGAAATCATCAAGGTCGCGGCCATCACTGCCCCAACGATCGTCTTCCTCACATCTCCTCCGATGCCGCGCTTCAGTCTGTGCTCGCTCACCGCCGCGCATTCTACCCTTTCCGGCGCTTAGTTAGCAGTTCCGACCACACTTATGCACGCGCAATTCGTCCCTCGTCAGTTATCACTTCCTCGGCTACAATCCCCGCGCCACCGTGGGGACCCTCAATTCGGAGGATCGATGAGCTTCAACCAGCGCCTGGAAGAAATCCGCACCGGCTTCGAGCGCCCCTTCTGGGTCGCCAACGTCAGCGAAATCTTCGAGCGGCTTTCCTACTACGGCGCGTTCGCTTCGCTCGGGCTGTATCTCCACGAAAAGCTCAATTTCTCGACGCAGCAAACGGGCACGCTGACCGGTTGGTTCGGCGGGATGGTCTGGTTCCTGGCAATATTCGGCGGAGCTGTCGCGGACAAGATCGGCTTTCGCCGTGCCCTTTCGACTGCTTACCTGATTCTCGCAGCGGCTTACTTCCTGATCGGATCGATTGGAGACTCCTGGTTGGCCCCGGTACGCAACTCGGTGCCGCTAGGAATCTTTGTTGGCGTAATTCTGATGCTGCCCGCGCTCGGCATTTCGCTCGTTAAGCCGTCCGTCGTCGGAACAACGGCGCGCGCTTCCAAAGACTCGGTGCGGCAAATCGGATACTCCATTTACTACACGATGGTGAATATCGGCAGTCTGGGCGGACCGTATATTGCCTCGTGGGCGCACGCCCACCTTGGAGTCGAAAAGGTGTTTCGCATTTCCGCGCTCAGCGTTTTCGCTATGTTCTTCTTCGTGCTCTTTTTCTTCCGCGAACCACGCAAAGCGGGAGATGCACCGCCGCCAAGTCTTGGCCAGGTAACCAGAAATTTTCTGACGATCCTCTGGCCGCCGCGGTTTCTCATTTTTCTGCTGATTTTCACCGGCTACTGGATTGTCTACTGGCAACAGTACACGACGTTGCCCGGATACATCACCGACTACATAAACGCGAACAAGGGTGTAGCAGAATTGATCCTGGTTACCGATCCCCTGGTTGTCATTTTTCTGACCATCGCCGTGAACCATTTGACCCGCAACATCGCACCCCTGCGCGCCGTGATTCTCGGCACCGTAATCACTTCGCTTTCGTGGTTGATTCTGGCGTTCTCGCCAACGGTGATCGGCGCGGTGGCGTCGCTCGCGGTGCTGGGGCTGGGCGAAATCATTCAGCAGCCGCCGTATTACTCCTACATCTCCAAGCTCGCGCCGCCGGGGCAACAAGGGATCTACATGGGGTTTGCGTTTCTGCCGCTGGGGCTCGGTTCAATTTTTGGCGGAATGTTGGGCGGCTACTTGGTCCACCACTACGCGGAAGTGCTGCACCAGCCGCAGCGCGTTTGGTACAGCCTGACCGCGATTGGGTTGCTGACGGCCGCGTTGCTGCTGGTCTACGATCGCGCCATCAAGTCCGCCCTGCCGGAGCCAGCGCCGCAGGGAGCAGCGCCATGACGTCGTCCAGCGAGCGCATGTTCGCGGCTAAGCGTGACACGCGAATTGTTGGTGGAGATTTTTTTGACTGTAGACTGTTAGCTGGGCACTGTCCGCTTGCTTCAATTCACCATCCGCCGCAGAGAAGCGAGCGCCTGCCGTGCCAGCGAATACCGCGGCTCAATCTCCAGTGCCTGCTGAAAACACTTCATCGCACGCGCATACATCTCTTTGCCGAGAAACGCCCGGCCCAAATTGTAGAAAGGAAAGTGTCGCGGCTCGTAGCGGCGCGCTTCTATGGCGCGCTCGAGCCACGGAATCGCTTCATCAAAACGCCCAAGTTCAATCAGGTATGCGCCAATATCGTTGTACGGATTGCCGAATTCCGGGTCGACTTCGATCGCGCGCTTGCACTCCGCAATCGCGTCGTCGATGCGGCCCTGAATATGATACGTCCAGCCCAGAAACGTGTACGCCTCAGCGGTCGGATGCAGTTCGAGCGAGGATTGATAGAGCTCCACAGCCCGCTCGAAATCGCCTTCCATTTGTGCCTGGTAAGCGTCCTGGAGGATTTCCCAGGCTCGCGTGAGGGTTTCCTGACTCATGGTGTAAATTGTTAACACACGGTCTGGAGGGCGTCAAAAGTACGTGAGTTCCATCGGTGCACGGGAGGAACCTGTCCTTTGTGCCGGGTCGCAATGGTGGAAATTGCGCCGATAAAAAGAGAAGATGGAAGCGCACTTTGTACGCGAATACGAAGGGGGAGACGTGAAGCGAAATTATGTGATTCTTGGGATCGCGTTGTTGGGCATGTCGGTGGCAATGCTGGCGCAGGATCCCGCGGCAAAAACGCCGCCGAAAAAAACCGCGGCGAGCAAAGGATCTGCCACCAAAGGCAAAGACGTCTTCGACCAAAAGTGCGGCATCTGCCATTTTGCCGACAGCGACGCGAAGAAAATCGGCCCCGGCCTCAAAGGCATCTCCAAGCGCGGCACGTTCACCGTGAACAACAACAAGGTGACCGACGACAACCTGAAGACCTGGATCGAAAACGGCGACTCGCTCATGCCCCCGTTCAAGGACGTCCTCGACGAGCAGCAAATCAAAGACGTCATCGCCTACGTAAAAACGCTCTGAGACTCGATCTCAGAAGTATTGCTCTTTGAGAATTCAATTTGGGCGCTGAAGATTTCCAGCGCGCAGAAAACCCCGCGAAAAGAAAAAGCTCTCGATAGCCTGAATGATCAGGCTATCGAGAGCAAACCCAGTTGCGATACACCAACTTCTGAAGATTTACTTCAGGAGACCTACTTCAGGATTGCATCCTTCAACGCCTTGGCTGGACGAAGGCGAACTACGGTCTTGGCCTTGATTTTGATCGCTTCGCCCGTTTGCGGGTTGCGACCCATACGCGCCTTGCGGTGCGCTTTCACGATCCGGCCGATTCCCGGGATCACGAACTTACCCGCGCCGCCTTTCGCTTCTTTGACCGCGAGCTTGAAGAGCTCTTCAAAAAAGAGCGCTGCGGTTTTCTTCGGTGTGGCGAGCTTCTCGGCGATGTGCGAAACGATCTTGCTCTTGCTCAAAGGCTTGGCTGCCATCTAGTCTGCTTATCCTCCTGTATTTACTTTCCACCCCGAAACGAGCGGGGCGGGCCGCGAGCACAAATCCCCTGTATTTCTGCGGAAAAACCCGGGCCGTTCGGCACTATAGCCAAGCTGAAAGTAGAACGCAAGAGAATAACCGCAAAAAACGCTGGAAAAATGCGGATTTTTTGCGAGCCCATCAAAAATAACCTGTGGAAATGCGGGTAAAAGCGCGTATTCCACTGATTCAAACTGAGATGTGACGCGGGTCACACGCGCCGCACGAAAAAATTTCAGACAAAGATTTGCGCAGAGCTCGCCAAGAGAACGGAGAACGCAGAGAAGAGAGGCTTTGCGAATGAAACACACCTCCGCCGGCCATGGCGAGCCTTAACGTCGCGCGCGTTGCACAATGGCACACCTTGTGGCGCTCAGGTTGTGGCCGCGTCCTGGTGCGCGGCGTTCCCGGTCAGAGGCCGGCCAGGTCGGTGTAGAAATGGGCGATGGCTTTGATGCCACCGAAATAGTTTTCGAGGGCCAGATGTTCGTCGGGAGCGTGGGCGTTTTCGTCTGGGAGGCCGAAGCCGATGAGCACGCAGGGAACTTTGAAGGTGTCGTGCATTTGCGTTACGAAGGGGATGGAACCGCCCTCGCGAATGAAGACCGCTTTTTTCCCGAAGCCTTTTTCGAGGGCGCCCTGCGCGATCTTGAAAATTGGCGCGTGAAACGGGGCAACCCACGGTTTGCCGGTGCTCAGGACGTCGAATTTGCATTTTACGGTTTTGGGTAAAAGTTTGCGGACGTGTTTTTCGACAAGCTTTGCGATGGCGTGCGGATCCTGATTAGGAACGAGGCGCATGGAAAATTTCGCGTAGGCTTTCGAAGGGATTACCGTCTTGGCGCCTTCGCCTTGATAGCCGCCCCACATGCCGTTGAGCTCCAGAGTGGGGCGCGTCCAAAGTTGTTCGACGATGGTGAACCCTTTTTCGCCGAAATAGCCCGGCGCGCCGACAGCTTCTTCGAAGGCTTTTTTCTTCCAGGGCAGTGCGTTCAGCGCTTTGCGCTCGGTTGCGGCGATTTTCGCGACTTTGTCGTAGAAGCCGGGGACCGTGACGCGAAAATTCTTGTCGTGGAGCTTGGCGAAGAGTTCGCTGAGAATCGTGAGGGGATTGGGAACGGCGCCGCCGTAGACGCCGGAGTGGAGGTCGCGCGCAGGGCCGGTCAGTTCGATCTGGTAGTAGTTCAAGCCGCGCAAACCGTACGTGATTGAGGGCACGCCCTTCGCAAGCATGGAGGTATCGGAAACGAGAAGCGCGTCGGCCTTGAGCTTTTCTCTGTTTTTCTGCACGTAGTCCCAAAGGCTGACGCTGCCGACTTCTTCTTCGCCTTCAATCAAAACTTTTACGTTGATGGGAAGTTTGCCATTCACTTTCTGGATGGATTCGAGAGCTTTCAGATGGATGTGGACCTGGCCTTTGTCATCGGCGGTACCTCGGCCGAAGATATTGTTGTTGCGGACGGTGGGCTCGAAGGCGGGAGACGTCCAGAGGTCGAGCGGCTCGGCGGGCTGGACGTCGTAGTGGCCGTAAAAGAGAATTGTGGGTTTGCCAGGCGCCTCGAGAGATTCGGCATAAACGAGCGGGTGAAGATTTGTCGGAACGATTTCAATTTTCTGGAAACCGGCGGCGCGAAGATTGTCGGCGACCCAACGGGCGGCGCGTTCGATGTCCGGTTTATGTTCGCTCTTGGCACTGACGCTCGGGATTCTCAAGAATTCGCACAGTTCCGCCAAATGCTTGTCGCGACTACCTTCTATAAATTCAGCAAGGTTCGTCATGGGGCTCTCGGGGGCTATGAGTCCTTTCGAAATGTGAAAACAATCTTGAATCGAATGAATGCGGCAGCGGAATAAAGTGCGGACTTACAAGAATACCTCGGCTGCTGTTTCCTATTCTAGTTCGGGCCTGCTCCGCACACAAGCGGACAACACGGAAGATGATGGGTGATTCGTTCGTGCGTTTGAGCAACGGCTAATAGCCGTCCGGCGAGCGCTCCAGAGTTTTCCTTCACAGATTCTGCTAATCAATAGCTAGTTTCACGCAGATAATGTACTTGCATTAATCACATTCATTAACTAAGATTAACACGAGAAGCCTGCAAAGATGGGCCTGGATTAACCAAGATGGCGCGCATCGCTCTAGAGCTTTCGTTTTTAGCTGGATGTTTGTTTCTGGCGCAACGAGTCTTTGCACAAGGCGAAACCACTAGCGCAATCGTGGGCCAGGTGAGCGACGCGACCGGCGCGGGTGTGGCGGGAGCTAGGGTGACAATCGTCGATGTAGAAACTGGACTCAAGCGGAGCGCAACGACAGATGAAGCCGGCCGGTACAACTTCGCGCAACTGAAACCCGGCGCGTACGCGGTCAAAGTGGAAGCTGAGGGCTTCGAAACGCAGAAGAACGAGTCCGTACCTTCCGGTTTGGGCCAGAAGCAGACACTCGATTTCATTCTCAAGATTACGCAAGCGAAAGAAAGTGTCGAGGTGAGAAGCGAATCGGCGCTTCTCAACCCCGAGAATGCGAACACCTCCACGACGCTCAATGCACACGCGCTGGAGAACCTGCCGAATCCGGGCGGTGATTTAACTTATCCTCTTCAGTTTGCCGCGGGCGCGCTTATCAACACGGCGGGCAGCGGAAATGATTTCGTGGGCGGCACGAACGGGTACGGCAACGTGGAGTTCAACGGGTTGCCTGCGCTCTCGAACGGCTACATCGTGGACGGGTTGGAAACCAACGACCCGCTGACAAATCTGAACAGCGGACTCTCGACGAATCTCGTGCTGGGACTCAACTCGATCGCGGAAGTGACGGTGAACACCCTGTCCTACGCCGTGGATCAGGGGCGGTATGGAGCCTCGCAAATCAATTACGTTACGAAATCCGGATCGAACCGGTTTCACGGGAACCTGTACGAGCTGTGGAACGGATCGAGGTTTAACGCGGCGGACTTTTTTACGAACGCGACACCGGGAAACCACAAACCGCGGTCGACGGTGAACCATTTTGGCGGCAGCGTGGGCGGCCCGATTGTCCACGACAAACTGTTTTTCTTCTTCGACAGCGAGTGGGTCCGGATTGCACTGCCCATCGTTACGGCAGCCACGGTTCCGACTCCGACGTTTCAAAATTTCGTTTTGCAGCAACTCTCCCTGGGGCTGCCGGATCCGGCCAACCCCGGTAAATACACTTATCAGCCCACGCCGGAATCAGTGCGGTTCTATCAAAAGATGTTTTCACTCTACGGCAACACCAGTGGAACACCACTTGCTGTACTGGGATGCCCATTTGATAGTGGCGGAACTGCGCCGGCGGTTGCGAACGATGGAAATGGTTGCGCAAACCGCCAGAGCGTTTCGCATTCAAGCGACGATCACGAACAGGTGCAGACGGTCCGAATCGATTACGACATCAACGAGAAAAATACGACGTGGTATCGCTTTCAAGCGGACACCGGGCTGCAAGCGGCGTACACCGATCCCATCAACCCGCTGTTCAACGCCATCTCTCCACAGCCGCTTTACTCGTTCGCCGCCGGATATACGCACGTGTTTTCGCAGAACCTCGTGAATTATTTCAATCCTGCATTTTCCTGGTACGCGAGTTTGTTCGGCCCAGCGGATTTTGAGAAGACGCTGGCCGCGCTGCCCATCGTGCTGCAAGGGAGCGGCGCGAATGCGCCATTCACGACATTGGGAGGATTGGACAACACGTGGGTTCAGGGAAGAAAAGCCTCGCGTTTCTTCATCAACGACAACCTCGCGTGGAGCCACGGAGCGCACGAACTGCGCTTCGGAACCAATACGCGGATTTTTCGATTGAACGACTACGATTTTGGAGAGGGCTCGGTACCGACGGTCACGTACACCACGCTGCCACAATATATTTACGGAGTCGCTTCGACGGCGACGGAAACTTTTCCTACGGCGGCGAACGAACCCTTCAATTTTCTGAATCTCGACTTGTATGCGCAGGACACCTGGAAAGTGACGAAGAAGCTGACGTGGACTTTTGGAATCCGGGACACATTCAATTCCAATCCGCTCAATCCGCATGAGCAAATTGGGCGTCTGAGCGGGGCTTTCGCTTCTATTCCACATGACGTCAATCAGCCGTTGAACGCGGCGATCCAAACCCATCTGGGAAATGTGTTTGCGTCAACGCCGCTGGCGATCCTGCAGCCAAGAACGGCCGTCGCGTGGCAATTTCAGCCCAAGACGGTGCTGCGCGCAGGGTTCGGGCTTTTCAGCGACATTTTGCCTGGAAGCATCGCCGATGTGGTGGGCGTCAATCCACCGTACGTCAAGACCTTCCAGGGCGGCTTGCTTGGAACTGCCGGCGGCTCGGCCATTGCGCCGGGCGTGCCGAATAGCGCGGTTGATGCAACTGTCGGTGCAAATGCAATTTTCACTTCGGGATTCTCGCAGGGGCAGCTTTCCTGCGCATCTGCACAGGCGAATCCTTCGACATGCCTTCCGCCCGTGGCGATAACGGCTGTGCCTGACGGGGAGCTTCACGCGCCTTACTTCATGGAGTGGAGTCTTGGACTGGAACATCAACTAGGGACGACTGGAAGCCTGCACGCGCAATACGTAGGCACGCGCGCGGTGAATCAGCCCTACCTGACGCAGGTGAACGGTTATCAGACCGTGTGCGCGGGCTGCTTTGCCCCGTTTCCGTACCTGCAATCCACCGATCCGCGGTTTGGCGCGGTGACCCAATTCTCGACCGGGGCCAACAGCCATTACGACGGATTACAAATGACGGCGGAGAAGCGTTTTGGAAACGGATTGACGGGACAAGTGAACTACTCGTGGAGCCGCTGCATGGACACGGTTTCCAACGGTGGATTTCTGCAGTTTTCCGCGGGAGGAATTCTTTCGCCACTTCCGGGAGATCTCGCGCGGGATTATGGTCCGTGCGACTACGACATCCGGAACAACCTGAATGCGCAATATGTTTATGCCTTGCCCGTGAATGTGCGCAGGCGGAGTTTGGGTTACGCGCTGAATGGGTGGCAGGTGTCGGGAACGGTGTTCTGGCATAGCGGGATTCCGTTCTCGGTTTTGAGCACGCCGTACTCGGCAAACGGAAACGGGATTGTGAATGGGAGCGGACCGCAATTCGCGACCGTCGTGCCCGGCGTGCCGCTGTATGAGCACAAAACGATTCCCGGCGTGACGCAGCCCGGCACGGTGCAGTGGCTGAATCCGAATGCTTTTGTTTCGGCCGTTGATCCAAGTACCGGAGCATGCGCAGGAGGGTACAACGGCGTCGGGAACTGTCAATTCGGGAATCTCGGGCGCAACGCATTGCGTGGGCCCGACTTTGTGTGGAGCGACTTTTACCTGACGAAATCTTTTCGATTGACGGAGCGGGTGAAATTGCGGTTTGACACACAATTCTTCAACGTGTTCAACCATCCGAACTTCGCACTTCCGAGCATGGTGCTCGCCGGGATCCCCGGAAAGCCTTCCACGCAAACAGGGTTCGGAGCGCTTACGTATGCGACGTCGCCACCAACCGGTTTGCTCGGTGTCGGCTTGGGCGGAGATAGCACGCCGCGGATGATTGCGTTTCAATTGCGCGCGGAGTTTTAGGGTCGCAGGAGTCGAGAATGGAAGATGGTTATTGCAACCAGGCTATGCTACAAAGCGGCCAGGACCCAAGTGCGGTTCGTCGATTGTTTTAGGGGAGTTGGCTGATGCGTTCTTTTTTTGCGGCAGTTCTTGTTGGGTTTTTTACGGCGGCTGCATTGGCTCAATCTGTGCCCCCGGCGATCTTCACCGACCCGCCAGCTGATGTGGCGCATCCCGCGGCTATGACTGTGCTGCACATCCCATCGCATGGCGTGAAGATTAATGGGATTGTGTATCAGCCGCCGGGAGCGGGGACGCATCCGACTTTGGTGATTTGCCATGGCTTGCCCGGGAACGAGAAGAATCTGGATTTGGCCCAGGCGGTGCGGCGCGCGGGTTGGAATGCGGTGACGTTTAACTATCGGGGATCGTGGGGCAGCCCGGGAGTGTTTCGGTTTGCGCAGAACGTCGAGGATGCAGAGGCGGTCCTGGCGTATCTTCGCGATGCAGAGAACGCGAAGCGGCTGGGAGTTGATACACACCGGATTGCCATCGCAGGGCATAGCATGGGCGGGTGGGTCACGGTCAACGTTGCGTCGCATGATCACGGGTTGATCGGCGCGATTCTGATTTCGGCGGCAGATATGGCGAAGGTCGGTGACCTTCCACGCGACAAGATCGTGGCGTTGATGGCAGACGACATGGAGACGCTGGCGGGCGTTACGGCGGAGAGTATGGCCGACGATGTGAAAACGCTCGATAAGAGCTATCGATTTGAAAGCGCAGCGGCCGGCTTGGCGCAGATTCCGCTGCTTGTGATTACTTCCGATGATGGACTTGCGCCCGCGGCGGATGCGCTGGTGAAAGCGATTCAGGAGCACGGCGGAAAGAAAGTGACGGCGACGCACATGGCTACCGATCACAGCTACTCGGATCACCGCATCGCTCTCGAAGGCGCAATCCTCACCTGGCTGGCCGGACTGCATTAGAGCGATAAGCCCAAGAACGACCTGATCCATCTGCGAGCCGGAGGAAAATTTGCAGAGAGCGGGACGGACACGGGAACCCTCGACGGTGTCCGTCCCCACTGTTGATGCAACTTGCTGCACGCCCGCCCAAGCGAACCATTCCGAAGTGGCGACGATTCAGGAGCGCGGCGACGCTGGCTTAGTGTTTATCCCAATCGCCCTTTTCCTTATCACCTTCGTCAGACTTGTGGGGGAAGCGAACGACGCCGTGAATAGCCTGCGCACCAAAATGCGCAATCGCAGGGGCCCCGGGCTGGAATACTAACGAGATGTTCGAAAACTCGACTTCTGTCCCACCGTTGATGCAGACCTGCAGAACCGACAGTCCCCCCTTCGTCTGAAAGGGTGCCGCGCTTCCGTTGCCGGTAATGTCAGCCATGCCGGTGACCGCAAAACCAGGGTTGGTGGGAGTGGGAGCGAGATAGGCAGGGCAGCTGCTTGTGTCGGACATCATGGCGTCCATTGTGATGTGGTGGGTGTGCTGACCGCGGAGGGCCGAATTGGTGGGATCCACGCCGGGAGTCGTCAGAAGCCAGTAATCGGAAAATTCCATGGCAATGAAGGCTGAAAACTCGGCCTTGCCCGTTCGTCTGTTCAAGTGCAAAGACCAGTGGCCGCGCATTTCATAAGGGGGAGTTGGAGGAGTCGGAGGAGTGGTCACCTTAGTGCTCGGGATAGACGGGGTATAGTCACTGATGATCCCGCTAAAGTGTTCGGGCATGGGAGCCTGGGTCTGGGCGCCGGTAGCTACCGCCAACGCCAAGACCGCGAAGATGCGTACTGCCCAGCTGAAAGCTTTGCCATTCATGTAAGACCTCCAATTTGAGAATCGTGTTTTTATCACCGAGGGCTACTCGGGCGGCTCGAAACGCAAAAGCCCACTCGGGGGTAGGGCCTGAGGACTGCGCTTCGGCGATTTCACACTTGAGCCGTGCGGACACCATCGGACACATTGGCGTGGATCGTCAAACAGCAATGGGCAGGATTGCGGCCATTGCTCGACTTACCGTGTAATGCCGTGCTTTACCGTGGCATAGGGAGTACGCTACGGTACACTTGGCCTCCCCGGGGCTGGCGACAACCGGGGACTAATCAGGAGAACGCGATGGGCGAAACATCCCCGGGCGCGCCGCCATCCGTGAGTCCAACTGAGGATCGGCTGGATTCGTGGAAGGAAATCGCGGCGTACCTCAACCGCGATGTGACTACCGTGCAGCGCTGGGAGAAGCGGGAGGGGATGCCCGTTCACCGGCACCTGCATGACCGGATGGGCTCGGTGTACGCGTCTCGAGCCGAATTGGATGCGTGGGCGCAGGGCCGGCGAGCCGAGGAAGAGAGCAAAGCCGATGTCCCACCGCCCGGCCCGGTACAAACTCCACCGCACTCGCCAATTTCGACTTCTCAAACCAGATGGAAATTGATCTTGCCTTTGGCGGCATTAGTCGTTGTGGCGATCGGCGCAAGCCTGTGGTTGCAAACGACGGAGTATTTTTGGCGTAGTCCTGTCGCGGACGCGCGGTTTCAGACGATCACGGACTTCGATGGGGTGGAGCAGGCTGCGGCGATGTCGCGCGACGGTCATTTTGTGGCGTTTCTGGCGGATCGGGACGGGCACACGGACGTCTGGGTTAGGCAGGTTGGTTCGGGAGAGTTCCACAACTTGACCCACGGAGCCGCGCCGGAACTCGTTAATCCATCCATCCGTACGCTGGGATTCTCGCCGGACGGCGCGCTTGTCACGTTTTGGGTTCGCAAACAGGATGGGTCGAGCGGCGGGGGCATCGGTATCTGGGCGGTGCCAACGCTAGGCGGTCAGCCGAGGCCGTACCTTGAAGGCGTGGCCGAGTTCGATTGGTCCCACGACGGGTCGCGACTCGCGTACCAC
>Ga0209139_10000161_pt1 | contig 20798 bp, 16 predicted proteins | sample BogFormECP14_OM3_FD_188246 | JGI IMG/M metagenome (GOLD analysis project Ga0209139, IMG submission 188246) | Bog forest soil microbial communities from Calvert Island, British Columbia, Canada - ECP14_OM3 (SPAdes) (version 2) | ecosystem: Environmental > Aquatic > Freshwater > Wetlands > Bog ...
GGCAAGATCCTGCGTCTGCTGGTCGACGACGAGCCGTTCGACGTTCGCTACGGCAAGCTGTTGAGCCACGAGCGGGTGCTCGACCTGCGGGCCGGCACGCTGAAGCGATACGCGCACTGGGAGTCACCGGTCGGCAAGCAGGTCATGGTGACCTCGACCCGGCTGGTGTCGCTGTCACAGCGCAGTGTTGTCGCCATCGAGTATGTGGTCGAGGCGGTCGACGAATTCGTCCGTATCACAGTGCAATCCGAGCTTGTCGCCAACGAGGACCAGCCCGTGACCTCGGGCGATCCGAGGGTCGCAGCCATCCTCGACAAACCGCTGGAGGCCGTCCAGCACGAGGACACCGAATGCGGTGCACTGCTGATGCACCGGACGCGCGCCAGTGCGCTGATGATGGCCGCGGCGATGGATCACGAAATCGAGGTAGAAGGTCGCGTCGAGATCACCAACGACGCGGGCGACGACCTCGCCCGCACGACCGTGATCTGCGGGCTGCGGCCGGGTCAGCCGCTGCGCATCGTGAAATACCTGGCATACGGCTGGTCGAGCCAGCGTTCCCGTCCCGCGCTTCGCGACCAGGCCGCCGCGGCGTTGCACAGCGCCCGCTACAGCGGCTGGCAGGGCCTGGTGGACGCGCAGCGCAAGATTCTCGACGACTACTGGGACAGCGCCGATGTCGAGGTCGAAGGCGACCCGGTGTGCCAGCAGGCGGTGCGGTTCGGGCTCTTCCACCTGCTGCAGGCGAGTGCACGAGCCGAACGGCGCGGCATCGCCAGCAAGGGTCTGACCGGCACCGGGTACGACGGCCACATCTTCTGGGACACTGAGGGATTCGTCCTTCCGGTGCTGACGTATACGTTGCCGCACGCAGCCGCCGATGCATTGCGTTGGCGCGCTACAACTTTGGATTTAGCCAAGGAGCGCGCAGCGCAGCTGGACCTGAAGGGCGCCAGCTATCCCTGGCGTACGATTCGCGGCCAGGAATGCTCGGCCTACTGGCCCGCCGGCACCGCTGCTTGGCACATCAACGCCGATATCGCCATGGCTTTCGAGCGCTATCGCGTCGTCACCGGCGACGAGTCGCTGGAGAAGGACTGCGGGCTGGAGGTGCTCGTCGAGACGGCACGACTGTGGCATTCGCTGGGCCACCACGACCGCCACGGCGTATGGCACCTGGACGGGGTCACCGGTCCCGATGAATACACCGCGATCGTCCGGGACAACGTGTTCACCAACATGATGGCGGCCCACAACCTGCGGGTGGCGGCCGATGCGTGCACCCGAAACTCCGAGACCGCCCGAGATATGGGCGTGAGCAGCGACGAGACTGCTGCGTGGCGAGATGCCGCTGATGCCACCCACATTCCCTTCGACGAAGAGCTCGGCGTGCATCCGCAGTCCGAAGGATTCACCACGTATGCCGAGTGGGACTTCACCGAGAAGACGAAATACCCGCTGCTGCTGCACGAGCCGTACGCGTTGCTCTATTCCGCCCAGGTGATCAAGCAAACCGATTTGGTGTTGGCCATGTACTGGCAAAGTCACAAATTCACCGACGAACAGAAGGCGCGCAACGTCGACTACTACGAGCGGCGCACGGTGCGTGACTCGTCGCTGTCGGCCTGCGCCCAGGCGGTGATGTGCGCCAACGTCGGGCATTTGGAGCTGGCGCACGACTACACCTACGAGGCGGCTCTGGTCGACCTGCGCGACCTGCACCACAACACCCGCGACGGGTTACACATGGCGTCGCTGGCCGGCGCGTGGACCGCTCTGGTCGCAGGCTTCGGCGGCCTGCGCGACGACGAGGGGCTCCTGTCCCTGAACCCGTATCTACCCGACGGCATCTCACGACTGCGGTTTCGGTTGCGCTGGCGCGACTTCCGGTTGACCGTGGACGTCGTCCACGACGAGGCGACCTACACGCTGCGCGACGGGCCCGGAGGTGAGCTGACCATCCGGCATGACGGCGAGGATCTCGAGCTCAGCACCAGCGCGCCGACGACGATCACGTTGAAAAAGCGGGAGCCGCTGCTGCCACCGCCGCAGCAGCCACCCGGACGCGAACCGCTACACCGGCGCCGCTAAGGGGCCCGGTCAGCCCGCCGAGCTGATCGGCCCGGGCCTGATGCGCCGCTCCTCAGCATCGCTGCGCTCTGCATCGTCGCCGGCGGAAGGCAACCAGTGCAGCGCCCCGGGCGCTGAGGCCGGCACCACCGGGTGGGCCGGCGCGATCGGATCGAGCCGGCGGTAGGGCTCACCCTGCCGCGGCCGCAGATCGTTTTCACCCTTGTTCGGCCACAGCGACGCGGCGCGCTCGGCCTGCGCTGATATCGACAGCGAGGGGTTGACGCCGAGGTTCGCCGAGATCGCCGCACCGTCTACCACGGACATGGTCGGGTAGCCGTACACCCGGTGATACGGGTCGATCACGCCGTGTTCGGCGCTGTCGCCGATCACCGCGCCGCCGAGGAAGTGCGCGGTCAGCGGAATGTTGAACAGCTCGCCCCAGGTGCCGCCGGCCACCCCGTCGATCTTGGCGGCGATGCGACGGGTGACTTCGTTGCCGGCCGGAATCCACGTCGGGTTCGGCTCGCCGTGCCCCTGCTTGCTGACATACCGGCGTCGGCCCAGCTTGCCCCGTTTGGTGAACGTGGTGATCGAGTTGTCCAGATGCTGCATCACCAGTGCGATCACCGTGCGCTCGCTCCACTGACGCGGATTGAGCATTCGAAGTATGCCGCGCGGATCTTCACCAGCTTGATCCAGCAACTGCCTCCAGCGCGGCACATCGGTGCCCTTGGGGCCCGACCCGTCGGTCATCAAGGTCTGCAACAGCCCCATGGCGTTGGAACCCTTGCCATACCGGACCGGTTCGACGTGCGTGTCGGAGGTCGGGTGAATCGACGACGTGATCGCGACGCCATGGGTCAGGTCCAGGTCCGGCGAGACCTTCAACGTCGCGGCCCCGACGATCGATTCGGAGTTGGTGCGGGTCAGAACACCCAGCCGATCCGAGAGGCCGGGCAACGCGCCGGTGTCACGCATCTTGAACAGCAGCTTCTGCGTGTTGTACGTGCCGGCGGCCAGCACCACATGATTAGCGGTCAACGTGCGCTTCTTGCGGCGCAGCACGCGGCCGGTGTGCTTGGTGCGAACCTCCCACAGTCCGTCGGGCCGCTGCGCGAACCTGGTGACTGTCGTCATTGGATGTATCTGCGCCCCAGCCGATTCCGCGAGGCCGAGGTAGTTCTTGAGCAGAGTGTTCTTGGCGCCGTAGCGGCAGCCGGTCATGCACGACCCGCATTCCAGGCAGCCGGTCCGGGCCGGGCCGGCACCGCCGAAGAACGGGTCGGGCACCGTCTCGCCAGGCGTCTTGGTTCCGTTCGGGCCGAAGAACACCCCGACCGGAGTCGGCACGAAGGTGTCACCGCAACCCATGTCGTCGGCGACCTCCTTGAGCAAGCGATCAGCGTCGGTGAACGTCGGGTTCTCGACCACACCGAGCATCCGCTGCGCCTGTTGGTAATGCGGCATCAACTCCGCGCGCCAATTGGTGATGTGCGACCACTGCTGGTCGTTGAAGAACGGCTCCGGCGGTATATACAGGGTGTTGGCGTAGTTCAGCGATCCACCGCCCACGCCGGCGCCGGCCAGGATCATGCAGTTCTGCAGCAGGTGGATGCGCTGGATGCCGTAGCAGCCCAGCTGGGGAGCCCACAGGAACTTACGCAAGTTCCACGATGTCTTGGCGAAGTCCTCGTCGGCGTAGCGGGGGCCGGCCTCGAGTACGCCGACCCGGTAACCCTTTTCGGTCAGCCGCAGCGCGGTGATACTGCCCCCAAAGCCCGAACCGATGATCAAGACGTCGTAGTCAGGTTCCACCGAACCAGTATGTACTTACTCGCCGGTAATGATCCAGCGATCGAGGTCAGCTTCCTACGGTCAGGCCGACCTTCTGGAATTCCTTGAGGTCGCAGTAGCCCGACTTGGCCATCGAGCGGCGTAGTCCGCCGACGAGATTCAGCGAGCCGAACGGGTCGTCGGACGGTCCGTTGAGGACCTGGCTCAGCGGCAGCCGTTCACCGACGGCGACCTGCAGCAGCGCACCCCGGGGCAGCGACGGGTGGGCAGCGGCGGTCGGCCAGAACCACCCGTCACCGAGCGCCTCAGCCGACTCGGCGAGCGGCGTGCCCAGCACCACCGCGTCGGCGCCGCAGGCGATGGCCTTGGCCAGATCGCCGGAAGTGTGGATGTCCCCGTCGGCGAGCACGTGCACGTAGCGGCCGCCGGTCTCGTCGAGGTATTCGCGGCGCGCGGCGGCGGCGTCGGCGATCGCGGTGGCCATCGGCACGCGGATCCCGAGTACCTCGTCGCTGGTGGTGACTCCGCTGGTGGAGCCGTAGCCGACGATGACGCCGGCCGCACCGGTGCGCATCAGGTGCAGCGCGGTTCGGTGGTCGAGCACACCGCCGGCGACCACCGGAACGTCGAGTTCGGAGATGAAGGTCTTGAGGTTCAGCGGCTCGCCGTGACTGTCCACACGTTCGGCGGAGACGATGGTGCCCTGGATGACCAGCAGGTCGATGCCCGCCGACAGCAGCGCCGGCGTCAGCGCCTGGGCGTTCTGCGGGCTCACCCGGACCGCGGTGGTCACCCCGGCCTCGCGGATGCGAGCCACCGCGGCACCCAGCAGGTCGGGATCCAGCGGCGCGGCGTGCAACTGCTGCAGCAGCCGGATGGCCGCCGACGGCTCGGGTTCTTTGGCGGCCGCCTCGATGACCTGAGCGACCTTGGCTTCGACGTCCGCGTGGCGGCCGATCAGCCCTTCGCCGTTGAGCACGCCCAGCCCGCCGAGCCGACCGAGTTCGATGGCGAACTCCGGCGACACCAGGGCATCGGTCGGGTGCGCGACGATCGGAATCTCGAACCGGTAGGCGTCGAGCTGCCAGGCCGTCGTGACGTCCTGCGAGGAGCGGGTGCGTCGCGACGGCACAATACTGATTTCGTCGAGTTCGTAAGTGCGCCGGGCTGTTCTGCCCATGCCGATCTCAACCATGTCACGCATGAGTGGTCCTTCGATCAGTTCACCGGGCGTAGTAGTTGGGCGCTTCGGCGGTCATCGTGATGTCGTGCGGATGGCTTTCTTTCAAACCCGCCGCGGTGATCCGGACGAATTGCGCCCGCTGCAAACCTTCGATGGTGTCGGCGCCGGTGTAGCCCATCGCGGCGCGCAATCCGCCGGTGAGCTGATGGATCACCGACGACAGCGGCCCGCGGAAGGGCACCCGGCCTTCGATGCCCTCGGGCACGAGCTTGTCCTCGGAAAGCACGTCGTCCTGGAAATAGCGGTCCTTGGAGTAGGACTTGGCTTCTCCCCTACCCTGCATGGCGCCCAGCGATCCCATGCCGCGGTAGCTCTTGTACTGCTTGCCGTTGACGAAGATCAGCTCGCCGGGTGCCTCGGCCGTACCGGCCAGCAGCGATCCCAGCATCGTCGTGGATGCGCCCGCAGCCAGAGCCTTGGCGATGTCGCCGGAGTACTGCAGTCCGCCGTCGGCGATCACCGGCACACCGGCCGGGCCGCAGACCGCGACCGCTTCCAGAATCGCAGTGATCTGTGGCGCCCCGACGCCGGCCACCACGCGGGTGGTGCAGATCGACCCGGGACCAACGCCGACTTTGACCGCGTCGGCGCCGGCCTCGACCAGCGCGGCGGCCGCCGACCTGGTCGCGACATTGCCGCCGACGATCTCGACCCGATCGCCGACCTCAGCTTTCAGCTGGGCGACCATGTCCAGCACCAACCGGTTGTGGGCATGCGCGGTGTCAACCACCAGCAGATCGGCGCCGGCGTCGGCCAGCGTCATCGCCCGCACCCAGGCGTCGTCGCCGACCCCGACCGCGGCACCGACCAGCAATCGGCCGTCGCTGTCCTTGGTCGCCAGCGGATGCTGTTCGGTCTTGACGAAGTCTTTGACAGTGATCAGACCGGTCAGTCGCCCGTGGCCGTCGACGATCGGCAGCTTCTCGATCTTGTGCCGGCGCAGCAGGCCCAGCGCCGCGTCCGCGCTGACGCCCTCCTGGGCGGTGATCAGCGGAGCCTTGGTCATCACCTCGCCGACGTGCTTGGACTGGTCGACCTCGAAGCGCATGTCGCGGTTGGTGATGATGCCCACCAGCTGGCCCGCGCCGTCGATGACCGGTAGCCCGGAGATCCGGAACCGGGCACACATGGCGTCGACCTCGGCCAGTGTGTTCTCCGGGTGGCAGGTCACCGGGTTGGTGACCATGCCGGCCTCAGAGCGCTTCACGGTTTCGACCTGTCCGGCCTGCTCGGAGATCGGCAGATTGCGGTGCAGCACGCCGATGCCGCCGGAGCGGGCCATTGCGATCGCCATCCGAGACTCGGTGACGGTGTCCATCGCCGAGCTGACCAGCGGCACCTTCAACCGGATCTTCTTGGTGAGCCGGCTGGACGTGTCGGCGTTGGCCGGCACCACATCGGACGCAGCCGGCAGCAGCAGGACGTCGTCGAACGTCAGTCCCAGCATCGCGATCTTCTGCGGGTCGTCACCGCCGGTCGGTACCGGATCGTCCGGAAAACCACCCACCCGGGGATACGACGTGACAATCAGATCGCCGCTGCCTTCGAGACGGGACAAGCCAGATGACATTGCCGGGGCCTCCCATATGCGCGCGGAGTGAGAATGCCATCCTATCGGCTCGCCCGACCACCGCTGACGATGCGCGCCGCGAGCGGCGCGAGGTGGGGGTCCCCCCAGCCGCGACAGCGGCGAGGGGGCGAAGCGGAAACATTCAGCCTGAGCCGCTGACGACGCGCGCCGGAGAAGGCCCCGCGAGGTGGCGACATGGGGGCTGGGCTGCGGGGTAGCGCTAGCGTGATACCCGCCCTGCTGCGTAATGTGGAGCCGTGCGCGACTACCTTCCGCCCGGTTTGCCGCCCGACCCGTTTGCCGACGACCCCTGCGATCCGTCGGCGGCGTTGGACGCGGTCGAGCCCGGTCAACCGCTGGACGCCCAGGAGCGGATGGCCGTCGAGGCCGATCTGGCCGATCTCGCGGTGTACGAGGCCTTGTTGGCGCACAAAGGTATTCGCGGCCTGGTGGTGTGTTGCGACGAGTGTCAGCAGGACCACTATCACGACTGGGACATGCTGCGCGCCAACCTACTTCAGCTGCTGGTCGACGGCACCGTGCGCCCGCACGAGCCGGCCTACGACCCCGAGCCGGATTCCTACGTGACCTGGGATTACTGCCGCGGGTACGCCGACGCCTCGCTCAACGAGGCCACCACGGACACCGAGGGCTTTCACGGGCGCCGCTGAGCGCCTCCCTCTTCTCGACGACTAAGTCCGCCTAACCACCAAACGGGTTGGGCGCAACCGTGATTACCGGATCGCCCGGCGGGATCACCGCCACGGTCGCTGTTGCGCTGACCACCGGGGCGGTGCCCGGCAGTGCGTTAGGCGGCATCGTCGCATTACGGTCGCGGCTGGCAACCTTCGCGTTCAGCAGGTTCACCTTGTCGATGAGCCCCTGCTTGCGGCCGTTGTCCTTGACCGTCTGCACGTGAGCGCCGACCGCGGCCAGTTTGTCCTGAGCCAGATCCCATTGGCCCAGCGCGATCATTTGCTGAACCTGGTCCAGGTCGGTCTCGGCAGACACGGCGATCTGGTCGTCGTGCACAGACGCGGGCTCCCCGAACAGCATCCCGAATCCCGCGACACCGAGGACGGCCGCGGCCAACGCGCTGACCAGGGCTGTCCGGCGCCGGGCGCGCCGACGCGCCGCTAGCCCACGGTTCAGCACCGCCACCGCGTCCTGCTCCGGACACACCCCGCGGGGGCCCAGAACCCTCAGCTCGTCGCGCCAGTCCTCCAGCAGCCCGGCCAGCGCCCGGTCCCCGGTATCGCCGGCGTCGCCGACATCGACGAAATCGACCGGCTCGCGTTTGGCCAAGGCGTCGACGAACCGCTCGCTGCGCGCGACCGCATCCGGATCGGGCTGATCAAAAGGTGTGACAAACGGGTCAGACATAGTCTCGTCCTGCCGCGGCGATCGCGGATTTCAGCCGCGCCAACGCGCGGTGTTGGGCAACTCGCACCGCTCCGGCGGTGCTGCCGACGGCCTCGGCGGTCTCCTCGGCGCTCAGACCGACCACCACACGCAAGATCAGGATCTCGCGTTGCTTGTCCGGCAAAATCTCGAGCAACTCGCTCATCCTGGTGACGGAGTCGGCGTCGATCGCCGCCTGCTCGGGACCCGGCTCGGCCGACCGGTGTTCCGGAACGGTCTCCGTGGCGTAGGAAAGGTCGCGGCCGACGGCGCGGTACGCGTCGGCCACCTTGTGCGCGGCGATACCGTACACGAAAGCTAAGAACGGGCGGCCGCGATCGCGATAGCGCGGCAGCGCCATGACGGCGGCCAAGCAAACCTCCTGTGCCACATCATCAGCCGACAGACCGCTCCGCTCGAATGCGCCGACTCGTGCGCGGCAGTATCGGACCACGATCGGCCGGATCGTCTCCAGTACCTCTCGAAGCGCGTCTCGATCGCCTGCCACCGCATCGGCGACAACAGCGTCGAGACGTTCCTCCCGTGTTGTCATCGACGGCAGCATCTCCAGCGTTACGAACCGGCTATCGCCCGATTCGATGGGACTTCATTACGACCATAGTGACCCAGCAATGCTTAGCGCTTCCGCCAGGCTCCGCCCCAGTGCTCTATACGGCTGGCGCAGTCGTCGCGCAGGTCCCGCAATTCCGCGATCCGGGCCGGGGTTTCCGTGCCGAGGTCGACGAGTAAGCAGGCCACCGCCCAGCGCAGCGGTACCAGCCCCAATTGGCCGGTGAGCTCCAGCGCCGCGTCGCCAACGTCTCGCGCCCGCTCGAGCGCATCGGAGCTGCACAACGCCGCGGCCAGCACCACTTGGCTCTTGGCCCGGTGCCGCGCGGAGCCGTCGAGCGTGGTCGCAGCCAACTCGACCGCAACCTCCGCGTTGCGGACCGCCACGGCACCATGACCGCCAAACATCGCCAGCTCAGCAGCGACCCAGGCCTTTCGTACCGCCAGCCGTGGTGGCGCCAGCGCGACGAACGGGTCCGCCCGTTGCAGCAGTGCCGCCGCGGCGGCCAGCCGCCCGACACCCAGCGCATCGGCTGCGAGCCCGGTCAACGCATCGCCGGCCGCCTCAGGGTCGTCACCGGCGAGCGCCCACGCGCGACCGTCCCAACCGCGGGCAAGGCTGTGCCAACCCAGCTGGCGCAGAAACGACGCGCATGCGCTATGAGCCAGCGAGGAAAGCCGGTCCGACGGTGCGGCTCCCAGCAGCGCCGCAAGGTCGGCATACGCAGTGCCGTAGCGGCCCTGTCCCCCGGCGCCGACCGCACGTAACCACTGCTGATGCGGTGTTTTCGCGGCAGGTAACGGCCAGCGCCCGGGCTGGTCGCCGAACGCGACGGCGGCAAGCTCTGACTCGACAGACGAGCGGTGAGAGATATGTATCACGGCGGGCTACCCGTTAAAACTTCATGGTTTCTGAGTTACACCGGTATTAAATCCGTCGATGATCATATTTGTTGTGCTTGCCGCGTAATTCGGCCGCGAGCTGCGACATTTCCACATAGCAGGGGGTCAACATGCACTCCTGGGCTCAGCGGACTCATCGCGTCGATGAACTCGGGGTAAATTCCCATGCCGCACTTCAGCATTCGGCAGATTACAGCCTGTTGACGGAAATTCCCTAGCACCCCTACCTTTAAGCCGACGAGTAGTCACCGAAGACCCGCTCGATTCAGTTGACGACGTACTTGATCGCGAACTGGCCTGAAGAGAGGGACATCAATGCCGCAACCAGAGCAACTACCAGGTCCCAATGCAGACATTTGGGAATGGCAATTACACGGCCTTTGCCGCGGCGTGGATTCGTCAGTGTTCTTCCACCCAGACGGTGAGCGCGGCCGGGCCCGTCTCCAGCGGGAACGACGGGCCAAGGAGATGTGCCGCACCTGTCCGGTGATGGCCCAGTGCCGTACACACGCCCTGGACGTCGGTGAGCCGTACGGAATTTGGGGCGGCCTGTCGGAGACCGAGCGCGAACTGCTGCTCAAGCGGGACATCAGCCGAACGCGCGGCATCCGCCGCAGCGCCTAGTACGGCGACGATGCAGGGCGGCACGCCCTGAGGAGAAGCCGAAACCATCCGATCCAGCAGCCGGGACGGGTCGGCGCTTACAGAATCGACCCGTCCTGCTTGTACTGCTCGATTTTGTCCCAGTCGACCCCGGCTTCCAGCAGGATCTCCTCGGTGTGCTGACCGTGTTCGGGTGCACCGGTTGGCTGGACGTGGTGCCCGTCGAATTGGACCGGATTGGTCGGCAGGATGTAGGGCTTGCCGTTCATCGCGTTCACCGTCGGAATGTAGCCATTGGCGATGACGGCGGGATCTTCGTGCAGCTCACTGGTCTTCTGCAGGACGGCCCAGGCACCCGACAGCGGCTTGAGGATCTCGCGCCACTGGTCGACGGTCTTTGACGCGAATTCCTCATCCATGATGTCGATGAGCTCGCCGCGGTTCATAAAGCGGTTGTGGCCGTCGGCGAAGCGTTCGTCGGTGATCAGGTCGGTACGGCCGATGACCGTCATGAACTCGGGGTAGAACTTGTCGCCCTGCAACATCATCAGCGTGATGTAGCGGTCGTCCTTGGTCTTGTAGTTGCCCACCAGCGGGTTGGGCATGTCGCGGTGGGTGAACGTCGGGATCGGATCGCCGCCGTACAGCATCGCGGCGGTCACCTGCGGGGTCATCGCCCACGCCGCGAGCCCGAGCAGCGAGACGTCCACGATCGAGGTCTCACCGGTCGATTTGCGTTTGTACAACGCGGCCGCGATCCCGCCGGCGATGGTCAGCCCACCCATCAGGTCACCGAATGCCGGGGTCTGCATCACCGGCTCAGGAAGCTCGCGAGTCAGGGCGTCGGCGATGCCGCCGCGCGACCAGAAGGACACGCCGTCATAGCCGGGCCGGTCAGCGTCGGGACCCTGTGGCCCATAACCGGATCCGCGGACATAAATGATGTCAGGGTTCGCGGCGCGAATCTGCTCGACCTCGATGCCGAAGTGTTTGCGCCGACCGGGCAGATAACTGGTGAGGAAGACGTCGCTGGTCTTCGCCAGCTCGTGGACGACCTCTTGACCGCCCGGTGTGGTCAGGTCGATGCCGATGGATTTCTTTCCGCGGTTGGGCATTTCGATCATGTAGTTGACGGCGGTCGGGCCGCCGGGGATGAGGCCCATGGTGACCAGCCCGCGCTGCGGATCGCCGCCTTCGCGCGGCTCGACCTTGATGACGTCCGCTCCCCACTCGGCCAGTACCGCGCCGGCCGCGGGGACGAACGTCCACGCCGCGACTTCCAAGATGCGGATGCCGGCAAGTGGTTTGGCGTCGGTCATAACGAGTCCTCCTGTATCACGGTTATTTTCGGACTATTCGCCGATCAGCCCGAATCGGCGGTAAGCGGCGCGGATGTCGATACGCGCCTGCTCGGGCAACTTAGCCTGCGGCGGGCGGGATTCCGGGTACGAGCCGACCGGCAGCCCGATCACCGACGCGGCGTATTTGAACGCACCGCCCCAGTGGGTGAAATAGTCGGGCCGCCCGGGGTAGCGAGTGAACCAGCCCCGCATGTCGAGCTCGAACTGGTCGAGCCCCGACTCCTGCGCGTAATCCATTGCCTCGACCAGCTTCTCGTTCCAGACCAAGTCCCAATACTCCGACAGGGCGCGTTTCTTCGGCGTCTCGAAGAGGTAGCCAGCGGTACCCAGCTGCCCGGGGCCGACGATGCCCGATTTCAGCCAGCCGGCCCGGTACACCGTCGTATCGCACTCCCAGATCACCAGATCCGGTGCCAGCTCGTGCAGGAAGCGGCTCTGATGCGGTCGGAACGATCCCTCTTTCGTGGCGCATACCGCGGGGATCTCCTCGACTATGCGCGCGCCCTCTTGAGCGGATAGCACGTATCCCGAGCTGGGCGAGTTGAACATTCCCAGTGCGATGTCGGTGCGGTCGGCGATGTATTTGAAGTAGTTCAAGGCTCCTTCGCCACCGTGCAATTCCATCATCGGCGTCTGAATGTAGACAATGTCGGCGCCCGCGTCCTGGGCATGTTGGGTGAGCTCCAGACAGTCCTTGGCCGACATCGCCGCAGTGCACGATTGGACGATCACGTCCGGGTCGATGCCGCGGGCCTCGTCAATGGCGACTTCCAGTAGCTTCTTTCGCTCTGCGATGGTCAGCGACCAGAATTCCGATAGACCGCTTGTTACCCAAAGCATGGGGTGCCCGAGCGTGCCCACACAGTGCCGGACCAGGGTGCGGTAGGCGTCCCAGTCGATGTCGTCGCCGTCGCGCCCGCTGAACGGGGTGTACAGCGAGTCACCGATGCCGTGCAATCCATTGTGCGCCCACTGACGAGCATCCTTGGCATTAGCCATTATTCACTCCTTGAACTAGCCGACGATCTCGAAGACCGCTGCGGCCGACGTCACCGCCTTGTCGGAGTTGCCCTCGTCGTGCAGCAACATGCGCACACCCACCTTGCCCGAACCGCCGATGTGCGCGGTGCCGTCCACCCGGAACGGCCCGACCTTGCCGCGCGACATGAACATCACGTGCCAACTCACCACCTGCAGCTTGCGAGTTCCGGCCGTGTCGGCGGCCAGATCGATCGCGGCGGTTTCGAGCACCACGTGCTGCGGCCCGATGTGCAGCGCCGCGTCCGGCGAGGCCAGCTCCATGCTGAGGGCCGGCAGCTGCCAGTGGCCGTCGGGCCGTCTGGACGCGCCGAACGCCTGCCAGATCGGCGGCAGGTCGGGCGAATCCTCGATCACCAGCTCAGTGCCCGAAACATCCATCTTTCCAAGGCCTTCCGGCGGGACACCGATGATGGCGCCCTGGCCTTCATTGAAGGCGATGACCCGGTCCGGGTTGTCGGCGTCGACGATCTTGCATCGCCCGTAGCCCATCATCCGGCCCTGGTGCACGTTGCCGGAGTCGACGATCTCGACCCTTTTCACGTCGTATCCGGGGTCGACGATCTGCACCGAGGCGATCACCGGGTTGGGCACCGCGACCATGTCGGTCTGGCAACCTTCGGGCGAGGCGATGGCCAACGGCGCCACCATGATTCCGCCCGCCTCGTTGCGCATGTCGCGACGGATGATGACGGTGTCGTCGGTGTCGCCGACGTTCATCGACGAATGATTGCGCCCGATGTAGCGGTAGCTCAGCAGCCCCGTCCAGCGCTTGTACAGCTCGTCCCGGTAAGCGTCGGCGTCGCCCATGAACTCCCGGATGTCACGCAGTGGCCCGGTCAATCGCGTCGTCCCTCCTGAGCGGAAAGTTGAGCGAACGCTCAGCTAGGACTTTACGGCTGCCCCTACCAATGTAAAGGCCTTATCGCTGATCTACTGCGGATCGAACAGCACCGGCACCGAGGTCGGCGAGCGGAACACCTGTCCACGGACATGCGGGTCGTCGGCGTCGGGATCAAGTCTCAGGTTGGGCAGCCGATCCAGTAGGAGGTTGATGGCGGTGCGCATTTCCAGCCGCGCCAGGTGCATACCGAGGCAGACGTGGACGCCGTGGCCCCAGCCCAGATTTGCCCGAGCCTCCCGGTGGATGTTGAACGTGTCGGGGTCGGGGTAGCGATCTTCTTGCCGGTTCGCCGAACCGAGCATCGGCATCACGGTCGCGCCGGCCGGGATCGACACCCCACCCAGCTCGGTGTCGCGGGTCGCTACCCGGGTGATCGTCAGCAGCGGGGGTTCCCACCGCACGCCCTCCTCGATCGCCTGCGGAAGCAGCGACCTGTCCGCACGGATCGCGTCCAACTGTTGCGGGTCCGACAACAGTCCGAGCAGCAGACTGCCCAGCGACCGGTAGGTCGTCTCCACGCCGGCGGGCAGCAGCAGCCGCAGGAACGAGAAGATCTCCTCGTCGGCGAGCTTCTCCCCGTCGATCTCGGCGGCACCGAGCGCGCTGATCAGGTCGTCCTTCGGCTCGGCGCGACGCGCCTCGAGGATCGGTGCGAAGTAGTCGCACAAGGCAGCCGAGGCCGCCAGCCCGCGTTCGGGATTCATCAGCCAGCTCAGCAGCGAGATCGACCACCGCTGGAACTGTGGGTAATCCTTCTCCGGCAGGCCGAGCAGGCCCGCGATGATCTGGCTGGGGTAGTCGAAGGTGAACTCCTTCACCAGATCCGCCTTGCCGTTGGGCGCGAAGTTGTCGATCAGGCTGTTCGCCACCCGACCGACCAGCTCGTCTTGCCACCGCGCCAAGGACTTCTGCGAGAACGCCTTCGATACCAGCGAACGCAGCCGCCCGTGGACCGGCTCGTCCATACCCAGCATCACGCCTTCGCCGAGCACGGGCCCAAACGCCGCGATGACGGCAGCCGACGAGAACGTCTCGTTGTCGCGCAGCATCTGTTGGACGTCTTCGTGGCGGTACACGATGAACATCGGCAGAGATTCCTCATGCGGAAGCGCGCCCGACGTCTCGAGTCGCTGTACCGGTTCCTCGCGGCGCAGTCGCGCCAGCTCGGTGTACGGGTCGCGCACGTCGCCGGAGATCGCGTCGTCAAAAGAGCCGAAGTCGTCCAGGTCGTCGAAAAGCTGTTCCATGCGTATTTCCTCAGTTCCCTTCAGTTCCCTGGCGGCGCTTGGCCACCAGCGTCGCGAGGCGTTGCAACACTGGCTGCGGAATGACTTTCGTCGCGAACACCATTGCCTTCTGGGCCAACGTCAACGGCCACGCCCCGTCCCGCATCGAGCCCTGCTTGGGTATGCCGAGCACAAGCCGCGACATGTGGTGCATGCCGATGGCAGGAAGAATCCGGCTGGACACCAACAACATTGACGCGTCCGGTCCCACACCCCGCCGGCGGAACGACCCGGTGTCGGCCAGCGCCTTGACCACTCCATCGGTGAACTTCTCCGGCGACCTGGCCATCCGCATCGCGAACCGCCCGCGGCTGTTCATGGTGTTGTGCAGCCGGGCGTATGGTCCGCTGAAGTCGCGATCGTCGGTGGTGCCCGCATCGGTGATGATCTCGGTGTCGTAGGTGCCGGCCACCAACACGGTGACGCCGAGTCCGAACGGCGCGATCTCGACCGCCATTGACTCAGCCCACCGCTCGAGTGCCCCCTTGGCCGCCGAGTACGGTGCGGTGGCCGGCTGACCGCGTACACCGGCCGCGCTGGACACCAGCACAATGCGCCCTTCGCCCGCTGCTCGCATCGACGGCAGCAGAGCTTGAGTGAGCGCAACGGGACCAAGAACGCTGGTGGCAAACAGTCTCTGCCACAACGCCATATCGGTCTCTTCGACCATTCCGGCGGCGGAGATCCCCGCGTTGTGCACAACCGCAAACGGTGTGCCCACGGCTTCGCCGATGGTCTTGGCGGCTGCGACCACCGACGCGTGGTCCACCAGGTCGAGCTGAACGCCGATCAACCGATCGTCGTCGACCGCGGCGGCAGTCGCCTTGCGCAACAGCGCCATGCCCTGCTCGGGTGTGCGCATGGCCGCGACCACGCGCCACCCTTCGCGATACAGGCGCGCGGCCGTTGCGAACCCGAGCCCACGTGAAGCGCCGGTGATGACGACGCTGCGAGCCTCAGCCATTCTTGCTCGCGCAGGCACCCTGACCCGGTGGTGGCGCTTCGACGTGCGGCCGGCCGTTCGGCTCCCCGCTCGCCCACGTCGACCAGATGCCGACCGAGTACGGACCCTGCGCTCCCGCCTTCTCGTAAAAGCCCTGCGGGTCATAGACTTTGGCTTCCGGATACGGCCACGGGCAGGCCACCGAAGTAGCTGCGTGGCTGACCTTGATGACCCAGAACCACCCGCCGTAGGCGAAGTACGACACATTCATGATGGCGAACATCACCAGGAAGGTGCCCAGCACCGGACGGGAGGGAAAGATCTTCGCTTTCGCGGTCAGCTTTTCCGCGACCGACTTACCGGTGTCGTCGCGGTAACACAGAATCGCGGCCGGCACCATTACGAAGCACACCGAGAACGACTCCCAGATCAGCGGGAACTGGAACGTGGTGCCGGTGAATATCGAGCCCCACGGAATCACCTGCGAATAGATGTACATGCCGGTGTGCACCAACTGAATCTCGAGCCAAGCGTCGAAAACAAAGCCGATCGCCAGGGCGAGCAGTCCCAAGCTGACCAGTGGGTGACGCGACACGAACGACGTTGGCCCGTATTTGGCTTGTAGCTTCCTAAGAATCCAGATCGCCGGGAAGTAGGGCCCGAAGTAGAACATCACGTAGCCGAAGACCACGAACGGTTCGACGGTCGGCGACAACGACACCAGCGGCCAGGACTCCGGCCAGTGAATGAGATCGGGGTTGTAGACCGCGAACGGCGACCAGTTCATGATCGGGTCCTGCCACACGATCAGCGTGGTGCACAGGAACATCAGCATCACCGGGCTGCCCGGATGGCGCCGCCAGCCCCTGATGAACACGATCAGCAGCACGATCAGCGCCACCACAGTGGCGGCGTCCAGGAAGTCGATGTAGTCCAGCCCGAAAATGAACTTCACCGGGCGCGGCCGGCCGTGCACGTTCGGGTTGGCGACGCGCGGGTCGAGGGCCACCCGGCAGTTCGCGATGAAGAACAGCGCGAAGGCGGCCAGCGCGGCACCGGCGATCCAGCCGCCCCAGCCACGTTTTTGTCCCGGCGGCAGGGCCGAATCCTTGCCCGCGGCAAGCGGTGTCGATTGATCTGTGCTCATTTCTTCCTCACCCTTCTTCTCCGAAGCGGTCGACGAGGTGCGAGTTGACGCCATCGGCGTCCAGGGTGCGAGCCACCAGGTAGCCGGCACCCATCCAGGCGCGGCGAGTCCACTTGCCGAACGACACTCGGGTCCCGGGTGCGCCGGCGGCGGCGGGCATCATCTTGACCCGCTCCAACGCCTCTTTGACCCCACGGGGACTGAGCGGATGGGCGTCGCTGAACGCCCGCACCAAAGTCGCGGCGACGTCGTGATTGACCGGCGGCACGCAGTATTCGGGACGGCGGCCGCCGTACCGCTTCGCGTACCGGTCGAGAAAGTCTTGGATCATCGGGTTCGCTTCGTCGTACTGGTCGACCCCGATCCATCCCATGAACGCGTTCCACATGATCGGGTTGACCCAGGCGTTCTGGAAGGCCGTCGTGGTGAATCTCGGCGGGTCCCAGCTGACAGCCTCGAGCGCCGGATTGATGAAGACGATGCCGAAGCCGAAGCCCAGATGGACGATCGCCTCGGCCTTGGCGTCATGCAGCGTGCGGACTGCGTCATTGATGTCCTGGGCGGTCTGCGCGATCGCCGCCTCGGCGACGATGCGAATACCCTTGCGGCGACATGCAGTTCGCAGGTTCTTCAGATAGCTTTCGCCGATCAGGTTCTGCTCGACGAGGACGCCGATCTCGCTGAACCCGCGTTTGGCGATGAGGTCGGCCAGGAAGATCGGCTCATCGGTCATCGACCCCTGCGGGAAGGCGAACGTCCATTCCCCCAGCCAGTCGTCGGTCCCGGTGACGCTGATGGCCGGCACTTTGAACCGTTCCTCGATCGCCTCACGGGTCGGTACGCAGTTGTCGGTGATGTGCGGTCCGAACACCGCGATACATCCCTCATCGACAAGTTCCCCGAAGGCGTCGATCACCGCTTTGACCGAACCCTTGGGCAGGCCCTCGACCTCGCGGTAGATCATCTGCACCGGACGATCCAGCAGGCCTTGTTGCAGCGCCTCGTCGAAGACGATGTCAAAGCACTGGGTGAAGTCGGCCTTCATCTCGTCCGGAAAACCAGGCGGCAAAGTGAAGTCCATCAGATAGCCGACCTTGATCGGCTCAGCAGTGCTTTCGTAGGACATGGGACCTCCACTGGAACGCGCTCACCGCGTTACGCCCGGCTGACCTAATATTTGTTCAGACCCTAGCGGCGGCGCTGAGCCGCGTCAATCACCGGATCGGACAGAATCCGTCAGATAGACGCTGATCAACTCCTTGAGACTGCGATTCACCGCGACGTCGTCGGTGAGCGGGCCGGCGATCGCCGCCTCGGCCGCCGCGGACATGGGCAGCCCCTCGACGATCAGCCGACCGGCCGCGATAAGCACCCGGGTGGACGCCACCTCGCGCAGGCCACCGGTTTCCAGGCGTCGGATGGCCTGGCCGAATCGCACCAGCTCGGCCGCGGTGGGGGTATCTACGCCGGCTTCGTGCGCGACGATCCCCTCTTCGATTTCGGGCGCCGGAAAACCGAATTCGATGGCAACCATTCGCTGCCGCGTGGAGTCCTTGAGGTCCTTCAGCACGCTTTGGTAGCCGGGGTTGTAGGACACCACCAGGCCGAACCCGGGTGCCGCGTCCAGCGTCACGCCGAGTCGTTCGATCGGCAGCTGACGCCGGTAATCCGCGAGCGGGTGCAGCACGACGGTGGTGTCCTGGCGAGCTTCCACTACCTCGTCGAGGTAGCAGATGGCGCCGTCTCGCACCGCACGGGTCAGCGGGCCGTCGACCCAGACCGTCTCGCCGCCGCGCAGCAGATACCGGCCGACGAGATCGGCCGTGGTGAGGTCGTCGTGGCAGGCCACGGTTATCAACGGCCTGGCCAGATCGTGGGCCATCGCCTCGACGAAGCGGGTCTTACCGCATCCGGTCGGGCCCTTCAGGACGATCGACAGTCCCTGACGGTAGGCGGCCTTGAAGACGGCTTCCTCGTTGCCGATTGCCGTGTAGTAGGGCCGGGCGACGCCCGCTGTCGGCGCGACACCGTTTTGGTGAGCGAGCGTGGGCTCGTTAGCCATTACTACCCTTCCGCCGGCCGCAGCGTTGCGGTGAATGAAGCGTAAGTGGAACAGATGTTAGTTTCAAGAAAGCCACCCGGGCCGCGGTCCGTCACGAGACTCGCCTCAGCACCTCGGCCGAGCGAATCGCCGAACGGAACAGCGGCCCAATAACACTCGTGAGTTGATCGGGACGAGCGATGCTGGCGTGCGCCGTGCTTCCGAATACTCTGCGCAGCGATTCGACGTCGGTACCCGCCCCCACCGTCAGGCAGACGCAACCGGTGCCGCGGCGGCGCGCTTCGCTCAACGCACGGCGCGCATCGGCCGCGCCGTAGGCCCGCTCGTAACCGTGGTCGTAGGCCAGCCCGTCGGACAGCACCACCAGTAGCCGTCGTGATGTACCTCCTCGCGCCTCCAACACGGCCGCACCGTGCCGGATCGCCGCGCCGAGTCGCGAGTATGCGCCAGGTTCCAAGCTGTTCAATCGCCTGATCACGTGACTGTCGAGGTGGTGGTCGAATCGCTTGACCGGAACCATGTTCACCGCGCTTCGGCCCTGCGAGTAGTACGCGTAGAGCGCCACGCGGTCGCCGAGATCGTGCAATGCGACGGTGAGGTTGGCGACCGCGGTGCGCTGTTGCTCGTGCACGGTTCGGCCCAGCGTGCCGGCCTCCGCGGTCGAACCTGAGATGTCCAGCAGTAGCAGAACTGACAAGTCACGTCGCCGTCGCAGGCTATCCAGATATACCGCCTCGTCGGGCACCGATCCCGCCATCAATTCGACGTGCGCCTCGACCACCGCATCGATGTCGATGTCGTCGCCCTGCGGCTGACGGTGCCTGCGGTGCAGGCCCATTCCGAGCCGCGCCAGCGGGCGCCGCATCCCTATGGCATCGTCGATCGCCGAGCTCGCCGATCCCTTTGTCACAGGCTCGATTTCGAACACCGTGCACCAATCCGACCGATAGCTCTTGCGGCTGAAATCCCATTCCGGATACTTCACCCCCCGGGATCGCAGGTCGGCAACGTGATCGATGACGTTCTCACTCGACGCGGACGCGAGCGATGACACCGCGTTCGCACCGCGTTTGCCGGAGTTGGTCCGATGCGTCGGAGTATCCGCACCCGGTGGCCCTCCACCGCTTCCGGTCTTGCGCGCCGAGGACAGCATTTTCTTCAGCCACTTGCCGATGAAGCCGCCGCCGCCGACTGGGCTGGTGAACAAGTCGGGATCGTCGCTGTCGTCGTTCTCGTCGTCGCCGAGGTCCGTCAACTGTTGGGATTGTTCGCGTCGCGGGACGTGTGCCGGCGCCTCTTGCTCGGCCTGTTTCACCGCACGCGCACTTATAGCCAGCACCTTGGTGGCGCGGATGATGCCGAATTCGGCTGGCGGATCGTCGATCTGCCCCTTGCCGGACGCCACGGTCAGCGACTCTGCCGGCGAACTGCTGCGTGCGGCGACGTCGGCGGCACCCAACGAGGTCAATACACGCGGCAACACGTCGGCGTTGGCGATCAATGCACGGTGACCTTCGATCGCCAAATAGCGTCTGGCCAAGCGGGAATGGCGGGCCAACGGACGGACGACGTCGGGATCGAGGCTGCCCGCAGCGATCATCGATGCCTGTACGGCGATGGCCTCCAGGTTCGCCAGGAAGGGCGCCGACGTGTCGATGAAGACCGTCTGGCCATCCGTCCACGGCGGATCGCCCGGAAGCTGTCCATCGACTGCCACTGGTCGTCCGGCAAAGGCGGAGGCAAACATGCCGAAGTCGTGCAACCGGTCGGCATCAGCGCCTTCCGTCACAGCCACCTCCGCCATCCAATCTGACCAAATATCTGTTCCAGAGTAGAGGCCCCACTCGATCAGAGTCAACGAGACTCCTCCGCCACCGGTCAGGTCGCGTCTCATCAGGGC
>Ga0209139_10000162_pt1 | contig 20784 bp, 16 predicted proteins | sample BogFormECP14_OM3_FD_188246 | JGI IMG/M metagenome (GOLD analysis project Ga0209139, IMG submission 188246) | Bog forest soil microbial communities from Calvert Island, British Columbia, Canada - ECP14_OM3 (SPAdes) (version 2) | ecosystem: Environmental > Aquatic > Freshwater > Wetlands > Bog ...
AGAGACGGATCGTTTCATTGAAGCTTTTTTCAGCCTCGTCCATGTGGCCTTGCATCACGTTCGTGAGGGCGAGGATGTAGTCGGCACGGCCGGGGTTGGGCGTGTGCTCGGCCAGCGCCTGCTGCGCCAGCTTTTCAGCGCCGGTAACGTCGCCTTGATGCAGCTTGACTTCAGCGAGGTCGAGTCCGTGAGGCGTGCGGGTAGCCGTGCGGATGACGTCGGAGGAGCCTTCTTCGGCGAAGTGAATGTCGCGCGCGCGGTGGATCTGCTGATCGATGTCCATGCCATAGACCATAGGGCCGATGGCTTCCTTCAGGCTGTCCGGCGTGTGCTCGAAGGAGATGAGCTGGTCATAAAAGTATTGCGTAAGGACGAAGCCGGAAACCATGCTCTGATTGACGGCGTTCTGGCGGACGGTTGCGATGCGCTGCAGGGAGGCGTTGTGCTTCTGCGTTTCGCGTTCGAGGTCGGCGCGACGCGTGTCGTCGGGAATTTTGTAATCCGCGATGCCGGTTTCCATGGTGCGCGCTTCAATGGCGCGGATGAGGCATTCGATGACGAGCGAGACGATGTCGCTACGGTATTGGAAGTCGAGAGGCGCGTCGCGGACGGTTTTAAGAATCGGCAGCAGGCGGTCCATGGCTGTGGCGCGCGAGTAGAGCAGGGGCTCGATCACGTAATGCAGATACGTGTGGCGCGCTTCCTGCATGTGGATAGTGCCGTTGACGGGTGAGGCCACGACGACGTAATCGGGTCCGTAGACGCGCGCGTTGGTTTCTGACGGCGAGAACATCGGCTCAAGCACGACAAGAAAACGGATGCCGGTGTAGGTACTGGCTGGCATCTTGAGGTAGACGTCGGTCTTTACGATCATCTGCGTCAGCGGATCGTGAAGTTTGGCTACCTCTTCGTCGTAGTCGTTGTGGTTTGCCACCCAGATGAGGTGAAGCTGCGCCGCATCGACAAAGCTGTGGAGCAGGGGCACCATGTCGATGACTTGCGTGGAGTCGGGGGGCATGTCGTCCTGTTCGACGCTGAGGGCGAGTTCAGGCGGAGGTGTGAGATAGAGCGCGAGAGAGACGTACTGCGCGAGGTCACGGCTGGCTTCGCCGAGGCGGTGCTGGCTGATGAAGACGCAAATCTTGTCGCGGGCTGTACGCGCTGCTTCTGACTGCTGCAGGGCCTGGTTGACCTGATCGCGGACTCGGGTGCGAATTGGATCGGAGTCGGCGAGGCCGTTGTCATATCCACAGGCATTGAGCGCGACCGCGACATCGAAGAGCGCTTCGCTGGTCTGGAGACTTACGGTTGGGCCAGCGGGATCGACGAGTGCCGGTGGCTTTTCCTGCCGCGGAGGCTGCGTGTTCGGCTGCTGTTGCTTTGCCGGCACCTTGACGGTTTGCTGCTGAGCTGTGGCCGGGAGCATGCTGGATGCGAGGAGTGCGGCGAGGGCGATGGATGTGCGCAGATTAAGGCGAAACGACATTTTCGATAAGAACTCTATTGAAAGTCTATTGAAGCGTGTTTGGAGTGGTCAATTGTTGCGGCTGGTGCGTAGAAAAAGCAGATACTTCCACTTCGCACAGGGATGACAAACCTTTCCGTGACAATTTAGGGAGAAAGATTAAGCTGCTTTCTTTAGCGGTTTGATTTTCTTGCGCTTCTTTTTTGATTCCAGCCAGAGGTCATACTGCAACTGAGCTTTGCTGAAGAAGTCTGGGGACATGTCGAGGGCTTCTCCAAGGCGGATGCTTAGGTCGACACTTACGGCATTGTGACCGTTAATGATGCGCGAGAGCGTCGCCCGCGCGACTCCGATGTGCGCGGCTACATCGCTGACGGAGCGGTCACCGATAAATTCCTTGAGGAGTTCGCCGGGGCTTGCCGGGTTGTACATATTCGAGTACATCGTCCACCTCTCCTAGTGATAATCCTGATAGTCCACGAGAATGGCGTCCTCACCTTCAAAGCTGAAAGTTAGACGCCAGTTTCCATTCACGGTCACACTCCAATGTCCGGATAGATCGCCCTTGAGCGGATGCCACCCCCAGCCCTCGCGGTTCATGTCCATCGGATTCGCTGACAGGTTCAGAGTCGTAAGGAGAATTCTGAGCCTGTTTGCATGTTTCGGCTGAATGCCCGCTTTTGACCCGGTTGTAAAGAACTTTTCAATTCCGCGATGGCGGAAACTTTTGATCACTTTGGCAGTGTAACACGGTATGTTACAGGCCTGAGAATGCTCAATCGCCGCTTGGTGCCAGCGCAGATTCGCCAATTCTTTTCTGGCCCCAGCGCTTGCGGGAGATCCAGTAGAAAATGGGACCAGAGATGGCTACGAGGAAGCCGAAAAGGAGCGCTGGCATGTGCGCCATGCGCTCGTCGCGCGCAGCGTACATGACGTAGCCGATGAGCAGCGCGGGAGGAATGCCCAGCGTACAGGCCATGAAGAGATTGCCGGCGCGGAAGGGGCGGTGCAGGTCCGGTTCCCTGAAGCGCAGCACGGCCAGGGCGACGAATTCGAGAAGAAGGCTGCTGCCGTAGAGGATGAGATCGATGGAGATGAGCTCTTCAAAGCGGAAGCCGAGGGCGCCAGCCCAGGCGATGCCGCAGATGATGATGGCCACCCAGGGGACTCCGCGCTTGTTCTTGAGCGCCATCCATTGCGGGAGCATGCCATCCTGGGCGAGCACCATGGGCAGGCGCGTGTATGAGAGCACGAGAGCGTTCAGCATGCCGAGACCGCTGATCATTCCGCATACGACCACTGCGCCGGCGAGCAGCGGGCCGCCGAGCATGCGAGCGGCGTCTGTCCATGAACCGGTAGTGAATTGATCTACCGAAATTCCGACATGTGAAATGGCGAGTACCGGGAGGATGTAGGAGATGGCAACGAGCGCGGCGGCGGCGATCATCGCAAAAGGATAGTTACGGCGGGGGTTTTCTACTTCTTCTGCGACGGTGGAGGCGTTGTCCCATCCCATGTAATTCCACAACGCGACAATGATTGCGGTGCTGATGGTGCCTCCGGCGAACGCGGTGGTGTGGTGCTGCAGATGTGGGCTGCGGAGAAAGCAGAGCACGATGAGAACGGCGAAAGGCGAGAGCAGGAGCGCGAAGAGCGTGACCGATCCTTCTCCGACTGCTGGGGCTCCGCAGAGGTTCCAGAGACAGCAGATGGCGACGAGAGCCAGTTCCCAGATGATTCCGCGCGAGCCGGCCGTCCATCCTGGCAAAAGCTTGCCGAGGTAGAGAACGAAGAGGGTCGGATAGATGGCCATGTCGAAGATGCTGGCCGTAAGCGAGAGCCATGCTTCCTGATATCCCCAGAACGGTCCCATTGCGCGGCGTACCCAGACGTAGAATCCGCCTTCGGATGGAATGGCGCTGGTGAGTTCGCCGAGCATGAGCGCGGTGGGGAAGCTCCAGAGAAACGGGAAAAGAGCCAGGATGAGGAGCGCTTTGCCGTAGCCTGCGCTGCCGAGGATGTCTTCGATTCCGTATGGGCCGCCGGAAACCATGAAGTACGTTGCGGCGATGAGTGGCACGAGACGCATGCGGCGCATGCGCGATTTTGGTTTCGGCTGTGTAGCGACGGCGTTGACTTCAGGTTCCTCCGAAGGAAGCAGGCACTACACGAACTTTAAAAGAAATGGGCCGGAAATTGACAAGAAAATGCGGCAGTTCATTTGAGGAGATGAACTGCCGCTTCAGGGATGGCTGATGTGTTACTTATGACGCTTTACGACCGGGAGTGTTCGATTCCGAGAGATAGCTTGGATAGCTGCGTGAGAGCTGACCGAAGACGCGCACCCTTTCGCCGGCAATGTCGCTCCACTGCGTGGACTCCGCTGCCGCTTCATAGCGGATACGGCCGTTATTACGTTCGAGGACGCGCTCGGCGTCGGCGAGACGTCCCGCTGTATCTATTGAGACGATGGCGCCGCCCTGCCGCAGATCGCCTGCGAGGGAGCGCGCGTTGGACTGCGTCACGCCCATTCCGGAGAATGCGCCTTCAAAGGCAGAGCCGGAATAGGCATAGTCGTTTTCATCAGGGAGGGTGGCAAGGTGACCTTCGCCTGTGCCGAAGTTCATGCTTGTTTCGCTGGCGATGCCTTTTCTTCGATCTTCTACGTCAGCATCGCTGCTGAAGAGACTCTTCAGCTTTTGCCACCAGCTGTCGTCTTCTTCGCGCGATTCATGAAAGCCCCCGGTGGCGGGGAGAGGATTCGTTACGGTTGCCGAAGATTGCAGCGGCGCTGTGGATCTGTGACGGGGAATGTCGGAGCCGGGGATTGGACCAGGGCGTCCGGCTCCGCTGATCACGCTCCCGGAACCGGTGGATAGACCGGCTGGTGTTACGGCGCGTGTATCGGATGCCGGACCGGAACCTACCGTATCGGAATCAATGGCGGAGCGGACTGACTTGCTGCCGATTTCCTCGGGATCTGTCGCAGGCGACGCTGCGGTCCTGCTGCGGAAGGCTGCACCGATCTGCCGAGACTCAAATCCTTCAGAGAGGAGGTCGTCGATTGCGCGTTGAGCGTCGGAACTGTTGGCGAAATAAGCGACTACTACTACGTTCTCAAGGTTGCTGCGTGTGTTGGAAATCATGAAGGAACCCTCGGTTTTGTAGAAAGCTTGCGAGGCCCGCAAAGAGGCCTTCTAATGGGTACGATGCCGGGGTTGGGTGGACTGAAATCTGAAGAGGAGTCGAAAAGAGGCGCGGCAAAATGGTTGCCTGCTTGGGCTGTTCTTAGGAGGGAGCTTATCTCTAGCGAAAGGTTAGAATCCGGCATTTATCAGGAGGCCGTACAACTGGGCCGTTGGTCCTGCTACTGTCTCCGCGACCTTCTGGATGTGGTGAACGCGCCAGGGGAAGAAGTTGGAGACGTTCCACCAGTTAGGGTGGAATTGGCGGAGGCGGAGCGCTCACCCTCTCGCTTCTCGGCTGTGGCCACCTGCTGGCTCTCTACTATTCGGGGCCGCTTTCCGCAGTGTCCGTATAATGACTCCTGCTGACACTGGGAAACTCGCAGCAGACAAAACAGAAGCCATGTAATAAACTACAGAAACATAAGCCGGAGAGATGGCCGAGTGGCCGAAGGCGGCGGTTTGCTAAACCGTTATAGGGTCTAAAGCTCTATCGAGGGTTCGAATCCCTCTCTCTCCGCCAGACCTTTAACACCCCGTAAGATAACAAGAAGCTTAAGCCTCCTTTGAAACACTCACACGAATGTTACGTGGGCGCTGCTCCTAACGACTCCTACCTGGAAAGGGGATAGTGAGTCTCCGCTAATATTGCTCGCTGCCATCAAGTCGCCGGCACCGCTATTCGCATGCCCTAACAGGCCGAGCGAGTGGCAAATTTCGTGAGCGATGACATACTTTCCGTTACTGAAGTACAAGACGTTCGGGGTCGATGGAGGGACAGTAGATGACTGCACGGTGGGTGGAAAGGGCGTGATCGGGGTGAGCGCCATTCCCGCAGCGTTCGCCGCGACACGGTCAACGACGGAGTCACGCTCAACAGCAACCCAATCCGTGAAGAATCCCCCGGACGCGCCAACCACCGTTCCCGGTCCGTCGTAGCCCACTTCACGCACCACATAGACGATCACTGGCTGGCCGAGGCCGATGAGAGACCAGAAGTTTGCTTCGAAGAGCTTAATGGTCTGCAATTGATGCCAACTGCCCTTGAGCCAGGCCTCGTCCGCAATCAGGTCGACCCCCGTGCCAATGCGGAGCGCATTCTCCGGAGGATTGAGAATCGGCTCATGGAACGTGACGTGCACACGGATTTGTGCACGCGCATATAAGATGCGTGCCGTCTCCGTCATGGCGGCGGCGAGATGTTCTTCATTGGCCAGAGGCACCACTCCCTCACAGAGGGGAATCACATGGACTCGCAGATGTTTTGTGATTCTGATGCCAATCAGCCGGCCGAGACCGTCCACAAGACCTACGAAGTAGCTTAAGACAGCGGTGAAGACCCGAATCAGCGCTTTGATGGCTGGGCCGAGGATCGGGATCGCTAAGACCAAGTTGAAGAGCGCCGCGATTGCGTTAGCGATGACGTTGACAATCTCGCAGACGACTCGAATGACTTTGGTTACGACTACCACCACGATTTTGACAATGAAGGTCACAATCGAGCAAAGCCAACTTAACGGCCATGGCCAGTCTTTGCAGCGTTCCTCTTGTTGCTCAACTTCCTGTTCGACATTTTCTTGAATCCACTCCTCGACATCTCTACAAACCTTCATGGCTATCACCCCTCAATGGTTTTTCCTTCAGAACGCGCTGTCGCAACTCGGTAAGTCGCATCGTGGTGGTTCAAGCGACTCTTGAGCACTCTTTGTAATCGTGCGACGGAAGCCACCAATCGCCGCCGTCCCCGTAACTTACCGAAGACTTTGCCAATTGCCACGCTGGAAACAAGACAACTCAGAGCTATGGCGGCTGAGGCGAAGGGGGCACCTTTAAGTAAGTTCCACGAAGTAAAAGCGACAATCAGGATCGTGCCCAAACTGATCAGAAGAGCAGCAGCAGCTTCGCTACATCCGCATGTGTGCAATCGTTTGTTGAGCTCATGTTGCCATATAGCTATTTCATCCGAGCCAAGCGATGGCAGTTCGAGCAGCACGTAGCCCGGCGTCGGCTCTCGCACAACTTGGTCTAGCCCATCCGAGTGGGTAATTCGAAGGTGTTCCTTAATGGCCGTGTCCTTTCAACTGTTGCTGCCTCGATGTCGTAGATCCACTACCGGGTAGCTACATTCAGATTTTCCAGGTGTGATTTCTGTGCTTGCGTGAACCAGTCGGGAACATCGACTCTAACTTGCTCCTTCGTCGACAGGAGAAATCCAGCCGTGACGAGTCGGGGTGTTACTGCTAAGCGATGTTCGCGGGCCGGCAGCGGTGGTGTACGCTTTATCGGGAGACGGAGGGATTGCTGTCAGAGGGGCTTTTGCGCCGTTGACCGGTCATCGGTGAATGGAAAGAAGACACAGACGGAACGTTCAAAAGGCAGAGGCGATTGTGAATCATCATCAACTCTGAGTGGCGGTCAATTTAGTTCCCAAGCAACTTCAACACTCCCCCTACTGCGATCGATTAATGGCGGCTCAAGCTCTCGTCCAGGAAGTTGCGATCTAATTATGTCAAGAAACGATAGGCCGCCACTGAATGTAAAACGGCATTTGGGTTGGGCGATCCGTTTGATCACTGTGATGAATGAATTAAACAACGGCGTGCCGCGCATTGCGATGTGAGTGGCTGACTGGGTTGGAACGCGCACCGACGGATCGGTGTCGTCCGTCCACGGCCTGAACGGAACGCTGATGCCTCGGGAGTGATCCAAGTCGATTTGATAGTCCTCGAACTCAGGAGTTTCCGAATCGCCGCCGAGATTAATTAATCTTCCGCCACGCTTCGGGTTGACCGGTCGTCCCGTGAACACATTGCCTGGGTCAGGCTCGCCTCCTTCTGCCTCCGCTGCCGAAAAGAATTTAGAGTTCGCGGTGAGCTTCGTCAGCGGCGGACGGTTCACCGGCCCCAGACGATCGGCACGGACATCGACGAACAAAATCCGCGCCGTGTCGGTTCTCCGTACGAATATGGTCGCGTCTCCGGGTCTAAACGTCTCGAAACGCATGGCATGCGGATCCCGAGTCAGTAGCACCCTGCCGCCGTCCGAAGGTTTTGGAAATGCGCTGGGGTTACTGAGGCCGAAGCTGTCTGAGAGAAAAGCGACTTTACTGTCGACCGTATCCGTGTCTCTCGATGGATCCGGACTATTGGTACAAGTTGCCACAGAGTCGCCTCCCGTCTGGGCGCAGCGGACGGTGCCAGTAACGCCCGGGACCCATCGGGTTTGCTTGGAGTTGATTCGAAGCGCGGGGGTAATAACGTCAGCCACTCCGGCGTCGAATGCAAATCCAAGTCTGAATGACGGATGATCGGGAGGCCGAATGGCGGGAGGCGATGCTTTGTCTCCGAACACTGTAATCTCCAGCGGACCAAGATCCTTCTTTTTAGACAGTTCCTGGTCGAGCGCCGCAATCGTCATCTTCCCGACGATGTTATCCGCTCTGCTTTGATAGCTGCGGTTGATCAGGCCGCGTTTTTGCTTGAAGGACAGGACCGCATTCGCCGTACGTTGGCCGTAGATGTCATCAACTGTGAGGCCGGCGCGATCTAAACGATTCAAGGCAAGCTGAATTTTGCGCACGTGAGCACCTGTGGCGCCGGGCGCTATGTGCGCAGGGTCTGAAACAGCAGCAGCTTCAAGTTTTGCATCACCGTGGAACAATTGTGATTGCAGAGCCATAAGAGCTTCTCCCTTTCTGAGATCGTTCACATCGACGTGACGCTCTGGTTTCCTTAGCGGCTTGCTCCATGGGATTTTCTCCTGTCCAGATTTAGCCACTGTGTTTTGACAAACCCGGATTGACCAACCGTAAGCGTCTATCCTGGAATGCCGTTCGGTCTGTGAGTTAGCGCAACTTCGACATGCCTGCCTCAACAAATTTTGTGCTGGCGTCCCCCAGGCTTTGGCGCAGATCTGGGCTGAAAGCATCTTTTGCCGCCTGATGAAACTGCGTTGCCATAACTACTAGATCGATTCCGGAGAGCTTATCGGTAAACCAATGCGGGCGAGGACCAGGAAACGGCCATCGTAATCTGAACCCATTGCCGCACCAGTCATCGGTGAACCGTCTGGTGAAGCCACCGACTATGATGATGCCTTGCTGCGTGCCTTCCCGAAGAGTGGCGTCAGCGATCTCCTGCAGCAGTTCAGCGCGGCTTATCAGCGCCCGGGCAGCTGCCACCACAAAGGCATAGCGCGGGGGAAGCGGTTGCGGATTGAGTGCGACTTCCTCCCCGAACCTGTGACCGCCGCCGATGGCGTCATAAATTTCAGGGTGCTTTGCAAGAATGCTCGTGAGCAGGATTTTCCAGGGCTCCGGGTGAGGGCCGAAGACGGACTTTATTGTTCGCGACGGGACCGAGTTCGAATCAAAAACTCTCCAGGGCTCGGGACTCGGCCCAAGGGAGTCGACTTGTTGCAAAGCCACGCGGATCACTGGATCCCAGGGGCCCGGAGGCAAGGGATGATCGTCATCCTCGCGTCCGCTGTTTACGCCAATCATGTCGCGGACAAAGGCCAACAACTTATCCTGAGTGATGTGCAGGGATTCCAGTTCTGTCTGCTCAAAGTTCATTTCATTCGCTCCTTTTTGCCGTCACATAAAAAGATGTGGCGTAGTGATGAAGCTCGATCGTTGCTGTGCAGAGCTGGGTGGCGGGAACTCGCCGCCACCCAGCAGTGGAGAGCCTTGAAGCACAGTGAGGAATTACGGGTTTGGTTGCGCCGGTTGATCTGCCTCGCCCGGACAGCAGCGGTACTCCTGAGACTTCTCCAACAGGGTGATCTTTTGTTTGAGCAGCTCATTTTCCAGCTGCATGCGGTCAAGTTCCAAAGCGATCTTTTTCTCCAACTCAGGCTCGCAAATGCTGCACTCATCGAGACAGCCTTTGACCAGCAGGCCCGGCGTTGGCAGAGCGATTTGCTTCTCCCATGAGACTGTCTTGACGAATTCGGCATTAGGTTTGCCGTTCTTGTCGAGCAGACCCTCGGCACCTAATTCTTTGTCCACTTCAGCCAAGGCGGCTTTCTGCAGGTTCGCCGGAATGGCTTCCCGCCCGGCAAACAGCGTGGCGCCCCGAAGTTGTGTGGAGGCCAGACCGGCCGCTGGCGAGTCACCTTGTTCTACGGCCACGCTGGCCTTCGCGCGGCTGGCGACATCAAGACGACTGTTCGCCGTAGCCAGAACGAGGCTTGAGCGAACCGCTACTCCCGTTGCCGGCTTCGGCGCATTCAGCGATACACCTGTAGGCGACGTCGGGTCATCCACCCGGCGGTCAATGCTCACCAGTTCAAATCGGATGGTCTGACACTTGTTGATGCGATAGAAGAAGAACGTAACCGCATGGCAATGATTCGGATTCGAGAACTCCCGCGAGGCAGACTCGTATTGGTCTTCCGACTCGCCCTGCTGATGCGCGCGCGTGGCCACTTCACCGACCGAGGTCGAACTGGCAGCTTTCGTTCCCAATTCAACGTGCTTGCTTGAAGAGTCTGCATGCTGGCTGAGACTGTGGGCCAGAGACGAGGCAGAGCGGGCGTTGTAGGAGCTCGCCGAAGCCGAGCCTCCGATGCTGAAAATTCCCAGATCAATTCCAGCTCCTCCTCCGCCGCTTACCGAAGACTGGCTGAAGGAAGAACTTGCATTCGTGGTGTCGAGCAGGCTCAGATTGCTCATCTGGTAGGCCATGCCGGCCATGTAGTAGGACTCTTCCGATGTTGTTTCCTGACGATAGGAAAGCTTGGTCTCGCTGTCGAAGGTGAATCGGCTATGCCGATCGCTTGTAAATAGCCGCACCTTCTCGCCGGGCAGCAGGGTGTTGCTGTAAACCAGGTCACCCAGGGAAAGTGGTCCGGCGCATCGCGTCAGACGAAAATGCAGTGTCACTTCGACCGGGACGACCTGTCTGGCGTCGCCAGCGGCAACCAATGGCCGGAAAGGCAGACGATAAGTGAAGTCGAGTTGGTCACAGGTAGCACAGGGTTCCAGGGTTGGACAGCAAGGCACCATTTGAATTGTGGGATGATCTTCGGCCATTGAATTTTCCTCCTCGCGCAGCCGTGCTGCGATGTCAAGTGGCTTGAGTGGGGGATGAACCGGTTCAGGACCAATACCAACCTCGGTCTTGATGCAAAGCCGCTGCATGGGACGCGAGATTGTGATGACATCAAGTGCAAACCACCTTCCATCGCTGACTGCACAAAACAAAGGCTCTGAGGTTACACCTGGTTCTTGAGGTGCCCTATATAAGCCACCTCTGGCCTATATAGGGCAAATCAGAGTGGGCATTCTATAGAAGGCGAATGAACATCCAAGGTCGGTTTGTCGCATCATTTACTCACTTTGCTCAGGGAGTACAGCATGCATGACACCTGGCAGGCGGCGTGCTGCTTCGGACTTGCGATTGCTGGAAGGAATACCGATAGAGTCTTCATCCTTAGGAAGGAATCAACCCGAGTTCTGAATGAGATGTCTGCTGAAACACGGCTCGTCAGCAACGGAGCCTTCCCGTCACGCTCAGGCCGGTGTACGCTGGATTGCTCTTGAAGTAGCCACTCCGGTTCACTCCATCGGCGAGTCGTGGAGGATCCATCATTGCCTCATGTCCTCAAAGGCGGAGCTCCCAGCATTGTCTCTGTGTCGCAAACGAGACACGGCATGTGGTTAAGCTGGCTTGCGGCCATGGTCCTCACAACAGGAGTTCTGCAGCATCTCGCCGCTCCCGGCGAAATGCACTGGGTCTATGTTCTTCAGCGTTTGTACTATGTCCCGACTGTCCTCGCTGGCCTCGTTATGGGGTGGAGAGGCGGACTGGGTATTGCTGTGCTCGCTGGTGGCGCCTTCGCCATGGGTCCGCCGTCCATCTGGACTGTAAGCCGCGTCGATGTTGTCGATCAGCTTCTGGAGATCTGCATGTTCTGCGTCGTCGGGCTGCTATCCGGTGTGCTTACCGATCGACACAGAAAACAAGAGACGGTTCTTCGCAGAACGACCGATCAACTGCGTCAGGCGCATCAAGACCTGGAAGAAAACTTTGAAAGAATGAAGCGCGCAGAGAGAATCTATGCATTGGCACAACTGTCCGCTGGTCTGGCTCACGAGATTCGAACTCCACTGGCGAGCCTGGAGGGCGCAGCCGCACTGGTGCAGCGCGAGACTCAATCTGAGGAACGACGCCGCGAATTTCTAGACATTATTCAGAAGGAGAGCCGGCGGCTCAATCGCCTGCTTACCAGCTTTCTCGAGTTTGCCAAGCCACGGCAACCAGAGTTGCAGGTGGTCGAGGTCGGTGAGATTTTGGACTCTGTCGTGACTCTTGTTCGTCACTCGTGTGACGCAAGTCGGCTTGAACTGCGAACGCACACTGAACCAGGATTGCTATTGCTGGAGTGCGATCCCGAGCAACTGAAACAGGTTCTCATCAATCTCGTCATGAATGCGTGTCAGGCTATGCCTATTGGCGGCATTGTGTTGCTGGAAGCGCGGCGCAATGGAACCAGTATCAACATTGACGTTCAGGATCAAGGAGGAGGCATTGACGAGAATAACCTGGAAAAGATATTCGATCCATTCTTCACAACGAAGGAAAGCGGCACGGGCCTCGGGCTCTCCGTGGCACACCAGATTGTGAGTCAGCACGAGGGAATACTGACAATCGCTCGCAATTCTGCCCAGGGTGTAACAGTGCGGGTTTCGCTTCCACTACGGCAGCGCGAGATATGACAAACGGCAAAGTCCTTGTAGTTGACGACGATCCGAGCCTGCGCAGAGTACTGCAAGTGCAACTCGAACACGAAGGATACGAGGTCGCTGTCACGGCATCGGGCCAACAGACACTGTCGGTTCTGCAGCTTCGACATTTTGACCTCGTCATCACCGATCTGAAGTTGCCGGGGATGTCTGGTCTTGAGTTGCTCAAACATGTCAGGTCGCAGCACCCGGAAACCGTCATCATCATGCTCACTGCCTTTGGAACGGTGGATACCGCGGTGGAGGCGATGAAGGCGGGAGCCTACGACTACCTTACGAAGCCAGTTCACTCGGATGAGATGCTGGTGGTCGTACGTCGTGCCCTGGATCACGTCCGTCTCGTGCAGCAGGTGCGCACCCTGCGCCTCAGCCTTAACAAGAAATACGGCTTCGAAAATATCCTTGGGCGCTCCCCTGTCCTGCTGGAAGTCCTCGATATGGCGACGCGGGCTGCCCACGGCAATTCGACAGTGCTCATCCGCGGAGAAACGGGCACTGGGAAGGAATTACTGGCACGAGCCATCCACTTCAATAGCTCCCGGAGCGACAATCCTCTGGTCACAATCAACTGCGGCGCGATACCAAAGGAACTGCTTGAGTCCGAACTCTTTGGCCACAAGAGAGGTGCGTTTACGGGCGCAATCGCCGATAAGAAGGGGAGGATCGAACTGGCCGACGGAGGCACCCTCTTCCTCGATGAAATCGGCGAAATGCCGCCCGAGCTTCAAGTAAAGCTACTCAGGTTGATTCAGGAAGGAGAAATCGAAAAGATCGGTTCCACAACCAAGGCCAGGGTCGACGTGCGCATCATCGCTGCGACGCATCGTGAGCTGCAGGCGATGATCGAGGATGGTACTTTTCGCGAAGACCTGTACTATCGGCTAGCCGTGATTCCGCTGGTGATGCCACCTTTGCGGGAACGCCCCGACGATATACCGGATTTGGTGCAATACTTTTTCCGCAAAAGCCGAGAAAAGAATGCGCGACCGGACCTTGCGCTGTCACCTGCTCTGTTGCCGTATTTCGTCAGGTATCGTTGGCCGGGCAACGTACGCGAACTGGAGAACGTGGTGGAACGGATTGTCGTTCTGACGCGAGGAACCGATATATCGATTGAGGACTTGCCGCAATTCCTGCGGCAGGAAAAAGCCAACATCGACGCGCTGGAGATCGATCTTCCACCTCAGGGCATCAGCCTGGATGCGATCGAAAAAGAACTCATCCTGAGGGCCCTGCACACATGCGATTGGAATCAAACCCATGCGGCACGGTACCTCGATATCAGCCGCAAGACACTCATCTACAGGATTGAGAAACACGGAATCCAGAAACCACAGGAGCGTGAGGACTCCAGAGATTGATTGCGTATCCTCTCTCTAGATGGTGACGATCGTGCACTTTCTAACGGCCGATTCTTCTTGAAACCCCATGGCAGAGGTTGCATACCGGGGTGCAAGCGGCTGGTTGCCCGATCCGCGGGCGTCAATCAGCCTCGCTCGATGACTCGTCACTCTTCGTGAATCGTTGATCGTACTCTTCATTCCGGGAGACTTGCCAAAGACAAAACGATTTCGGGTAACTCCGAAATTTCGTTTTTACGTACATACTTGCAGGCTCCGGCTTCAAATGCTGCAGTCCGCAAATCCTCATCTTCATAATCAGTCACAACAATAACGCGGGCTGAAGGATCAAAGCTTTGAATTTGTCTGGTTGCCGTCAGGCCATCGACACGGGGCATCCGAACATCCATCAAAACGATGTCAGGGCGATATTCTTCATACGCTGCCAGCGCATCTGAGCCGTCGGCACATTCCCAAATCGCGCTCGCTACGTCAACCAGAGCACGTCGCAACAATCGCCGAATTCCGGCATTATCTTCCACAATTAAAACTGTCATTGTTCTTCTCGTTAATGCTTTCATGCCGGTATGCTTGGTCCACGACGAAAGAGGTCCAAGTCACAGAAAAGCTTAGGTCAAGCTTATTTAATCTGCGCGGCGATTCATATAGAGGACGCTACATGTGCTCCCGTGTGGTTCCACACGGAAGCGAAGCGGGCGGTCGGGACTCGGCGAGGCTCCCGTTACTCAATTCGCGGCTCTTCTGGAAACCGATCGCGAGATGCGTATCTTCCCCCGGCTTTTTTGATAAAAGGTCAGCGATTGACGGTGTACATTTCGATATGAAATGAGCTATTGAGATTCGGGTCTTTCGGATCACACATGGTGAAGATGGATGGCGGACTAGCCGACCTTGATAAAGAGCCCAAGATGCATCTGGCACGCATTTCCCTTTCCGGAAGACCAACTCGAATCAGACAGAGGTGGCCAGAGTTGTTTGTCCATTATCGAGTCCTGGCCTGTCTCGCAGGTCTATTTCTCTTGAATTGCTTTGTGGATGCCCGCGCCGCACAGTATCGCCTCAAGGCCTGGACGGTAGAAAATGGTCTTCCGCAGAACGTCATTCGAGGTATGGCCCAAACCCCGGACGGTTATCTCTGGATTGCGACACTGGATGGCCTGGCGCGCTTTGACGGCGTAAACTTCACCGTTTTCAACAAGAGTAAAACACCAGGCATTGTCTCGAACCGGTTCAGTTCAATGGTGCCAGGGCAGAACGGAGACCTATGGCTGACCAACGAAAGTGAAAGCGTTACTCGTTTTCATAATGGTTCTTTTCACCCGTACGGTCCGGAAGACGGTATCCCCGCAAACAGCGTACGGGGAATAGCGCGAGACAGCGCCGGAAATTTGTGGATATTGTCTGACGAATCGATTATGAAATGGAACTCTGTATCTGGGGAGTTCATTGACGTTACACCAGACGGTTTCCGAATGCATTCCCAGCCGCTCCGCTGGGAGAACGCTGGCTTCTGGGGGCAGGACAAGTCCGGTCTGCATGTCTTCTCGCAAGGACGAGTTCAAAGCTATCCTCTGCCAAGTTGGCTGCCAGACGGCTCGATCTGGGACGTCGGGATTGATGCGAGCGGAACCACATGGCTGGAAACCTTTGATGGCAAGCAAGGATTCATTTCCGCAGACAAGCAAACGGTAGAACAGGCGGATCCCGATCACCCGCGCATGATCTCCTACCGCGATTTACACGGACATATCTGGACGCAGCATATAGGCCCTCGCCTGGTGCGGTTTCTCGACTTTGAATCTTCCGGGCAAACAGTTAACCTCCCGCTCACACGCTTTCTTGAAGACAGGGAAGGCAATGTATGGATTGGAACCGAAGGCAACGGACTCTACCAGCTGCAGGAGCAATCGATTGAGGTCTATTCGAAGGCACAGGGCCTGATCGATCAGGATGTTTATCCCATCTATCAGGACCGCTCCGGAGCGACATGGATTGGGGCCTGGCAATTGGGCCTTAGCAGTTTCCGCGACGGAAGGTTCACCAACTACTCCACGGAACAGGGGCTTCCTGGTCGATTGGTGAGCGCGTTGGGCGGAGATCGTGACGGCAATTTGTGGATAGCCACGCACGGAGGTCTCATAACGTTTCGCAATGGCCAGTTCCGCAAGCCCGCTGTGCTTCTTCCGGAACACGCTGTTGCACAGGCGATCATGCAAGACCGTGGGGGAACAGTGTGGATCGGTACGACGAATGGACTTGTGGCTTACAGAGACGGGCCCAGCAGGACCCTCACCGTGCAGGACGGCCTGGCCGGCAATGATGTGAAGGTGATCATCGAGAGTGCTTCAGGAGATTTGTGGATTGGAGGTTATGGCGGACTTACACGCCTTCATGGCGGTCAATGCACGCGCTGGGGTGAGCGGGATGGCTTACCCAGCGATAACATCCGTGCCATTTACGAAGATCGCGATGGCGTGATCTGGATTGGGAGCTACGACGGAGGACTCGGACGCTATAAGGATGGCAAGTTTACGCGCTACACAGAGCGCGATGGGCTTTTCAACAATGGCGTATTCCAGATTCTGGAAGATGAAAGAGGAAACCTCTGGATGAGCTCCAACCGTGGCATCTATCGCGTAAGTAAACAGGACTTGAATGCATTTGCAGACGGAAAGCGAACGACGATTACCTCCGTCGCATACGGACAAGCTGACGGCATGTTGAACGTAGAGTGCAATGGTGGCATGTGGCCTGCCGGTATCAAAGCGAAGGACGGAAAGCTGTGGTTTCCTACTCAGGATGGAGTCGCGGTCATCGATCCTCAGACCGTGCGTATCAACCCACAACCACCTCCTGTGGTCATCGAAGCGGTTCTTGTAGATCGTCTTTCAACACCAATTCAAAATTCGTTGAGAATACCGCCAGGCAAAGAGAATCTGGAGATCGAATATACCGCCCTTAGCTTCATTCGGTCGGAACAGATTCGGTTTCGGTATCGGTTAGACGGGCTGGACTCCAACTGGATTGATGCCGGCTCAAGGCGCACGGCCTATTATCCTCACTTGCCCCCTGGAACATACACATTCCATGTGATTGCCGACAACAGTGACGGCGTCTGGAACGATATCGGGCAAAAGCTGACCATCACCGTGTTGGCGCCGTTTTATCAAAGATGGTGGTTCATTACAATCGAGGCGCTCGCAGCAGCGGCGCTGGTCACTCTGGCTGTGTACTATCGTATATCGCAACTTCAGAAGGCGCAGGCTTTGCAAAAGGCGTTTTCGCAGCAATTGATTGCTTCCCAGGAAAACGAACGGCAACGCATCGCATCCGAGTTGCATGACAGCCTGGGACAGAGACTAGTTGTAATCAATAACATGGCCCAGCTTATGATGCGATCGCACAATAAAGGCAATCCCATCAACAGCGAAGCGATGCAGGAGATCAGTGCGGAAGCAGCATTGGCTATCCAGGAAACGCGGGAGATTTCCTACAATCTGCGGCCATTTCAGTTAGACCGCCTTGGTCTGACCAAGGCCATTGAAATCGTATTGCGAACGGTTGGCTCTGCTTCCGGGATTCATACTGTCTCGAAATTAGATAACATTGACAGCTCATTGCCGAAGGAGCTGCGTATCAATTTCTACAGAATCGTTCAGGAATCGTTAAACAACATTATGAAACATGCCCAGGCTACTGAGGTCGATGTTCGCATAACACGGAGTGAAGAAGGAGTAGTCTTATCAATCCGCGATAATGGAATTGGATTCAACTCAGCAAATCGCCCATCCAAAGGGGGGAAAAGCGGATTTGGACTAACCGGAATGGAGGAACGTGCTCATTCCCTTGGAGGGACCTTCCGAGTGCGGTCTGCACCCAGTCAAGGCACGGTCATGACTGTAGAAATTCCGATTGATGGGAAAGATCATAGCTGAGGAAGGGTCGCACGCCATATCAGCAAAAGGTGTTGATCACGCTCGCGAAAAGACCTATGAAGCACTTTATTGCAACTCGGAACTCAAAATGCAGATGCCTGCATCTTCTGCCCCTTGTGGGTGCATTGTTCATCGGCTGCCGATCGCAAAGTGTGCAGAGCACGCCGACGCTTGAAATAATTCGAGTGCCGGCTGCGAGCATAGGTGGTCCGGCACAGATGGACTCTATCGAGGGACGTGTGAGTCATACAAAATCTGGCGAGCAGGTCATCTTGTATGCGCATAGCGGCGCCTGGTGGCTTCAGCCCCTTGCAAATCAGCCATACACGAAAATTGAATCGGACTCGACATGGAAAAATCTTACGCACCTGGGTTCGGAATATGCGGCACTCCTTGTGGAGCCCGGATACCGTCCGGCTGCGAAGCTTGTTACTTTGCCCTCGGAAGGAAATGGTGTATTGGCTGTAGCTGTCATGAAAGGCAGAAATGGCACTGTGATCACCGAAACCGGTATCAACTTCAGTGGTTATGATTGGACCGTCCAGACGGGAGTCAGCGACCATGGCGGCCAACCATACGAATACGATTCTGCGAACGCCTGGACCGATGAGAAAGGCTATCTGCATCTCCGCATGGAGTATCGCAACGGCCGCTGGTCCTGTGCAGAAGTCAGTCTCAATCGTAGCCTTGGATATGGCACTTACAAGTTTGTGGTGGAGGATAGCGCACACCTCAGACCGTCTGCGGTTCTTGGAATGTTTACCTGGGACGATGAACGATCGACAAACCTTCGCAACGAATTCGACATAGAGCTTAGCCGTTGGGGGGATCCGAATAGCAAGAATGCACAATATGTAGTACAGCCTTTTTATGTTTCGGAAAACCTCACTCGCTTTCAAGTGCCCGCCGGAGTTCTAACTTATATGTTTCATTGGGAGCCTGGAAAAGTATCCTTTAAGACAATTGACAACTCTGAGAAGGTAATCAGTGAGCACATCTTTGACTCCGGGACACCTGCGTCAACAAACGAGAAAGTACATATCGATCTCTATGACTTCCACCATTCTGAAGCTTCGTCCAATCAACCGGATGAGGCCATAATTAAGAAATTTGAATTTACCCCGGAGCAAAAATCCGACTAGGCAGGGTCAATCATGGAAGACGAAATCCGAATTCTGATTGCCGATGATCATCCCCTGATGCGAAAGGGATTGCGTCTCAGCGTTGAAGAAGATCCCAGCTTAAAAGTAGTTGGCGAAGCTTCGGATGGAGAAATGGCATTGTCGCTCATCACAAAGCTTAATCCACACGTCGCGCTGCTCGATATCGAAATGCCGAAGCTCGACGGGCTTGGAGTCGCGCGCGAGATTATCAAACGCGGACTTAAGACTGAGATCATCTTTCTAACCTTTCATTCGAATCACGATCTCTTTCGCAGCGCGATGGACCTTGGATGCAAGGGCTACATTTTGAAAGACAGTGCGGTTCAAGAGGTTGTAGCAGGCATTCATGCTGTAGCTTCCGGGCGCTCATATCTCAGTTCGGCAATCACTGCGGCTCTGCTGCAGAAGAGCAATGAGCCGACTCCGAAATCAAGCCAGTCACTCACCAGCGGTCTTACTCCTACTGAATACCGCATCATGCAATTGATTGCTAACGGAAAAACCAGCAAAGAGATTGGCGCGGAACTCTCCATTCACTACAGAACCGTTGAGAACCACCGCACCAATATATGCCGCAAGCTTGAGCTTGAGGGCGAAGGCGCGAATGCCCTGTTGCGATTCGCGCTGCAAAATAAGAACCTTTTGTAGGCCGGGCACTAAGAATCCACGCCATTTAAGCTCGTGTGGAACCACACGTGTCTCCCGTGTAGCGCCCTCTATTTCTGTCCCTCAAGAGCTTTCGTACTCTTACTTTATCGAAGACGGGCCCTGAGCCTGGCTACATTCTTCGGAATCATTACAAAGATTTACAGTACGACGGCCAACGCCTGCTTGCCAATACGCAGGCAACATCAGGTCCCGCATATCTGCAAAGGGGTTCATCCTCTGATTTTGAAGGCAGCTATGCACTCAATGTACAGCGTGTAGGAGATATCAACCAAGCACCTTTTTGGTCTGGCGTTGGTCCTTTAACAGTGGCTTTGGATTCGTTTTCCGGATACACCGATTACAGCGTCCAGAATGCCGCAAACACAAACTCCCTTGTAACTTCGGGCGCACCGCTCTCTGGCTCAGAGAGCAGTTCAACCGGGCAGCTCACGCTTTACGGGCTAGTCGCACAAAGTGGACAGGCCGCACCGAATCCGCAAGCCGCGTCGAGCTTCGGCTACTGGGTCATCGACAACCGGCGAGTGATCGCGATTGAACTCGATGGTCAGCAGTCGGGTGTGATGATGCTCGAAGGGACTCAACCCAACTAACCTTCCCCTAACCTTCGTCCGGCGATTGCTTTCAAGTAGTCGCCGGACGAAGCGACCTTTCATTCATCAAGTTTTGAACAACAGAAGGCTTTATTCTTCTAATTGCTAAGCCGAGGGGGTCCACTCCGGGAATTGGGAGAAAGACCATCCTGGCTAGTGACTTTCTGTCATCCTCGCGAGGGAACATTTCATGCTTGTTTCGGCAAAGCTTGTCACGGGGAGCCTTTTTCTATGCCTGAGTGAAGCCCTCATGGTTGCCCAGACATTACCAGCTCCTACGATGCTGCCAGCTGAAACGCAGCAGCATGTCGAGAAAATCAAAAGCTGTCTTACCGCCCCCGTCGTCATTAAAGATGATCCGCACGGCTGTCACACACTGGCGGAAAGGATGACTGAACTACATGTTCCAGGAGTCAGCATAGCCGTTATTCACAACGGAGTGATCGAGTGGGCACAAGGCTTCGGGGTTCAGCAGGTTGGCGGTAAGCCAGTGAGTGCCGACACTCTTTTCCAGGCCGGATCGATCAGCAAGCCGGTCGCTGCTATGGCAGCACTTCATCTCGTCGGTGAAGGCAAGCTTTCGCTCGACTCCGGCGTGAACACGGTACTTACGACATGGAAAGTTCCCGCGAGCCCGGCAGCGCCCGGTGCGACGGTTACACTCCGGGA
>Ga0209139_10000163_pt1 | contig 20779 bp, 16 predicted proteins | sample BogFormECP14_OM3_FD_188246 | JGI IMG/M metagenome (GOLD analysis project Ga0209139, IMG submission 188246) | Bog forest soil microbial communities from Calvert Island, British Columbia, Canada - ECP14_OM3 (SPAdes) (version 2) | ecosystem: Environmental > Aquatic > Freshwater > Wetlands > Bog ...
AGTCACAGCTGGCGGGGATGACGGGGCCGCGGAGAAGTCGAGGCCGGGGGACGGGAACATAATGACTGAACAGCCTACTTTTCGAGTTCCCGTGGCAATTGAGAGTCCGCTGGCCGGTGGCGGCGATCTAGTGGCCGGCCTCACAACAGCGCTCGACATTGCAAGAAACCAGTTCCGCGCGAGGCAGTTCACCGATGCCGCCTCGGCCGCGATGAGGCTGGCGGCCAAAGCGGAGAGCCTGATATCGAACACTACCCTTCTCAGCGGCGAGGATGTTGTCCGGGTCAACTTGATGCTCGCCTGTGCGCTGACTCTGGAAGGCCGGTGTCTGGAAGAAGAGGGACGGCTCGATAAAGCGCGAGAGTGTTGGGATCGTGCGATCAGCATTTTCGATGCAGATATTCCAAAGACAAATCCGTCCGCGGACAATCTCCTGTATTACGGCATTGCTTTGCGCATGGCTGGACGCCGCAAGGAAGCAATCGAAATCTTCAGGCGAGCTATTGACACGGGATCGGCGATAGTCGAGACATACCGCCACTTGGGGCTCGTCCTTAAGGATGAAGGCAGGCTCCAGGAAGCGGTCGAACAATTCATAGCGGCACTTAAGATGTCGCCATCGGACTTGAGGAGTCTGCGAGGGCTGGCGGAATCCCTGGAAGCACTTGGAGAACACCAGACGGCGGCCCGCGCCTATTTGGATCTCGCGCAAACACTCGCTGGGTCAAGTTATCTGGATGAGGCGATTCAAGCGGTGGAAGAGAGCGTCCGGCTGAACAACACGGATGCCGCAGTGCTCCAATACCAGGGCGACCTGTTGCGCATTGCCGGACGTGGTGAGGAGGCATTGAGGGCGCTCGACGCGGCGCTGCGGTTGAATCCGAACGACTCCGTTACGCTTTCCATAAAAGGCAGCACACTCTACTACCTCGGACTGTATGAGGAGGCATTACAAGCACTGGACGCGGCGGTAAGCGCTAATCCGAATGATGCCTGGGCATTCGGGAACAAGGGGCTCGTTCTCCTGATGATGAATCGGTATCAGGAAGCGGAGGTGGCGCTGCGGGAGTCCATCCGGCTGAATCCAACCGAGGCTGAGGCGTTCGCGAGGTTAGCGGGTGTGCTGGTCATGGCGAATAAGCCGGAAGAGGCGCTGCGGGAAAGCGAAAGTGGCCTTGCGCTCAATCCTGCGCATGCGCTGGCACTGACGATGCGGGGGCTCGCCCTGGCGCAATTAGGCAAGACGGCCGAGGCGCTGGAGTCCTTCGATGCATCGTTGAAGATCAACGACAAAATAGCCCTAACCTGGTCGTCCAAAGCTGATTCCCTGCAGTTCCTCGGTCGGGAGGAGGAGGCTTTGACGGCATTTGACCGGTCACTCGAATTGAATCCGATGGATTCTTCAGTGCTGTCAAAGCGAGGCAGGATTCTTTGCTGGTCGGCGGACAAGGATCGACAGGCCGAGGGGCTGGGCCTTTTAGAGCGGGCGCTCTCGTATGGGCCCGAGCCAGCAGTGGCGGAAGACATCGCTTCCAACATGCTGCGTCTCCGCGATTTCGAAGGGGCCTTGCGGGCTGCAAACGTAGCGCTGGACAGCGAACCCGGCAGACAGGGCGCCCTGACGACGAAAGCGGATGCGCTCCAGAGACTGGGGCACAAGCAAGAGGCTTTGGATACGATCGAGGCGGCTTTGCAGGCGGCGCCGGAATCAGCCTATCTCCTGGGAGTAAAAGGCCAGTTGCTGGAAAAAATGGACCAGATGGCCGAGGCGGAGCGAGCACTACAAGAGTCCGTACGCATCGTGCCGACCGCAGATTGGGTCTGGCTATCTCTTGCGCGGGTGCTGATCAGGCTGAGTCGCCCGGAAGAAGGGCTGCACGCAGCTGAGCAAGCTCTCGATCTGGTACCGGGAAACCTTGAGGCTGTCGAGGTCAAGGTCGATGCATTATTGGCCTTAAACAAGGCGCCGGAGTCGATTGCTTTTCTCGAAAAGATGGCCGAGCTGAACGAGAAATCGCCTTGGATCCATCAGAAACTTGCGGAGCTGCTGGAAAAAGAGGGCTTGAACGAGAAGGCTTTGGTGGAGCTGAACAAATGGGCCGGGCTGGAGCCTCACTCGGCAGCAGCACATGCGAATCGGGGTTATATTCTGCACTCCATCGGAAATGGACGCGAGGCGGAAGCGGCGCTGGAGGAAGCAGTCAAGCTGGATTACCAATTGGTGTGGGCTTACGCTGAGCTGGCGTCAGTGCGTCGCGATCTGGAGAAACCAGACAAGGCGTTAGAGTCTGTGGACCGGGCCCTCGAGCTGGCGCCCGAGAGTCCGCTGGCGTTGCAGATCAAGGGCGAAATTCTGACGTCTATCGCGGAATACGAGGCAGCACTGGACGTACTGAATCAAGCGATTGCGCTACGGGGTACTCCCTATTTATGGAAAGGAGTGGCCCTCGACTGTCTGGAACGTGTGACGGAGGCTCGCGAAGCGTACGAGAAATCAGTCGAGCTTGCGCCGAACGACGTATGGAGTATGCGGGCAGTCGCCGACATGCTGTTACTGGAAGGTGAAAAGGAAAGAGGTCAGAAGATTTTTGAAGAGGTCATTCAGAAGGTATCTGATCAGCCGAGAGGCCTCTATGAGATCGGTCTCTGCGCCTGGTGCCACTTTGGATGCGACCGGCTCGACCTCGCAATCCGCCTGTATTCGGAGGCGCTGTCGATGGACCGCCATGGAGTGTTAAAGTCGGGACAATTCGATCTCGCCTTGATCACTACATGCACGCGGCGATACAGCCTGGCGAAGCGGGAGTACCAGCGAGCCATTGAATTAACCTATCAGGCGCATCCTTTGCTGCAGAAAGGCCTGTTCAGCGTGGCAATCAGCGATCTGAAGCGAGCCATGCGAATCCGCTATCCTGAGATCGGTTCAGCAGCAGAAGTCCGTGGATTTCTTGCGAAACTGGAAGACGAACGGGCCAATATTGGCGCTGGGTCAGGCTACGCTGAGGGCAGCCTCAGTTCGACACTTTGAAGCTGAAGATATTGACTCAATCGATAACTGCCTCGCCGTGACTATCTTCGCGCTCCTGTGATCGCGACTCCGTATCGTCGCTTTCATTGATATAAGATCGACGGGAGCAAAAATCCGGAGCGCTTATGTCATATCAGCCGAATCGTCGCAGCTTCATCATCGCAGGCGGTTTTACCGCCCTGGCCTCAACCAGAGTTCTTGGCGCAAATGACAACATTCGCATCGGAGTCATAGGAGCCGGTGGCCGTATGGGGAACCTGCTCGATTGCGCCGACAAGGTAGGACCATGTCAGATCGTGGCCGTGAGCGATGTCTATGCGCCGCACCGCGATGCTGTGAAAGAGAGGTCCAACGGTGTTGCTACTACTCACCTTGAGTATCGTGAGGTGCTGGATAAAGATATTGACGCCGTAATCATCGCGTCTCCGGATCACTGGCATGTTCGTATGGCCGTCGATGCCCTGTCAGCCGGCAAAGACGTGTATCTCGAAAAGCCGGTCACCCACACAGTCGAGGAGGGGGCGACGCTAACCCACGCGGTTCGCTCCAGCAAGCAGGTTCTCCAGTGCGGGATGCAGCAGCGCAGCTGGACTCACTTTCGTGATGCCGTCGATTTGATTCAAGGAGGCAGCCTCGGACGCGTCCCCCAGGTACGGACATATTGGTGGCAAAACTATCTGCGGGGCGGGCGGCCGAAGCCAGTCGACACGCAGGCCCTTGACTGGAAGCTTTGGCTCGGCTCCGCTCCCGATCAGCCATTCAGCGAGGAGAAGTTCTACCGCTGGCGCTGGTTCTGGAATTTTGGCGGCGGAGCTATGACCGACTTGTTCACGCATTGGATCGACGTTGCGCAATGGGCCATGAAGGCCGATCAGCCGCGCGAGGTACAGATGCTGGGAGACAAATATATCTTCGACCAATGGGACTGCCCGGACACGGTTCAGGCAGCCCTCCGCTATCCCGGATTCGACGTTGTATACGAAGGTATGATGGCCTCTTCCATCGACGATGGCGGACTTGAATTCCGAGGCACAGAGGCGACGCTGAAGATCAACCGTAGCGGCTTCAGCGTCTATCGCGAGGGCGTCCAGGATAATAAGAATCCGGTACTGAAGGAAGAGAGCTTTCGTGATGGAACTATTTCGCACATGCAAAACTTCTTCGAGTGCATGAGGACGCGCAAGGAACCCAACGCCCCGGTTGAAGCGGGAGTCGCTGCGGCACGTGCTGGCCAGATCGCCAATCTAGCCTACCGTGGTCACGGGCAGATTACGTGGCCACAGAAAACGCAGTCCTGAGCCATGGCGAGAGCTACTTGTTGTATTTTGCCAGCCAGTCTGTAAGCTCCTGGATGATGTTCAGTCTCTGTTCCCACAACGTGGGGAAATGAGGCGACCCCGGATAGGTAACCATGCGCACGGTTTTGCCGCGCGCGGCAAGTATCTGGAAGAACTCGACACCCTGAAATGTGGGTACGCGCTGATCAGCCTCGCCATGCAGAATCAGGAGCGGAGTAGTCACCTTATCTGCAAATGCAACGGCAGAGAATTTCCGGAACGCCTCCGGATCCTCATCAGTCCAGCGAGCGTCGTAATCAATCTGCTGGATATCGCTGGTCCAGAGGAATGGCGCCCAATCGGTGATGCCCGCGCCTTCGATTGCCGCTTTGTATCGGCCGGTCTGGGTCACGGTCCATGAGGTCATGAACCCGCCAGCGCTCCATCCGAAGATCGCAAGCCGGGCAGGATCAGCCCAGCCCTGGGCGACCGCATAGTCCGTCGCGCTATCTACATCCTTGTAGGCCCGGTCTCCAAAGTGCTGATATATCGCCGCGAGAAAATCAGCGCCGTATCCAGTCGATCCCCGATATTCCGGCTGCAACACGACGTACCCCAGGCCTGCAATGATTCGGGCCAGTGGATCCAGGCCCAACTCATCATTGGCTTCCGGGCCGCCGTGGGGCAGTACCAGGAACGGATACTTCTGACCTTCAACGTATCCCGCCGGAAACGTCGCAATCCCTTCGAGAGAGATTCCTTCTTTGCTCTTCCATTGCACTGCCTTCACCGGACCCAGATCCGTTGCTGCCAGCTGTTCGTCGCCTTCATGAGTGATTTTGCGTAAGTGATCTCCGTCCGGAACCGCAACATTCCTCGCGTGCGTCGGATCGCCGACGGTGAGTGCCATCTGCTCGCCGGTTGACGGGTACTCGGCGCTTATGGGCACCCCCGAGAGGATCCCGTCCGGCCAACGATACACGGGCTTCAGCGCTCCGTTCTGAAACTCGTCCACCTCATTTCGAACGCCGCGGTCCACCAACACCCAAAGACGTCCTCGTGCATCGCCCCCAAGCTGCAGCGCTGTGCCGTCAAGCGCGGAGGTTCGATCCTCCGGAGCCCCTCCTGCTGCGGGCACAGTCCACACATGTTCCGGCGTCAGAACAGCGGATTTCGTGGAAAGAAACGCGATCTCGCGTCCGCCATCGGCCCATGCAATGCCGGTGGCCGAGTTGGGAATGTCGGAGACATGCCGCGCGCCTGTTGCGCTACATACATCGACTCCGGTGCTTACATCGTGGCGTCCGATCCTGGGCGACGGAGAAAGGAGTGCCAGCGATGTGGCATCCGCATTCCATGCTATTTCTGAAATGCCTTTGAGGTTTGCACACCACCATTGGCCGCCGGTGCCGTCCACGTTTACGACGTAAAGGCTGGTCTGGTCCGGTTCCTGCACATGCCGTACATCCTCCAGCGGGTCAGGAGATCGTGGATCAGCAACAATCGCGAAACGCTTCCCGTCCGGCGAAGGCATTGCCGACTCTATGCCTCGGGGCAACAGCACGACGGTCGAAGGCACTGCAGCTGCCTCGCCATTTTTTACCGGAAAGATCGCCAGCTGGCCCTGCTTGTTTACCTTCCAGGTGCCGTACAGGCTCTGTCCGTCGCCGGTAAATCCCTTGGGCGAAAAATCCGCCGGCAGGGTGAGCTGCTTTGCATGGCTGCCATCGGCCGCGACAGTCCACCACTCCTTGTGCGTCGGTCCCGCATCGCCGCCGAAGTTGACCTGGTACAGAATCGTCCCGTCTGAAGCGACCGCCGCTGCACCGGCGCTGCGCAGTGCCGCCCAGTCTTTCGCGGCGAAGGGGTGTTTTGCGGGGCTTTGCTGTGATGCCGAGCCATCCTGTGCTAAAGCCACTCCCGAAGCGGCGACCATGATTCCCAGCCAGCCGCACAAAAATCTTGCCAGTCGCATGTGCTTGCCTTGCTCCCTTCGTGATGAGCGCTCACTGCCTGCCAGTTCTCTAGGAGTGTAACCTCCCTGGCTTCGAGTTGCTGAAACTTGACCCGCTACAATGGTTTGCTATGAAATCGTGGACGTCCGGTGTTCCGAGGAATCGTGCATGGAAAAAGAAGCTCTGGATGCTGGCTCTTTGTATGCTTCTTAGCGGATGCCATTCTGGAAATACCGACGTCCAGCCCACCATAGAGTTCACCAAAGTCCCTCCCGGGGAAGAGGGTGGTCCGGACAAGCTTGATACCATCGAGGGCCGGGTGACCGGCGCTCGTCCCGGCCAACAACTAGTTCTCTATGCCAAGTCTGGTAGTTGGTGGATACAGCCGATGACCTTCCGGCCATTCACGACGATTCAGTCGGATTCGAGCTGGACGAATTCAACGCACCTTGGAACAGAGTATGCGGCATTTCTGGTTGATGCTGAATATCATCCTTTGGCCAAAATGGATGCACTGCCGGGACCGGGCAGCGGCGTGATTACAGTAGCAACTGTAAAAGGCGGAGCTGCGCCTCCCAGAAACTCCAAGGTCATTCAGTTCAGCGGATACGAATGGAAAGTCAGGGATACATTGGGCGAACGCAATGGTTCGCCACATGACAACGATCCGGAAAATGTCTCGATAGATTCCAGCGGGTTTCTGCATCTTCACATAGGCCGCAAGGCGGACAAATGGATCTGTTCCGAGGTGATGACGCGCAGCTTCGGGTATGGAACCTATCTCTTTACCGTGCAGGATGTCACTCATATGGAACCAGCTGCCGTCCTTGGCATCTTCACCTATGACGAACTCGGGACAAACCAGAATCACCGCGAGATGGACATCGAGATCAGCCGCTGGGGAGATCCGGATGATAAGAACGGGCAGTATGTCATTCAACCGTATTATGTTCCCGCGAATGTCTCGCGTTTTGCTGCCCCGCCAGGCGTGCTAACCTTTGCCATTCACTGGGAGCCCGGGAAGGCTACCTTTGAAACCGTTCGCGGAAAGACTCCAACTGCGGGAGCGCCTCCGGTCGCCAAACATGTGTTTATGTCCAACGTGCCAACACCGGGCGGCGAGTCAGTCAGGCTGAATCTGTGCCCCTTCAACTATTCCAAAGTTCCACTGCAAAACGAGGCAGATGTTGTCATTGAGCGAGTCGAGTATCTGCCTTGATGCAGAGGCCAGAAGCCAGGGACGCGTCTGGTGGTTGCTGACGATTCTCGTCATATTTGGTTTCGCGCATCAGGCTCGGGCAATCGATCCGAACAGAGCGATGTCACAATACATGCGCGACTCCTGGGGTACAGAGAATGGCTTCATGGGGGGACAAGTCAATGCCATCGCTCAAACTTCCGACGGCTATCTCTGGGTTGGCGCAGAAAAGGGACTATTCCGGTTCGATGGGCGAAGTTTTGTTGATGTGCGGCAATTAAATCCAACGTTGTCACACATCCCTGCGGTGATAGGACTTACCGAAGATGCAGCTGGAGACATGTGGATACGGCTGTCGGGGACAGGGGTGCTGCGCTACCATGCGGGGAGATTTGAGAATGTTCTTTCCGACAGTGCAACTCCAGCGTCAAATGTCACCGCAATGTCGAAGGCAAACAAAAGTGGGGTATTGCTTTCGTCTCTGTTGCGTCCAGCGTTTCGTTACAGTGCAGGAAGTGTCGAGACACTGAAATTCAGGAATTTGCCGCCTAATCTGCTTATCCTCGCGCTCGCCGAAACCTCAGATGGAAAAGTCTGGATGGGGACTCGGGATAATGGTCTTTTTTACTTAAGTGACGGAGAAGCTATTGCTGTAGCGGAGGGACTGCCCGACAAGAAAATCAATTGCCTCTTGCCGGCTAGCGACGGCAAGTTGTGGATCGGAACCGACAACGGCGTGGCGCGCTGGGATGGAAACAGAATTGCCGAGGACAGTATTCCTCCTTCGCTGGGGCACCCTCAGGTGCTGATGATGACGCAGGACCGTGATTCTAACCTCTGGGTCGGCACGGCACATGGATTACTGCGGCTGAATGCTCGCGGTGTTTCAACGCCGGACAAGCAGGATCATTTATTCAACAAAGAAATAACAGCGCTGTTTGAAGATCGCGAAGGAAATCTCTGGGCGGGAACTGCAGATGGCCTGGAACGTCTCCGTGACGGGGCATTCGTCACATATTCGACTGCTGAAAACTTGCCATCGGAGAGCAACGGGCCAATCTATGTCGACGCCGATGATCGAACGTGGTTCGCTCCATCGAATGGCGGCCTCTATTGGATGAAGAACGAAACTATCGAACATGTAACAAGTGGTGGAATCGGCAGCGATATTGTCTATTCACTGGCTGGCAAGGAAGATGAATTATGGGCTGGCAGGCAGCGCGGCGGGCTCACCCACCTTCGGCGTAGTGGAAGCAGCTTCACGGCGGAAACCTATACAACGGAACAAGGACTCGCGCAAAACAGTGTCTACTCTGTTCACGAGAATCGCGACGGAAGTGTGTGGGCAGGAACGCTCAGCGGCGGAGTGAGCCGGCTGAAAGACGGCAAATTCACAAAGTACACGTCTGCAGATGGTCTTGGTTCCAATACCGTTGCTTCGATTGAAGAAGACCCGGACGGCACGATGTGGTTTGCAACACCGGTTGGTCTCACTGCATTTTCAAAGGGTCAATGGCAAACATACACCCAGAAAGATGGTTTGCCATCGGACGATGTAATTTGCCTTGTGCATGATTCGCAGGGCGTTTTATGGATTGGCACGGCGAGTGGACTTGCCGCTATGAGCGGCAACCATATCTCCACCTCGCATGAAATGCCGGAATCGATGCAGGAGCCGATCTTTGGGATTGCAGAAGACAAGAGCGGCTATCTATGGATCGCAACTGCAAATCATGTGCTGCGAGTGAATCGAAGCCATTTTCTTCAAGATCGGCTTCGCGGCGACGACGTGCATGAGTATGGGCGGGTGGATGGCCTGCAGGGAAACGCGGGAGTAAGGCGGGACCGATCCGTCGTCAAGGACGCTCTTGGACGCGTTTGGTTTTCCTTGAATCGAGGCATTTCTGTAGCTGACCCCAGTCAAGCAAAAGGAAACTCGGCGCCCGCGATTGCGCATATCGAAACGGTCACTGCTGATGGAAGCCCGATCGATTTGCAGGGATCACTGCGTATCCCCTCATCTCAGCAGAGAATCGTCTTCGATTACACGGGCTTGAGTCTGACGGTGCCTGATCGTGTTCAGTATCGATACCGGCTCGATGGTTTCGACCATGACTGGAGTCAACCAGTTGCTACGCGACAGGCGATTTATACGAACCTTAATCCAGGGCCATATCGGTTTCGCGTGATCGCGTCCAACAGCTACGGCCAATGGAATGGCTCGGAAGCCACGCTGAGTTTCAGGATCCAGCCCGCGCTCTGGCAAGCATGGTGGTTTCAATGCTTGTGCCTGCTGGGGTTGACGTGCATAGGATGGATTTTCTACAGATTGCGAATACACCAGATGGCCAGGCAGTTGAATATTCGCTTTGAAGAACGGCTGGCGGAGCGGACGCGCATAGCGCAGGAACTGCATGACACGCTGTTGCAGGGCCTTCTCAGCGCCTCAATGCAGCTTCACGTTGCAGCCGACCAGGTGTCTGAGGACTCTCCTGCAAAGCCGTTGTTGAGCCGTGTTCTGCAGCTGATGGGGCAAGTGGTGGAAGAGGGAAGGGACGCACTTCGAGGTCTCCGCTCATCGACTCGAAATGCTTCCAATCTCGAACAGGCATTTTCCCATGTGCCTCAGGAATTGCCTGTCAGGAGGGAGATTGCATTCCGCGTGATTGTCGATGGACAGCGCCGCCCCCTGCATCCTGTAATCCGCGACGAGGTGTATCGCATTGGGCGCGAGGCGTTAGTGAATGCCTTCCGCCACGCACAGGCGAGCAGTATTGACGTTGAAGTACAATACTCAGCCAGTGCTCTGCGGATTCTGATTCGGGATGACGGCTGTGGGATCGATCCGCAGGTGCTGCGCTCAGGCCGGGAAGGACACTGGGGACTGCCAGGCATGCGCGAGCGGGCAGAAGGAATCGGAGCGAAGCTTAAGGTATGGAGCCGTACCGCGGCGGGAACGGACGTTGAGTTGATTGTGCCAGGAAACGTCGCCTACCCCCATCAATCTGGAAGCGGTTGGCTTGCGGGACTGTATCCGTGGAAGCACAAAACCGAAGACTCAAGAGTAAACGACAAAAATGAATGATGAAGCCCGGATTCGTGTCCTCTGTGTAGATGACCATCCCTTGCTGCGGGAAGGCATCGCCACCATCATCAGGAACCAGCCGGATATGGACCTGGTAGCCGAAGCATCCAATGGGGGAGAGGCTGTTCAGCGGTTCCGGGAACTCCGGCCCGATGTAACGCTCATGGACCTCCGTCTACCCGACGTGAGCGGGATCGATGTCCTGATTGCAATCCGCACGGAATTCCGCGATGCCCGGGTCATCATGCTGACGACATTTGAAGGCGATGTGGAAGTGCATCGTGCCCTTGAGGCGGGTGCTCGTGGGTACATGCTAAAGAGCATGCCGCCCAAGCAGTTAGTCGAGGCAATTCGGCAGGTTCACAAGGGAAAGAAGCACATTCCGCCGGAGATAGCCGCGCGCCTGGCCGAGCATCTGAGTGATGAATCGCTGAGCGAACGTGAGATTGAAGTTCTGAGACACGTCGCGGGCGGAAACCGGAATCGCGAGATCGCGGAGATGCTATTTATTTCCGAAGAGACCGTCAAAGTCCATATCAAGCACATCATGGAAAAGTTGGACGCGAGCGATCGAACAGAGGCGGTCTCCATTGCCGTGCGCCGCGGCATCATGCACTTGTAGATGATGAAGCGTATGTCGCGTCAATACCTCGACTGTGGTATCACAATATCCCGACTCTTCGGGATGCCCTTCGCAGCAGCATTCGCTAACTTGCATCATGGTGTGTTGCAAGCATCCAGGAGGCGGCGACTCTGCGAAGGCTATTTTCCACGTTCCCGGGTGGGTGGCCTGGTCTGGGGCTGCTTCTGCTTAGACTGGCAGTCGGCTCGGCTGCAGTCATGCAGGGCGCAGGCTACCTGAGTGGGTCTGTCACTCCAACAGGGAGTGTCTGGCTGGTTGGCGCGTTGGTAATCGTAATCGGCGCTTTGCTCGTGATTGGATTTTTGACTCCGATTGCAAGCATCGCGGCCGCTTTGGCCAGCATATATTTTGACTTCACGGCGATCTCCAAAGCCTCCAACCCGCTCAACATCGGATTAGGAATTGTTGACGCAGTCATTGTCACTGTGGCGCTTGCCATTCTTGGGGCTGGAGCTTTTTCGCTCGATGCGTATTTGTTTGGCCGTCGGGAAATTATCATTCCAGATATTTCCAGTCCTTTGAAGTGACGGGCAGCCGCGTCATTTATTTTCTCTGTTGTTTAGTAGCAGGCCGGGATTACCCCGATAGTGGTAACGAAAAAGCAGTCGATCTCGTGATGCGCTGCCAGCTCGAATTTCTTTAGAGTCAGTCATATCAAAGCTAGGTTGTGAACCTGAACGCTCAATAGTGACTTCTCGCCAAGGTCTGCGATCATCCAAATCCCCCGTAAGCTGACAGCTTGCGAATTGCCTACCAACACCTAACCGGAGGTCTCGCAATGACGAAATTCAAGATGAATGAAACGCTCGAAGATGCCTTTATTGCCGGGCTTCTGCTCACGGGCAGCGTGGAGAGGGCCGAGGCGGCGATTCTTGAGAGCGTCAGAATGTCATGCCCGGACGATCTGTTCAGTGAATCGTTATTTAGACGGGCTGTTCATTATTCCATCGATCAGTGCATCGAGCTGAAAAGCAAAAAGCACAACGACCTTGACCGCGCCAGGTCAATTCTTCCATTTGAGCTTTGCTGTGTACTGAATCTCTCGCAACAGCTTCGCTACTGTTATGTGCTGCGAATCCTGATTGGTCTATCCCGCGAGGTCTGCGCATGGTTGCTCCACATGGATACATCGCAAGTCGATCAGCATACCTGTGCTGCCATGGTGCAACTACCTTTGATTCAGCAGCGAGAGCGGTGCTTCGCGGATGTCAGATCCACGAAGAAGATCGCCGCAAAAACCAAAGACTCCATGCAGAACAGCCGTAAAGTCTTTCATGGCAAGCAGCTCGGCCAGCGGACTCCAGTCGCCTTTTTTACAAGCACAAAGATCATCCAATTCAACAAGCAAGCAGAGAATTTTTGATTTCTGCGACTTAAATCTCCACTTCACACCCCCGCAAGACAGGAGCTTATCGATGCCATTCATCAGCACCTCCGACGGAACAGAGATTTATTACAAAGACTGGGGCAGTGGACAGCCGCTGTTCTTCCACCACGGCTGGCCGCTCTCGGCCGACGACTGGGATGCGCAGATGATATTCTTCCTCGATCGCGGGTACCGGGTGATCGCGCATGACCGCCGCGGACATGGGCGCTCCACCCAAACCGTCACCGGCAACGAGATGGACACATACGCTGCGGATGTCGATGCGCTGGTGAAAAAACTGGCTCTCCGCGATGCTATTCACATCGGGCATTCCACCGGTGGCGGAGAAGTTACGCGCTATGTGGCTCAATATGGCAAAGGGCTGGTCGCCAAAGCCGTGCTGATCAGTTCCGTGCCGCCGATCATGGTCAAGTCTGACAAGAACCCAGGCGGCACGCCGATCGAGGTCTTCGACCAGATCCGCGAGGGCACAGCCAAGCATCGCGCCCAGTTCTACGAGGACATCACTCTTCCGTTCTATGGTTACAACCGGCCGGGAGCGACGATCTCGCAAGGCATCAGGGACAACTGGTGGCGCCAGGGAATGATGGGTGGTATCAAGGCCCATTACGACTGCATCAAGGCATTTTCGGAGACCGACTTTACAGAGGACCTCAAAAAGATCGAGGTACCGACGCTGGTCATGCACGGCGAAGACGATCAGATCGTTCCCTTCGCAGATGCCGGGCCACTGTCAGCGAAGCTGCTGAAGAACTCAGCCACCAAGTTCTATCCCGGTTATCCCCACGGCATGCCCACCACCCACGCCGAGCAGATCAATGCGGACCTGCTGGAGTTCATCAAGGCATAAATGCGGCTTTTGTCTACAATTGGGCTCTGGGTATGCATAACTACCGAGAGTTCCATGAAGACAGCGCTGGTGCGGCAGCCGTTCGGGGCTTTCTGCATCAGCCAACCGGTTCAGGAGCAGAATGCCTCATCCTGACGCACGGCGCAGGAGCGAATTGCAACGCTCCCCTGCTGGTTGCGCTGGCTGAGGCATTCTGCGCTTCTGGCCTGCTTGTGCTGCGCTGCGATCTTCCGTTTCGCCAGACGCGGCCACACGGCCCTCCACCACGTGGAAGCGCAGAGGGTGATCAGCAGGGCCTTCGAGCTGCAATTGCGTCGATGCAACGGCAGACTTCCGGCCGCATCTTTCTAGGCGGTCATTCCTACGGAGGAAGGCAGTCATCCATGCTTGCTGCCACCGAACCGGGCCTCGTCGAGTGCCTGCTGCTGCTCTCTTATCCGCTCCATCCGCCACAAAGGCCAGGCGAGATGCGCACCGGCCATTTTTCATCGCTGCAGACAGCTGCGTTGTTCGTTCACGGGACTCGGGACGGCTTCGGTTCGATCGAAGAGATGCAGGTCGCGTTGAAGCTCATCCCGGCCAGAACTGAGCTGCTTCCTGTGACAGGTGCGGGACACGAACTGATGACGAAGCGAAATCGCGACGACGTAACGCATGGGGTGGTTGAGGACTTTCGATTATTCGCAGCAGATAAGCCTGCCTAGGCACTCAGGCACTTTCGCTCTTATTCACATCACCAGAGCGACACGCTCAAGCTCAGCCTGAACGCAGTCGACGGAACAGCCCGAGCCTTCCAGGCGCGGGAGTACGTCGGGAACCAGTGCAGAGTTGACTCCATATCCATGTGCACTGAGAAAAGCAGTGACCAGTTCGGCCGCCTGCCTTGAGTCAATTCCCGACTGCATCAACTCCTGCCTCAACCGCGAGAGCTCTGCCATGGAAAATTTTTCGATCATGTTCTTTTCCGCCATTGCGAACGCCTCAAACCTTTAGACCGCCCAGGTTGGAAGTCGGCTATCCGAGTATTGGAACACGATTTCATACCGTTGTATTGGTCTATCGGCGCTATCGATCGGAATCTTTCGTAAGTTCCGATCGATAGCAAAGAGGCGTTTCGGGGACATGAACGAGTTACCGTGCCAGAGCAGGTTCCGGCTCCTCAACTGTCTCCACAACACGTTGTTCCGGAAAATAGGCGTTGACGACATATTGTTCCAACATGCGCTGAGTATTGAAGAAGGAGCCATTTAAAGCAATCGTAGAGCGCATGATGCGCCGCCATTGTTGCGGCTGTTGATAAAAGAGAGGGAGCAGCACATGCTCCAGGTGATCGTAGAGAGAGTTCGCTTCAGCGGCCTCATCCTCATGGTCTTCGATCGCCCATCCTGTCACACCCTCGATCCAGCCTTCGATCCACCAGCCATCAAGGATGCTCAGGCTGGGCACGCCGTTCAGGGCAGCCTTCATCCCACTGGTGCCGGATGCTTCATAGGGACGCTTAGGTGTATTCAGCCACACATCGACGCCACCGGTCAGCAAAGCACCGAGAGTCCATTCGTAGTTTTCAAGATAGACGATCTGCAGAGCGTCGGAATTCAGCTTCTTTGCCAGTTCGATGACGTGACGAATCTTTGCCTTGCCCGGCTCGTCTGCCGGATGCGCTTTGCCGCTGTAAATGATCTGGAGCCCGCCGCGCTCATGCGCACAACTCACGAGCCGTTCAGGATCGGTAAAGAGCAGATCGGCGCGCTTATAGGTGGCGGCGCGGCGCGCAAAACCAATCGTAAAGACATCGGGCTTCAACGCTACTCCGGTGCGCTTGGCCACCGCATCGATCAGCAGTTGTTTGGCGGCCGAGTGTGCGCTTTCGATTTCCTCTTCCGGAATGTCGATGGCATAACGCAGGGTTACGTTGTCCTGACGCCAGCGCGGCATGTGGCGGTCATAGAGGCCCTGGAATGATGCCGCAGTCCACGTTGCTGCATGAACGCCGTTGGTGATGGCACTGATGTTGTACTCCGGAAACATCGCACGGGAGACTTTCCCATGCTGCATGGCTACACCGTTGACGAAGCGCGAGAAACACAACGCAACATACGTCATGTTCAACAAGCCTTCGTGAATGCAGCCTTTGCGTTCCAGGAAAGCAATGCGGTCCTTGCCAAGAATGCGATCACCCTGCTCGAGCGAGAAGCGGTCGTGACCCGCCGGTACTGGCGTGTGGGTCGTAAAGACGCAAAGTTCCCGAACCGCAGCCGTATCCTTATCGGTTGCTGACGCCAGCGCGGCGCCTTTCAGCTGGTCTTCCATGAGCGCAAGGGTGAGCAGCGCGGCGTGCCCTTCATTCATGTGATAGACAGTGGCTTTAAATCCAAGAGCATCGAGAATACGAACCCCGCCGATGCCGAGAATGATTTCCTGACGCAACCGGTAATCGCCATCACCGCCGTACAACTGGTCGGTAAGCTTGCGATCACGGGGATCATTCTGTTGCAGGTCTGCGTCAAGAAAATAGATCGGAATTTTGTGCCCGGTTACGCCCATCAGATCGTAACGCCACGCGCGCAGCGCGACCTGCCGGTCTTCGATCGGAATGGCAATAATCGGATCCTCGGGCGAAAGCTTTTCTTCGATCTTCCAGGGCTGCGGCTCTTCGGTCTGCATGCCGTCAGCATCGAGATGCTGCCTGAAATAGCCCTTGCGATGGGCCAGCGTTATAGCTGCAAGCGGCAGGCCCATGTCCGCGGCGGACCGCAGGGTATCACCGGCAAGTACGCCCAGTCCTCCACTGTAGGTGGGCATATCAGGAGCAACCGCGATTTCCATGGAAAAATAGGCAATGCGCGAACTCTCATTGGAGTTGCGAGTAGAAAAACCAGTTGAAAGACTCATTCAGCTCATCTCCCCGTGCACAACAGTTAACAAAGGCTGTTCATCAAAAGGCTGCACGGACATAATTTCTAGCGCCGCCTGCCATCAATCGGGGGGCGGTATAGCAGGCGATCTCGCTCTCAGATTTTACCAATCATATGTGGGCGTCATGTGGGTAAACGATGTATCAAAAGTCACCTTTCCGCAAAATCAACACATTACGGTTGTAATTGCGATGCATCCTGCCCAAGTTTGTGTGCTCCCGCCGACGCATGGCTCTGGTAAATCTCAGGATGTATACCGGTCGACTCCTCGTAACCTGTGGAAATACTCGAGGCGAATCGCTCGGCATGCTCCGACTCCACCAGGTTCACTGTGCAGCCGCCGAATCCTCCGCCCGTGAGCCGCGCACCCACGCAGCCTTCCAGCTTGTTGGCCAACTCAACCATAATATCGGCCTCGGGGCAGCTTGCTTCAAAGTCATCGCGATAGCTTGCATGGGCCTCCGCCATCAGGCGCCCCAGAGTCTTCAGATCATTCGCTTCGAGAGCATCCGCAGCCGCAACTGTGCGGGTATTTTCCGTGATGACATGACGGCACCGCTTGAGGACATTCGGCGGCATTTCATGGCCCCAGCGTTCGAGATCCTCGACGGTAGCATCGCGGAGCAGACGAATCTCCGGACGATGACGCTTCAGGATGGCTGTTCCTTCCTCAACCTCAGCCCGACGCGAACCGTACTCGCCGCCCGCGTGGGAATGTTTCACCATGGTGTTACAGATCACCAGACTCAAATGCTTCGGAATGGGCGCAAGCCGGTAGTCGAGGCTGCGACAGTCCAGCAGCAGAGCATGATCGGCAGCCCCACAACACGAAACAAACTGGTCCATAATGCCGCACGGAGCGCCGACATAGTCATTTTCTGCGCGCTGGCAGAGCAGAGCGACTTTCGGCAAAGGCAGAGACGCGTCGGCCACATGCAGCATGGCAAACATACTGGCAACTTCAATTGAAGCCGAGGAACTGAGCCCCGCACCCAGCGGAACGTCGCCATCGAGCGTCAGATGAAAACCCGGGACCTCAATTCCCTCCTGTTGGAGCATAGAAAGTACGCCGAAGGGATAGTCGCTCCAGTGATGGGAACCATGCGTACCGATTGAGTCGAGCGTGCGTGGAACGGCTTCATTGAAGTTCCTGGAGAAGACGGTTGCGTTGGCATCGCCGCTCGGAGAAATGGCCGCGATCGTAGCGAAATCAATGGCGGCCGGCATGACAAAGCCGTCGGCATAGTCGGTGTGCTCGCCGATCAGGTTCACGCGTCCGGGTGCCATAAAGACAACCGGCTCCGTGCCAAACTGCTCCTTATGTGCTTTCCTGATACCGCTTACATCTAGCATGGCTCAAGCCTTCAGGAATAGAGTAAATAACCCCCTACAATACACCACCCACGCGAAACTCGACTGACCAGCGATGCTCCGCCTTCGGAGCGACCTGTCGCGCCCTGCCTTGCCTGACCGCTGTAGCGAGCGAGTCGCCGAGGGCCGTGCACGGTTCCAGCGCGACACATTGCTGGCGGATGTTATTGTGCTCAGGCCAGCCGCCGTAACAAATCCAAAGTCCCAGATAGGGCAGATCCGCCGGATCGAAGCGTAACTCAACGCGTCGGTTGAGCCGCTTGCGTTCGATAGCGCACCACCCTTCAGAGGGGGAATCGGCGAAGAGCTTATCGCCAATTCCGTCAGTAACTTTACCGGCGAGAGTGAGATCAGCGATCTCCTGACTCATCAACGTAGCCTTTGGCCACGCCTGCATGGTCCCTAGCTTACCCAAACGACCCTGTGCAGACCCCTCGACGGTAACCTCCCGAACTGAATCGGGCAGCACAATGCGATCCCCTTGCTCTACGGCGAACAGAGGATGCGCCGACCATATATATTCAACGGACTCACTGCTGAGATTTCGCAGCGCGTACGCAACGCGGAGCCGATTCCCGTCCAGCCGCAAAGTTCTGCTGAATCGTAAGGGGAGGCTGAATCCATTGGCGGACATCTCCAACTCAATCCCACTCTGCGAGACAACTTCCCAAGGTACCTGCCAGAAATCTCCGTGATCGGGGACGGATGCAAGTCCTGAATCGGTCGGCACCTCGCAGGCGGCTACCGATGGAAGGCATTCATCCCATCCACTGGCATCGCTCGCGTCAAAACTCATGTATCGAGTGCGGAGGGCATAGGTTTGCAGCGGCTGCTGCAGCAATTCTTCTCCGTCTGGAAAAACTCGAATTGACGCAATTTTCCCGCCAAGGGAAGGCAGGATAGTTACCCGCATCGCGCTGTTTTCAAGCGCGACTTGCTCTATTGGTTCGCTGGTCCAATCACTTTCGAGACTGCGTGGCTCAACTTCTCCCATATCACGTCCACCCAGTTCAAATGTCCCGGCTTCATCAGCACCGATCGAAGGCAGGTAACTCTGCCATCGGATGGTGCTCCAGGCCATGCGCCAGGTCCGAAAAAAGTGACCGGAACCTGAGCTAGGGCCAGATGAAGATCCAGTTCCGCTGCAAGATCAAAAACCGCTGAGGCAAGCCGAGACGACTCCTCCAATGTACACGCTTTCACGGCCCATAGCAGAATATCCAATTCCGGTTCGGAGCCAGTCAACAAACGTGTGTCTTGCTTTAATTTGTTATAGACGCACAAGGCAGCATTTCGGCCGCATGCAAGTCCATTTGCGAACTGGCCGTCCGGTGCGAGAGGCAGGAGCTTCTGCGTCGCCCACAGGGCAGTAGCGGCTGCGCCGGCGCGCGAACACTCCAGGCTGATCTCGCCGAGATGCAGTTCGTTCGAAGTGAAGTAGGTATAAGGAGAGTCGTGCTTGTAGAAACGGCCAACCGAAGGATCGCGGAAGAGGATGCAGCCGCATCCGTAGGGCTGCAGGCCATGTTTGTGAGGGTCGACGACGATGGAGTCAGCCTTGTGGATGCAGGCGTAGGCCCGTGCTGCGTCTTCGGCGAGGTTCGAGACGAGCTTGAAATAGCCTCCATACGCTGCGTCGACGTGGACACGAAATTCATAGTGCCGACGCAGCTCCAGTATCCGATCCAGCGGATCGACAGCGCCCGCAGAGGTGGTTCCCAACGTAACCACGACGGTTCCAATTTCACCCGACTGCAGTGCAGCTTCAAGGGCGGTAAGATCCATGCGTCCACGCGCATCGGCCGCGATGCTTTCAAACGGCAATCCGAGGACGGCACTGATGCGATTGTGGGTGTAATGGGCATTTTCTGACGCGACAATCTTTTTCCCTGGAGTCAATCGACCTGCGATCCAGAGGGCTTCGAGATTGGCGAAGGTTCCGCCGCTGGTCAGGTGGCCCAGGTATTCCGTCCAGCCAAACATTGCCGCAATCTCGCGGACGGCTTCGACTTCGAGGCGCGAACTGGCCCGGCCTCCGTCCAGCGCGTGGTTATTGGGGTTGATCCACATCGCCAGCGCATAGGCGGCGCGGGCGATCGGGTGCGGCGGCTTGAGCATCTGCCCGGCGTAGAGCGGATGAAAATACGGGTAGTTGTCTGCGAGACGCTCGGTAAGCTGTGCCATGACCGCGCGCATGGCGTCGGTCGCGTCCTGATCAGTGTGCGGGTCGGTGGGGAGATGCGCGAAGGCCTGTTGCAGCTTTGGCAGGGCTTCGCTAAGAAGTTCCAGTGCCTGATCCTGTTTCATCGTTGTTATTGCAGATACATGTCGTCGATGTAGCACCAACTCCAGCTCTCGCCCCGTTCGGCGGACTTGATGATGGGGTGCTGGGTGGCGTGGAAGTGGGCACGCGCGTGGCGGTTCTTCGAGGAATCGCAGCAGCCGACGTGGCCGCATTCGGTGCACATGCGCAGATGCACCCAGGTGTCGCCGGTCTTCAGGCAGTCTTCGCAGCCTTTGCTGCTGGGCTTCACCTTCTTTACGTGGTCTTTGATGTGGGGACAAGCTGGCTGCGCCATTCACTCCTCCTATGTCGAGCCTCACCATTGTGCCCTGAATACTGGGGAACCGTCGAGCCCGCGTGGAAGCCCTGCAAGGCATCGAGGTTGAACCGCCTGCTTCGCTGTTCAGTCGGCTTCGATGCGAGGGCCGACTTGTTCGCCTTCGGGGGTGAGTTCAAGTTCGTTGATCTGCTGGATCGGATCGGCTAATTCTTCCTCGCCGCAGTTCTGTGAAGCCATCCGCAGGCCGGAGAGCAGGAGCCAGCCGCGGTTGGTGTCGATCTGGTTGGCGGCGACGGCGCGGAGAACTTCGCTGAGAGCGATCTGGAGCGCGCTGCGGTCTTCAAGCATGGGGATGGCGATTCTTCGGGACGGGCAGCATTGTGGCGGCGAGCCTTGTTCCCAGGGAAAAGCGGGTGCAGGCGATTACGACGATGTTCAGCGGCCTGACGCTGGCGAATGTGCTGGGAGTACCGGCGGGGACGGCTCTGGGACACGTTTTCGGATGG
>Ga0209139_10000164_pt1 | contig 20727 bp, 10 predicted proteins | sample BogFormECP14_OM3_FD_188246 | JGI IMG/M metagenome (GOLD analysis project Ga0209139, IMG submission 188246) | Bog forest soil microbial communities from Calvert Island, British Columbia, Canada - ECP14_OM3 (SPAdes) (version 2) | ecosystem: Environmental > Aquatic > Freshwater > Wetlands > Bog ...
TCGCGTGTCTGCGAATTGACGGTGACGACCCCTCCGCAGGTGAAGGGGCCGATATTGGGCTTGCCGTTCTCGTCGAGCACGAGGTTCCAACTCACAATGCATCTGGCCCAATTGCGCAGGATTCCGGTAAATGTGCTCGACCATTTTGCCCAGTCGGTAGCGTAGTCGGGCGCTTTGATATCCGGACCACCCTCGGTCCAATATGCGTTCTTCTCAGGGAACATGTCATGCACACGCGTCATGGCGGATGGCTCACCGACGTATCCGTGCCATGCAATTCCATCGACATACTTGTAGACGTCGGGATCGCTGAGTTCATCGACTGCGCGTCCCCAAAGACTGTAATTGTGATCGAGGATCCAGATCTTCGTATCGGGTGAGGCCTTTTGCAGTGCGGGGCCGAGATGGTCCTTCACAAATTCCATCTCATATTCTTGTCCCCACAACGCCTGGGGCATGCGGCCATCCTGATCCGCGTCCACTTCATTTTGAACAGTGACCGCGCTGATTTTGACGCCATCAACAGCATAGCCCTGAAGAAACTTTACGAAGTACTGGGCATAGGCGTCGAAATAATGTTTACGCATCGATCCGCCGAGCAGGGAGTTCCCCGCCTTCATCCAGCCGGGAGGACTCCAGGGAGAGGAGAAGTAAAACAACTCGGGGTTCGTTTGCTGGGCCTCATGGAGCAGCGGAAGGATGTACTTTTTGTCGTGATCGATGCTGAAGTGGGTGAGTTCGGGATCGGGTGACTCGGTGTCGTCATAGCTATAGGCGCTTAGGGAATAATCACTCGCTCCTATAGTCGTACGAGCGACAGACAGTCGCAGACCGGATGGGCCAAAGCATTCGTCGAGGATGCTTTTTCGTTTGCCCGCGTCGAGTTGTTCGAGCAGGTAGCAGGAGGCATCGGTGAGCGCCGCACCGAAGCCCAGCACCTGCTGATACCGCTGTTCGGGATCGAGGCGGACGCTCATGGGAGACGTGGGAGTACCCGTACGCCATACGGGCGCCTCGATCGGAACGTATCGTTGCTCGCCCACAGTGCGCCATGCTTTGAAAGGACCGGCCTCGGGTGCGGCCCATGCGGTCAATGGACGGGAAGCGGTGGATGAGGCGGCAAGGGCTGCAAGCTTGAGGAAAGTGCGGCGATTCGCGTTATCCATAATTGATCAATCGATTGGAACTGGATCAGGTTTCCTGCCCTATTTGTGTGCAAGGCAAAGGTTTGTCTTGAAGCTACACGAAAAAGAATTCGCTTGACAATCGTATTCTCGAATTGATTTGATCGACAACGCTCCATAGTGTGGGGGCGTACTGTGTCCTTAAACAAACGGTTGTCTTTACTTTGTTTAAAGGAACTTTTTGGCGGTTGAGTTTTATGCGGCAGATACATCTCCGCGCAGTAAGGGGCAAGGACAATCTGCAGTCCTGCCTCACTGCAACGGAAACAGTTGCGAATTGCTGGCCGCAGTGACAAATGGGGTTCAACAGCACATAGAACCGTCGCGTTCCCGGTGAAACGGAGACGAGGCGCAAGCAGATGGAATATTTCAGGAGGCAAGTATGTGGAAGTTTATTCGCGGTAGCCTCGTAATCGCCTTGACGTTGTCAGGCATAGCGGGCTTTGCGCAGAACACCAATTCCGGCGACATCCGCGGTACCGTCACCGATGCTACAGGAGCAGTGATTCCAGGCGTCACCGTCAAGGTCGAGGACGTTGACAAGGGTGTTACCCGCATCTTTACGAGCGATGATGCAGGTTTGTATGACACGGGCCCGATTGTGCCTGATCGTTACCTGCTTACCTTCACAAGAGATGGTTTCCAAACGTATGTGCGCGGGCCCATCACCCTCGCGATAGGTATCCAGCCAGTCAATGTTCAGTTGACGGTGGGATCTGCAACGCAGGAAGTAGTGGTGAAGACAGATGTCCCGCTGCTGACTACGGAATCGGGCGCCCAGGAGGGTACTCTTTCCTCGCACACCATGGCGCAGTTGCCGCAGGTAGGCGCAGATTGGCAGAACTTTGTCATCCTGCTGCCCGGAGCATCCGGCGCGCCTGAGAATTCCAGCACCTTCAACGCAGGTCAAATCGCATCCATTAACGGCAATCTGCCGTATGCAAACGTACTGGCCGATGGCGCTACCACCACGCTGCCAATGAGCCAGAATTCCGACGTTACCGTCTTTGAGACCACTTCAGAGGTTAAAGTCAGCACTAGCGCCTTCTCGGCGCAATATGGTATCGGCAGCATCATCTACAACCAGATCACCAAGGGCGGCACCAACCAGTTTCATGGCGCCGGCTACGAATATTTCCAGAACGATGCGCTGAATGCCGCGCCCTACAATTTTGGTGCACACCCAGATCCAACGGTTCCTGTTTTGCGTTATAACAACTTCGGCTTCGCAGTCGGAGGCCCGATCCTGCGCAACAAGATGTTCTTCTACTTCGACTACGACAAAACCATCAATAACGGGGGAGCATCCACGGCGTTCAACACTATGCCGGTCGATGCCCTGAAGAATGGAGACTTTACAGGTGCAGGCCTGCCCACGCTCTACGATCCAACCACACAAACCACTCAACAAACCGGCAGCTATACTTACACTGGCTCGCAATACCCTGGCGGAGCGCTCACAGTAGCCTGCCCTTGCGTCATACGTAAGTCCTTTGCCGAAGAGAACGGCAACGGCAACGTACTTCCTGCCGGCATGATTAGTTCTGTTGCCAAAGCCATTCAGGGATATTTCCCCGAGCCGAATACTGCCGGGCAGGTAACCTCCGGAGTGGCGATAAACAATTTCGTCTCCAGCACCCCAAGTAAAAACCCATCTACCAAGTATTTTGGCCGTTTGGACTATGACATTACACCTTCCAACCGGCTTACCGTCTCCGAGACAAATTCCGATAACCCTGGCTACTCTTTTGGTAATGGTTTCTGCCCAATTAACTGCCAAAGCCAAGACGTGAGCCGCGACAATGCACAGGTGTCGGATGTTTGGACCTTCAGTCCAAGCTTCATCAATGAAGCTCGTTTTGGCTTTACCGATCAGTTGAACTTTTTTAGTCCTCCTACGCTCAATCAGGGCTTCCCTGCAAAACTGGGGTGGCAATTTGCTAAAGCTGACAACTTCCCGAATGTGGGCATCAGCAACTTCTATGGTCTTGGGTCAGCCTCAAACGCGGTCTATAAAGAGTTCGTTTTCGATCCATCCGACGTGGTCACGCTGATCCGCGGCAGGCATGTTCTGCACTTCGGGGGCGAGTTCCTGATCAATCGGGCAGATTCCACGGCTTGGGGCAACATAAACGCTGGAAGCGTGAACTATAACGGCTATTACACCTCAGCCGGCGGTCAGGCCACAGCTGCTTATGACGGCCAATCCTATGCAGATTTCCTGCTTGGGCAAACGAATACCTGGAGCGCAGGGGTGACCCCTGAATTTGGCGGAAGATGGAAGAGCCCGCAACTGTTCGTTCAGGACGATATCAAGTTACGTCCGAATCTGACCGTCAACCTGGGAATGCGCTACGAGATAGAAACAGGCTGGTCAGAGGTAAAGGGCAATATGGCGGCATTCGATCCCGCCGTAGTTAACCCTGCGGACAACTCCCTTGGCGCAATGTGGTACGGCTTTAGCAAGGCGCATGGCCGCACGACCCTGCAGGCGCCCAACTACAATATCTGGCTGCCTCGAGTCGGGGTCAGTTGGCAGGCCATGCCGAACACTGTCATTCGCGGTGGCTTCGGCATTTATGCGGCTAGCTGGAGTGAGGATACGTACGGCGGCGGAATGGGCGGCGCCTTCGGCAGCAGCGGCAGCTATAACGACACGACCAATGGCTTTTGCCCGATTGTGCAACTCGATGCCGATGGAAGCACTCCCGATACCACCAACCCAGGTTGCGGTACAGGCGCCAACAACTCGGCCACCGTTAACGGGAGATATCTCACTGCTCCGACTACCGCTGATGCGTTCAATGGTCAGAGCCCTACTTACAATCAGTACCACACGCCTGTTCCTACCAACTACCAGTGGAATGTGGCCGTACAGCGGGCGATTGGGACAGACATGGTCGCGGAGTTAGACTATGTCGGTAACCACGGGAAGAACCTGAATTTCCCGGTGGATATCAACCAGGTGCCCGAGAGTAAACTCGGTCCGAACGATCTGGCTGACAAACCATATCCGCTGTTTAACTCCCTCGGCGGAAGCACCAACAATGCCATATCGAACTACAACGCTTTGCAGGCCCAGATCACGAAGCGCATGACCTACGGGCTTCAGTTCAACGTCAACTACACATGGTCCCACTTCCTCGATGATCAGGACTCTTCCGGATGGGGCAGCCGCGGCGGTTGGCAGAACTACCAGAATGCATTCAATACTGCAGACAACTACAGCAATTCTAACTTCGATATTCGGAGTATGTTCAAGGGGCAGGCGGTCTACGAACTACCGATCGGTCACGGGAGGATGTTCCTGAATAACAACCGGGTGCTGGATCTGCTGGTTGGTGGCTGGCAGACTGCGGGCACCTTTGTTGTCCAGGGCGGTAACCCCATGAGCATCACCACCGGGAATAACAATTCCTCTAACAACCAATCCGGGGGCTATACGCAGTATGCGAATCTCGTGGGTGATTATCATTTGTCAGGCGGCACCAAGTCGCGCTTGAACGAGTGGTACAACCTTAATGCGCTGTCGGTTCCGGCTCCATTCACCTATGGCAACTTCCGCAGAAATGTCGTGTATGGTCCGGGACTGAGCGAAATAAACTTTTCCCTGGGCAAGAGCTTCGATATCTGGCGTGAGAGGGGTGTCCAACTGCAGATTCGTGGAGATGCGACGAATGTCGTGAACCATGCCAGCTTCGGGCAACCAGGCAACAACGCTATCGGCCAGGGACAGTCGGCACAGATCACCGGCACGACAATCGGCGGCAGAAACATGCAGCTCTACGGGCGAATTTCGTTTTAGGCCTCCCTGCTTCACTTGAGAGGGACGGCGCAACTGCGTCGTCCCTTTCGTATTCTTGATCGACGAATTCAGTATCCCCGGTATGATGTGATTGTTATGTCCGTCAAGGCTGTTTTGTTCACCCTGCTCTTTTTTGAAGCAGCAGCTCTTTCATCCTTTTGCCAGGCGCCTCCGAGCAAACAAGATCAGATCAATCAGCACAAGCAGCTAGCTCAGCAGTACCTGAGGCAACAGCGTCCTGACCTGGCTATTGCTGAGTTGCAGGCGCTTGTCGCGCTTGAGCCGGAGAATACTGATGCTCAGGGAAATCTTGGTGTATTGCTGTTTTTTCGGGGCGACAATGCAGGCGCTATTCCGCATCTGCGCGCGGCCCTCAAAGCGCAGCCGGATCTGTGGAAGATTCAGGGTTTGCTCGGATTAGCAGAGGGAAAAGCGGGTGATGGTGATGCCAGCCGGCAGGATCTGGAGGCTGCGTTTCCGCATCTCACGGAAGAAAAATTCAAAGCCGAAGTGGGCCGCGCGCTGATGGATAACTATACGGCGACCGGTGATCTTGAGAAAGCCGCGAGTGTCGCATCGACACTACTGGCCGCGCAACCCACCGATAGATCTCTGCTCTATACCTCGTATCGTCTGTATTCCGACCTGGCCGACAGAACGATGCTTACGCTTGCGCTCACAGCTCCCAATAGCGCGCAGATGCATCAGGTGATGGCGCGGGAACTGGCGAGGCATGGAGATGAAGCTCCGGCTATCGCGAATTATCGTGAAGCGATCAAGATCGACCCGAAACTTCCCGGTGCTCACTTCGAACTTGGGAGTCTTTTGTATAACTCAACGGATGAGAATCTAAAGGCGGAAGCGGAAGCTGAGTTCAAGGCGGGGCTGGCTTTGAACCCGAACGATGAGAAGGCGTATGTCATGCTGGGAATGATCTCAGCCAAACGTGGAGATACAAAAGCGGCCTACGATTACTACTCGCGGGCGCTCCAGTTGCAGCCAGATGATGGAGATGCAGCTCTGGAGATGGCTAAGGTTCTCGTTACGATGAATCAGATTGAGAAGGCGCAACAACTGCTGGAGCACGCAATCCAAGTCGATCCTTCAGATTCCGTGGCTCACTATCGGCTCAGTACGCTTTATCGCCGCCAGGGGAAGGCGGAAGAGGCAAATAAAGAAATTGCCGAGTATAAGAAATATAAAGAGATGAAGGATCAGCTGCAGAAAGTGTTTCATGACATGCGTGTCGAGTCTGGCCAGCAAAATTCCGATGACGCAGATCTGCCTAAGTAAACGCACTGTCTTTTCTGCCGCCGTCCTTTCGCTCGCGCTGATGCTGTTATTGCAGGAGCGCATATTTTGCCAGGCCACTCAAAAGACGTCGCATCCGGCGTCGACCTCTGGTGCCGCATCGGCAGATATTCCCCAGCTTGTTGACATCACCGCTTCGGCTGGCATCCATTTCGATCACCTCTCTACTCCTGAAGCGAGATACATCGTCGAGTCGATGAGCGGAGGCGTTGCGCTGATCGACTACGACCGTGACGGCTATCCCGATATCTACTTTACGAATGCGCAGAATGTGGAGATGGCGCTCGCGGGCAAGAAGGCAAAGAGCGCACTATACCATAACAACCGCGACGGCACCTTTACTGACGTAACGGACAAGAGCGGCGTTGGTTATCCGTGCTGGGCGATGGGCGCCGCTGTTGGCGACTATAACAACGACGGCTGGCCTGATCTGCTGGTCACTTGCTTCGGCGGCGTGGTGATGTATCGCAATAATGGCGACGGCACTTTTACCGACGTCACAAAACAGGCGGGCCTTGGAGGCGATACGGCCTGGGCCACGGGAGCATCATTTGGCGACTACGATGGCGACGGCTGGGCCGATCTCTTCGTCGCTCATTATGTCGATTTTCATCTCGATGATCTTCCGACCTTTGGCTCGCGGAAAACATGCCAATACCATAACGTCGCTGTGCAGTGCGGTCCGCGAGGTTTGAAAGGTTTCCGCGACAATCTGTATCACAACAATGGCGATGGGACCTTTACCGAAGTTTCGAAAGAGGCAGGCGTGGATGACGCACAAGGCTTCTTCGGATTGACGGCTGTGTGGTCGGACCTGAATGGCGACGGGCACCCCGATCTATTTGTGGCAAATGATGGCGAACCTAACTATCTATATAAGAATGACGGTAGCGGCCGCTTCACAAACGTGGCCTATCAGGCGGGAGTGGCTGTAAACGAAGATGGGGCCGAGCAGGCGAACATGGGAGTTGCACTCGGCGACTATTTGCACACCGGCCGCTTCTCAATAGGGATCACTCATTTCAGCGAAGAGTATGCGGCTCTCTATCGCAACGACGGCGATCTGAATTTCACTGATGTTTCCCATGCTGCGGGAATTGCGCAAGGCACGACTTCCTATGTCGGCTGGGGAGACGCGTTTTTTGACCTAGACAACGACGGCTGGCCCGACTTTTTTATGGTGAACGGGCATGTCTACCCACAGGTGAATGTCGCGGGAATCGGCACGAAATATCGCGAGCCGAAACTGCTCTTTCTGAACGAGCACAATGGGAACTTTCGGAATATCAGCCAGGATGCCGGGCCCGCGATTCAGATTCCACAGGTGAGCCGCGGACTTGCAGTCGGGGATCTCTTCAATGATGGGCGCCTTGAACTTGTTGTGGAGAACCTTGAAGGTGGACCAATGATTCTTCGCCCCGAGGGCGGTCCGCGCAATCACTGGATCAGCTTTGCTCTGCTGGGCACGAAAAGCAATCGCCTTGCTTTGAATGCGCGTGTTCGTGTGACTGCTGGTGAGCTTGTCGAGGAGGACGAAGTGCGCAGTGGTGGGAGCTATCTGTCGCAAAACGATCTTCGCTTGCACTTCGGCCTGGGCAAGCACGAACGTGTCGACAAAGTCGAAATTTTCTGGCCGTCGGGAACAAAGGAAGTACTCTCGCAGGTGGCACCCGACCCTTTTACTCATTGAAAGAGGGGCAAGGTATTGTCGGCTCCCAGCCTGCCGGTGCTTGTGCCGTGCCTCATCGTTGACGATCGCCGAATTCTATGAGGCATGGCCGAGTTCAGCGTGGACTGAGTCTTCGTCGGCCTGTATCATCGGGCTTCCGGACAAATGGAACTGCCACGGGGTAACTCGACTCTTCAAGCCAGGATTGTTCTTTGCGTGGGTCTTGTCGCGCTGCTCTATGCCGCGATGAAATGGAGCAAGGCGGCCTATTCAGAGACGATTCCCCAGAGCGCTACAGCCTACGAACGCAAGAGCGAAACCGACCGCAGCAAGTATGTGGGAGATGCCGCTTGCCTCTCATGTCATCAAAGCCAGAGCCTGTCGTATCTGCACACCTCGCATCATCTAACGTCGCAGGTTGCAAACAAGGACTCGATACTCGGGTCTTTTCAGGACGGATCGAATGTCCTGATGATCGTCGATCCGGCTAAGGCGACAGCTCAACCCGGCCTGTTCTTCAAGATGGAGAAGAAGGATGGTGACTACTATGAAACTGCTGCAACAGGCTTCGGTACGGATCTAACGACGCGTACGGAGAAGATCGATCTCATTACCGGCTCTGGCGTGCGAGGCGTTACCTACCTCTACTGGCAGGGAGACAAGCTGTATGAACTGCCGGTGAGTTACTGGAGGGACGGGCGGCAGTGGATCAATAGCCCTGGGTACGAGAACGGCTCGGCGAATTTTTCGCGGCCCGTGAATCCAGGCTGCCTGGAGTGCCACGCGACCTATATCAAAGCGCTCTCGCCCGATCCTTTGACAAACTCTTATGACAAAGACAGCCTGGTAACGGGAATTTCCTGCGAGACTTGCCACGGCCCCGGCGCGGATCATGTTGCGAAACATAAAGCAGCCTCGGCCGCGATAGTAGACGAGGCGATACTCAATCCGGCTAAGTTCTCCCGCGACCGGCAAGTGGATCTGTGCGCGTTATGTCACAACGGCATTCAGCGGGAGGCATTGGCACCGGCATTTTCTTACGTGCCGGGGCGGCCTTTGAGCGATTATTTCAAGCCGATCCCGTCGGACACAGCGGAGCATCCTGACGTGCACGGCAATCAAGTCGGTTTGCTGCAAAGGAGCCGTTGCTATCGCTCCTCCGAGACCATGACTTGCTCCACCTGTCACGATGTACACGCGGCTGAACGTCCCGCAGCGTCATATTCCGAGCGATGCCTTACCTGTCACAAGTGGCAAAGCTGCGGTGTTGCAAAACGAATTGGCCCAAAAATCAAGTCAAACTGCATCGATTGCCACATGCCGGTGGAGCCGACGAATGTTATCGTTTCCGAAACTGGCGGCAAAGAGGTGCGGGCAACGATGCGAAACCATTGGATCAAAGTCTATCCAGATGCGCGTATGCACTGAACAAGGAAAAGTGGGCAATCAATCGCTGCTTTCCACGAGGGAAAAGCGAGCTTTCGTCGCAGCTGGCTTTTTGCTGGACTGCTGACGACTCCTTCTGTTTTCATTTATGGGTAGGGGGTGAGCCGATGCAAAGCCTCTATCCCATGCAGCGTATACAGCGAAAGGTTCTCGCGGCCTTGATCGTCGGTTTCATGTATTGCGCAGGCACGGCCGCTCAGTCCACCAAGCCACCAACGCCACCTCTTAATCTGCCCGATCCAACTCCTCGGCCACCAGATCTGGACAAAAAATACGGAACTGATTCAGCAGAACTAGCACGCCAGGAGCAGTTAGCCGCGGCCAAGGCTGCTCAAATCAGGCAACAGGTACTAACTGCAACTGACAAGCTGCTCCTGCTGACACAGGAACTGGAGGCCGACGTGGAGAAGCGTGAACACGGTACCGCGATGACTCCTCAAGTCGTCAAGGCAGAACAGATCGAGAAGCTCGCAAAGACTGTAAAGGAAAGAACCAAGGCGCAATAATGTTCTGTTTAGTTAAGTGCTGTGTTGCTCGACCGGGGAGGGCCATGAGATGCGAAGCAGAAAGTTAAAACTAAGTCCGTTTCGCGCCGTGCTCACCCTACTCCTGCTGATGCCGTTGTGGGCCATCTTGACGCCTGCGCAGGCACAGCAAGAGCCGCAGCAAAACAGCCAGACGGAAACTTCGGCTCCACGCCAAGAGCCGAAGCCCGATGAAAAGGGTAACGATTCCGCGAATGCAAAGCCGGCGTCGAACCAGGCAATGTCACCGGAAGAAGCGCGCCAGGCGCAATTTGTCGCGGATTCGCAAAAGCTGTATCAGCTTGCCCAGGAACTAAAAGTGGAAGTCGCCAAGAGCAACAAGAATACCCTGTCGATTGCTGTAACAAAGAAGGCGGAGGAGATCGAAAAGCTGGCTAAAAGCATGAAAGAAAGAATGCGCAAGGAATAGAGCGCCGGAGAGAGCCGCACCTATTGCGGACTCGGTTGACCCTGACGCAGCTTGTCTACCAGAGCCTGATCGGCTTCCTTATTCATTGAGCTTGCTTTGTCAAACTCAGCCTTGGCCTCGTCTTTCCTGCCCATCGATTGATATAGCCGCGCGAGGCGCCAGTGCGGCGCCACATCTTTTGGATCGAGAGCAATCGCTTTCTGCAACTCAGTGATTGCGTCATCCTTGCGCCCCATATCCGCGTAGACAACGCCAAGATCGCGATGTACGAATGGTGTGGAGGGATCGTCCGCAGCGGCCTTTTCCAATTCGGGCTGCGCCTTCGCATAGTCGTTTAACGCGACATACGTGTCGCCCAGATATGCGCGCGCCTGTACGCTCGCAGGATCATTTTCCAGTTCGGCGAGAAACTCTTTCGCTGCCTCGTCATGGTGTTTTTGCTCCCACAGCAAATAGCCGAGTCCGAAATGCGCGTTGGGTTCTTTGGGATTGGCCTTCACTGCGGCGCGAAACTGTTCAGTAGCTTCCGAAATCTTGCCTTCCTCGTCGAGAGACTCACCGGCAAGCATGTCCGCCTCGGCAGACTCGGCGTTCAGCGCGAGAATCTCTTTATAGACGTCAAGAACACATTGATATTGCTTGCTCCACAAACAACTGTGCGCGAGAGTCAGCCTGAGAGGGAGGTTCTGCGGATCCATCTTCGTGGCCTGTTTGAGGTAGGGAATCGCAACCAGGTAATCGCCCATGCCGTAGTGGGTCATCCCCAGCAGAATGGTCAGACGCTGGTCTCCCGGATGCTTTTCCAACTCCACTGTAAAGGGCTTTATAGCCTCCTGAAACCTGTTGCTTTTGAACAGAGCCAGCCCGAGATTCATTTCAAGGCTGGGGAAGGACGGATCAATCGCCAGCGCCTGGCGATAGTAGGTAACGGCCAGGTCATAGTGTTCCTGTCTGGCTTCGAGCAGCCCCATATGCGCAAGGGCCTCCGCGTTGTGCGGATCGTTCTTTGCAATCTGCTGCCATATCTGCTCGGCTTCGGCATTCTGCCCCTGGCTCTCGAGCGCCAGCGCGTCCTGACGAGTGTTCTGGGCCATTGCCGGGAGAGCCGCAACCAAGGTTGCTGACAAAAAACACAACTGCAGCCTGATGTGGCGAGCCCGATTCACTTCAATCCTCCTGTGCGGTAACAAAACTACGCTATCTGTTCGGATCAGCTGGTGGCAACCATCCGATTCAGACACACATAAAAAAACGCGGCAGGAAGATCCTGCCGCGCTTTTTGGTTAAGAGAGGGTTCTAGAAGTTGAGAATGCCGCCAAGTTCAAGAACGCGCGGATCCTGCGTGTTTGTGACTTGTCCGAATTGTCCGGATCCGGGACCCTGGTAGCTCCCGCCGACATTGTTAAACTCCGTATGGTTGAAAGTGTTAAACGACTCAAAGCGGAACTCGAAGTTTGCCCGCTCCTTGATGGGGAAATTCTTGTAGAGCGAGGTATTGAAGTTCGTACTTCCGGGACCCAGGGCCGCGTCCTTCCGAGTGTTTCCAAAGCCCTGGTTCGGTCCGCCTGCCCACGCAGGAGTAGGTGTGCTGAACACAGAGGGATCAAACCATTCCTTCTGTTTCTTGGGATAGTGCACTTTTCCGCTGATGTCTGGACGGTTGGTATAGCCGCCGCCCAATCCAATGGGGTCGAAGTTGACCGACAGGCTGGGGCCTTGATTCTGGATAAGCAAGCCTGATTGAAAGACTGCTGTGCCGGCAATTTCCCAGCCGGTGAGCGCGTATTTCGTGAAACCGCTGCTCCCAGCGAAAAACGGGAATTTGTAGATGTAGTTTCCGACGAGGATGTGACGGCGATCGAGGGCGCCGGATCCCTTGTCGTATTTGAGGTTGTAGGGATTGCTTACTCCATTGAGGTCGTAGCTGGTGATGTCGATTTCGTGTGAGTACGTGTAATCGAGTTCCCCGCTCAGATTATGCCAGTTCTGTCCGCGGATTCCGGTCTGGAAGCCGTTGTAGTTGCCGTTGGTGGTGTTCTCCTGCTGGTTGATGCCGGTGTAGCCCTGGTAGGTACGCAACTCATTCGGGATTGGAATGTTCTGACCGTTCGGATTGGTTCCAGAGTGATTGCTCGGATCGCCCGCGTTTGCGCGTGAATACGCGCTGGCACTCGGGTTAGCCGGATCATACGGGATAATCAACGGTGTGTTGAGTGAATAGTTGTTGATCTGCCGGTCGACGTTCTGATGCCATGCCAGGTTGCCAACATATTGCACGACCCAGATGACCGAGGGAGCGATTTCGTGTTGAACCCCAAGACTGAACTGGGTTACGGCGGGGGCTGGATAGTGGCGGTCCAGAGTGGTAAGGCCCTGCGCGAAGTTGGGGGTTGCCGCCGTCTGCCCGGTCACCCAGGAGGTATGCGGATTAGACAGGTAGACATTGCTCGCCGAGGGATCGTTGGCGAACGGCGGGTTGGTGGCGGTGTTGTAAATGTCGTTACCCTGCATGCGCTCGTAGAACGATCCAATACCACCGCGCAGGACGGTCTTGCCGGTCCCCATCACATCCCAGGAGAACCCGACGCGAGGTTGGATCGTTCCGTAATCGTTGGTAACGAGGCCGCGAGGATAACCGTTTTGTCCAGCGAAGTACATCCCGTTCAGATAAAACGGCGTTCCGTTGACGGTCTGGAAACCGGGACCATTGGGGTCTAGAGAACCATCGCTCTTCCAGACAGGACTCAGGCTCGGCAAGTATTGAGTCGGGTCAAAGTTTGCGATGTAGTTCTGGCGTTCCCATGCGTGAGGCAGGGCATCGTAGCGAAGCCCAAGCTGCAGGCTGAAATTCGGAGTCGTGCGCCAGTTGTCATTTACGTAAACCGAGGGGGTCTGGTTTACGTAATGGCGGACGGGAAGATCCTGGTGCTGGTCATAGCTGCTGGCCAGGCCGAGCACCATGTCCATCATCGAGTCGCCGGACAGCGTGCCGAAAGAGAAGTTACCGGCAGGCTCGCCGAAGAGTTGCTGATTTTTCGTGTAACGGTTGTAGCTGAAGCCGTACTTCATCGCATGACGCCCCACGGTGTAGGAGACATCGACTCTCGGCATATAGTCCTGTGCTGCATTATGCCAGGGGGCCGAACCGGGGTTTTCCTGCGTGTTGTAGGGCGCTCCAAAGTGCATGTTGGGATAGCTGTTGAATCTGTTGGCGAAGTATTTGTCTACCGACCATGCGCTGGTAATCAGCGAATTGGGGCTGTTAACGATGTTGATGATGTTGCCGTCATAGTTGAAGCTGGCTTCGAGCAGGAGGTTCGGGGTGATGGTTCCGGCCAGTTTGACCGTCGCGCTCCACGACGGATTCGCCAGCGTACTGGTGATCGTATTGTAGCTCGCGCCCGACCAGCCGAGCATCGGCTGAGCGTACGCCTGCGTCACGGCGTCATGCATGTAATGTCCAAGCAGATGCCATTTGTCATTGACGTTGTGATCGACGCGGAGGATATAGTCGGTCACATCGATCGGCTGGTTGGCGGAAGTGACTACGTCTCCATTCGCCAGGTTCGGTTTGGGAATAATGCCGGAGTTCAAGTAGAGCACGGCATTTGGATCGATCAACGAAGCAGGGATGGTGTTGTTCGGGAAAGGCTGTCCGGGTACCAGCCCCGCTGCAGTTAACTTGGCGTTGAACACGGGATCATTCACACCTGTTGGAACCAGCAGTTTGGTGCTGGAAGCGAAGGCCGGGGCAACGTAATTCAAGTCCTGGCCAGCTGTCGGATAATCCTGCGCTGGCAGCGTCTGTACCGAGTTAGGACTGCTGCCCTGAATCAGCCTGCGCCACTCCTGGTTATAGAAGAAGAAGGTTTTTTGCCTGCTCTCGTTATAGACCTTCGGGATAAACACCGGGCCGCCGATATTGAAGCCGTAAATGTTGTAGTTCAGCTTCGTCCTTGGCGTGACAGGGTTGCTTTGCAGGTTGAAGTAGTTATTGGCGTCGTAAGCGGTGTTGCGGTTGAACTCCCAGAGTTGTCCGTGGAAATTCCGGGTTCCGCTCTTGAGGGCAAGGGTAATGGTCGCGCCGGAGGAAATGCCGTAGTCCGGTGGATAGTTGCTGGCGAGCGTTTCGAACTGGGCGATTGCGTCCTGCGAAGGCATGATGCTCATGCCGCCGGCGCCGCCGCGGTCATCCGCCTCGCCGCCGTCGATTAGCCAGATATTGTGGCTTTGCCGCAGACCGTTAACGCTGATTGTAAAATTTGAAGCGACCGAGGTTGGTGTGTTGTTGGCGGGCAGGGCCGAGCTGACACCCAGACCCAGAGCCGCCAGTGCAGCAAAGTTGCGGTTTTCTGTTGCGATCTCGCTGATCTGTTCAGAATTGATCAGCGTGCTTACCACGTTCGAATCTGCCTGTACCTGCAAGGCATTCGCAGTGACCGTCACTGTCTGTTGGACGCTGCCCACGGTAAGGCTGACATCCGCGCGCAAAGTCTGAGAGACGTTCACGGCCAGGCCCTTTTGAACATAGGTTCCGAAGCCGCTTGCTGTGGCTGAAAGGTCATATGTGCCAACGTTGAGGCCCGGAAAAATATAGACTCCGTTGGAGTTGGTGTCAGTGCTGAGCTGAACACCGGTGGATGTTGCGGTTAATGTCATGTGTGCGTTGGGAACTACTGCCCCGTTATTATCTGTAACTGTGCCACTGATTTCCGAGTTTTGCTGCGCATACGCGCCTACGGAAACAAGTACCAGGAACAGAGGCAAAAGAAGCAATCTGTGTTTTGCGTCATTTCTCCATTTCATTTATTTCCCTCCCAAGTAAGCTCGCTGTTCCATTGGGTACAAGTGGGACATGCGGCGCGGTTTTGATCGTTACTCAGCTTTTCAGTAAAACGATTTACAACCGCGTGCGGAACTCTATTCGGGATACAGAAGAACTGTCAAGAAAATTTGTAGGCAAGGTGCTTTGATCGATAGTTCCGGATGTGACATTTGTTCAATTGGTATCGCGCTGGTTGAAAGTGCATTTTGCCTATCAAAAAGCGAATTGTTTTTGTACGCTTTTCAGGCCTCTTTTTGTGGCATTTATCATGGAATAAGTAACTCCTTGCGACCAAATTTGCACTTTAAGAAAACATCGCCATGCACGGCACTAATCGCGTTACTTTGGGTTACTTATGGCACGTTTCAAGCCAGTGCCATGGATGCCCCCATCCCGCTTCGCGACGAAGTGCTGACGACCTGGACGACCGAGCAGGGCCTGCCGCAGAATTTCGTTACCTCGCTGGCACAGACGCCCGATGGCTTCCTCTGGGTGGGAACTATGAACGGGCTGGTGCGCTTCGACGGCCTTCATTTTCGCGGGTTCAGCCAGGATGGTCCGCCTGAGTTGCAAGGCTTCATCGCCGCTCTGGTAAAGGATGGCGGCGACGGGCTCTGGATCGTGACAGCGTCCAGTCTCTTTCACTATGAACATCAGCGCTTTGTTCCCATCCTCTTTGGGCAAAGAGCACACTATCGCATCGAGACGCTGGCGCGCTCGAACGATGGTGAGCTATGGCTTTATTTCGAGGGAGGCTTACAGCATACCCATGCCGACAAACTCGAGTCGGCATCTCTGCCTGAAGGCGCTCACCGGTTCAGCGATATAGCCGAAAGCCGCGATGGAACTCTGTGGATGACGGACCGCGAGAACATCTTCCGTACACGAGGAGGCTCGATCATTGCAAAGTATCGCGTGCCAGACTGCCGATTGATTTATGCGGACCGCTTTGGAGAAGTGTGGGCGGGCGATGGGCATCATTTGTTTCACTTTGATGGAAATGCTTTTCAAGATGTCAAAGACCCGGGGCTGGGTAACTTTATCAGCGTCATGGTGGACAGCCATCACCGCCTGTGGATGGCAAGCGGCGGTCTTCACGGCTTGAGTCGAAAGACGGGCGACGAGAACGAAGTATTAACGGATGCAAACGGACTTGCAAGTAACGACGTTCGCACGATTCTCGAAGATCGCAATGGTGATTTCTGGCTGGGAACAATTGCCGGGTTGCAGCGACTGCATCATGGGATTTTCACCAGCTATTCTGCGGTGGACAAGCAGGCAGGAGGACGAAGCCAGACGGAATCCATCTTCGAGCAGAAGGATGGTTCTGTCTGGGCCGGGACGCTGGAAGGAGGTGTCGTGCAATGGAAGTCAGGTCATTGGCGCAGGTTCGGCAAAGCCCAGGGCTTGTCTCCGGGGCAGGTGCGCGGCTTCTTCGAACATGGAAAGACGCCGGCGATTGCGATTGCAGACTACGGAATTTTTGAGTGGAGCGGAAACAAGTTCACGAAGATGCCGTCGATTCCCCATGGATATGTAACTACGCCTGTCGTTGCCGGTGACGGGAGCGTTTGGTTTCGTATCGAGAGTCAAGGCCTTTTCAGATTGAAAGAGGGACGGCCCGAGCAGTTGGGGGCTGAAGTCGGTCTTACGGGAAAGCAATTGTGGTCGCTTGGCGTCGATGCTCGTAGGATGCCGTGGGTGGGAGATGCAGCGGGGGTGCAGCACTGGAACGGCGAACGTTTCGAGCACGTTCTCGCAACGTCGGCGCCGCCACTCTGCGTTGCGTGGCCTGCGAATGGCATAGCAGTCGGCACACTCAATGGATTGCTTGTACGTAACGGCGGCAGCGGTTCCGGGCGGATGCTTACGCAGAATGAAGGGCTGCCCGGCAACACGGTACTCGATATTCTGGATGATGGCGCGGGCAATCTGTGGATCGTAACCGCGAGCGCGATTGCCCGCATAGCGCGTGAGCAGTGGACGGCATACGCTGAAGGCCGCGTCGGTCGAGTGGACCCGGAAATTTTTACCGAAGCGGACGGCCTTAAGAGCCGCTATGTTCTGCCGCTGAACGAGGTAACAGCGATGCGCGCGCATGACGGGCGTCTCTGGTTTGCAACGATCGAGGGGCCGGCTGTAGTCGATCCGCATCTGCTGGCCGCCGAGCCTGCGCAGGCTGTTATCGACAGCATCGTCGTGGACGATCAGCATCATCTCGCCAGCGATCTGACGGTCGGTCCGGGCAGACATCGCATCACCTTCACCTACACATCTCCAGCGACGGTCGCTCCGGAACAGACACGTTTTCGCTATCGCCTTTCAGGATGGGACCGCGACTGGGTCGATGCCGGTAGTTCGCGCGAGGTTTCCTACACGGGTCTTCCGCCGCGCAAGTATCGTTTTGAGGTTGTTGCAAGAAATCGTGAGGGCGGTTCAAGCGAACTTCCAGCCCAGGCGCAAATCATTCTCAAGCCTTTCTTCTGGCAAACAAAGTGGTTCCTGATATTGGCAGTTTGCCTTGCAGTTGGAATTGTTGTTGAGATCACTCGACGGTTCACGCGGCGGCGAGCAGAACGATTGAGCATGCGTTTTCAGGAACGCGTTGCCGAGCGCGAGAGGATTGCACATCAGATTCACGACACGGTGATTCAGGATTTGATCGGGGCTACGCTGCAGGTGGAACTCCTCGGATTTCAAATTTCAGATCATCCCGAAACGTCGCAGCAATCGCTGACGTCGCTGGCTGAACGGATGCGCGAGACCATCGCGCGCAGCCGCAACATGGTGTCGAATCTGCATTCCACGGCGGTTACGCAGTACAGCCTGGTCGAGGTGTTGCGGCATGCCGAAGCCGAGTTTCGATCGGGTCCGTTGCCGATCTTTGACCTGGTGAGCAAGGGCGAGCCGCGACAGGTTCATCCGTTAATTCGTGATGAGGTGTACCGCATTTGTCGCGAGGCGCTTGCGAATGCTTTTCGTCACGCGGATGCAGAATATGTAACAGTAGAAGTACGTTTTTTACCGGATGCGCTGGAAGTGGAAATCTCGGACGATGGTCAGGGAATGAGCGAGGAGCTGCTGAAGCATGGTCGAGCGGGCCATTTCGGACTGCGCGGAATGCAGGCGCATGCGCAGCGCATTGATGCGGCTCTTTCGATCGAAAGCGAACCGGGGCAGGGAACAAACGTTATACTGCGCGTAAAGACACGCAATTCCTTCTGGCGGCGCAACGGCAAAAGGAGATTCAGGACGGGTGATGACACAGATACAAGCTGAGACAGCCTCAATCCAGGTATTAATTGTGGACGATCATCCGATGGTTCGCGAAGGGCTTGCCGGCGTGCTGGAACGGCACAACATGAAGATTGTTGGCCTCGCCGCCAACGGAAAACAGGCCGTAGAGATGTATGCGGCGCATCGACCGGATGTGATGCTGCTCGATCTGCGTCTGCCTGATCAGAGTGGATTCGACGTTGTCCGCACTGTGCTCAGCGCTGACCCGCAAGCGAGAATCATCATTCTCAGTTCTGCGCAGGGAGATGCTTCGATCTACAACGCAATCAGCCTCGGTGTGCGCGGCTACCTGCTCAAAGGAATTGACGGCGCGAGCCTGGCAGAGCAGGTGCGGCGGGTCGCAGCAGGCGGCAGTTGCCTGTCTCCGGAGACCGCGGAGAAGCTAACGCAATATATCTCATCACAGAAACTCAGCGAGCGTGAGATCGAAGTTCTCGGTCTGATTTCAAAGGGGAAGAGCAATAAAGAAATCGCCGGTCTGATCTTTGTGACAGAAAACACGGTCAAAATGCACGTAAAGAAAATCCTGTTGAAGCTTCAAGCCAACGATCGCACGCAGGCTGTCGTCATTGCCATCCAGCGTGGGCTGCTCGACGCGTAACCTATATACCCTTTCGGGTAGTTTCAAAACTATCCTTAGGATATTGAGCGTTTTCCCTTCCCTGAGTGCTAAGCTTTCGAAAATTTTCCTCGCGCTGTAAGGCGCCCGGTCCATGCACAGGTTTGTTGCCTCTGACGCGCATGAGACCCGGCGTTAACTACCCACGCACTCCCCTGGAGGTTAGTTCATGAAAGTTAGCCGTTGCGTTGCAACGAAACTCGTTACGGGTATGGCTGGTGTTTTTCTGGCCTTTGCATCTCTCGCCCATGCCCAGATCAAGCCGAAAATTACGCAGGCAGTTGATCCCACACAAAGAAAGACGCTGGCCGGCACCGTCCATCCACTGGCGAAGACCGCAAGCGATCAAGGCAGAGTCGATGCAGGGCTGGCAATGAAGGACATGCTGCTCACGCTGCGGCCCTCAGCCGATCAGGCAGCCGCACTCAAGAAATACGTCGATGATCTGCACAATCCCAATTCTCAAAACTTCCACAAATGGATCACACCTGCGCAATATGCGGCACAGTTTGGCGCAAGTGAAGCGGATCTTCAGGTGGTCAGCAACTGGCTGACATCGAATGGATTTTCGGTCGAGGAAGTGTCACGCGGCAAGAACTGGATACGGTTCAGCGGCAATGCGGCACAGGTTGAAAACGCGTTTCAGACGCAGATTCATCAATACTCCGTCAGCGGCTTGAAGAAGTATGCGAACGCGACAAATCTGTCGATTCCCGTTGCGCTGGAGCCTGCGGTCGCCGGCGTGGTCAGCATGAATAATTTTCTTTCGAGCCCGCAGCACACCGCGCCCGCGAAAGTCGCGCGCAATCAGAGTGGCAAGCTTGCCCGCGTTGCCGATGCCAGCACGCCAAGTATGTCCTCACCTTCCTTTACGTATCCGGGAAGCCAGATCGAAACTTATCTGATGCCCGGCGACTTTTCGAAAATCTATGACGCCCAGCGCGTCGTTGCGCATGGAATTGACGGCTCGGGGGTTTCGATTGCGGTTGTAGGCCGCTCGGATATCAGCATGTCGGATGTTGAGGCTTTCCGGACGATTGCCGGGCTGTCTTTCAACGACCCCAATGTTATCTATGCGACGACAGATCCCGGTGTCGTCTCCGGCGACAATGTGGAAGCATCGCTCGACCTGGAGTGGGCCGGCGCAATCGCCCCGAAAGCGAAGATTGATTACGTCATTGGCGCCAGCACTTCGACGACGGACGGAGTAGACATCGCGGCGTCTTACATCGTCGACAAGGCTCTCGCGCCGATCATGACCGTGAGCTTCGGTTTGTGCGAAGCCGATATGACGGATTCGCAGATCTCCTTCTACCACCTGTTGTGGCAGCAGGCTGCGGCTGAAGGTATTAGCGTATTTGTTTCTGCGGGAGATGCGGGAGCCAGCGGCTGCAATGCTCCGTCGAATGAATCTACCGTGTATGGGTATGGCGTCAACGGGCTTGCATCGACTCCGTACAACGTTGCCGTAGGCGGCACCGAATTCAACGACACCGACCTGAATACATACTGGAAGCTCAGCAACGGACCCAATCTCTCATCCGCGAAAGGCTATATACCTGAGGCGGTGTGGAATGAGTCGTGCGCTGCGAACGTAGATCCCAGTTTCACTAACTG
>Ga0209139_10000165_pt1 | contig 20721 bp, 13 predicted proteins | sample BogFormECP14_OM3_FD_188246 | JGI IMG/M metagenome (GOLD analysis project Ga0209139, IMG submission 188246) | Bog forest soil microbial communities from Calvert Island, British Columbia, Canada - ECP14_OM3 (SPAdes) (version 2) | ecosystem: Environmental > Aquatic > Freshwater > Wetlands > Bog ...
AATCCACAGGCGTTTGCCGCGGATGTCTATACCGGCCTTGCCGCAACCGCTTTTTACACCAACCCGGCGGCGCAGCATAGCGAGCGCTTGCGCATCGTTGTCGATCAGGGACGGCTGGCATTGGCAGGTGCTCCCCTGATACCCACGTTCCTTGCCGGTATTCTGGCCACAAACTTGAGCGCCAACGCTATTGCGCCGTTTCTTGATCTTGGGATTATTGGTCCGCATGGAGCGGCGCTCTTGCCGTTGGGAGTTGTTCCCACGGTGGAACAGATCCGTCTGGCGCTTGCATGGTTCTCCCGCGACCCCGCCAATGCTGACGTGCGAAATTTTCTCACCGGTCAGGTCTTGCATCCGCCGAATGCGCCAGCCGCATTCACGCCCGCGGTCAGTGCGGCGATCCAGGCGGCTGGTCTCACCGATCGGGAGGTTCTCGACGATCTGGGCTTTGCGCCCGTTGCGGCGGCTCCTCCGCCCATAGGGGGCGGAGCGCCGTTGCCGGTTGGCAATCTGGCGCTGCCCGGCAGCGCGACCAACACTCTTGTTGTCAGCGGACATCCGTATCTGGCCCATGTCACCGTTCCGAATGCCAAGGTGCGGAATGGACCGGCGGCAGGCAATCCATCCTTTGTTACGTTGCCCAACACATCCGCGGTTCATGTAATGGGCTTCTCCGGCGGCTGGGCGGCCGCGGATATAAACGGCAGGCTAGGATTCATCCTGCAAGGCGAATTATCGCCGCCATAACTTCGGGTCAAAGCAAGTTGAGGGTTCTGGAGATTAAAGAAATCATGTCCTCGATTCAAATCGATTCCTGGCGCGTACGTTCTTCTGATGGAGGCGCATCGCTTGCTTTGGATGAGGATCGAATGGCAGTCGCGAGTTCTGCTCGGCTGTGCGTCTGGAAAGGTGACACACGAGTTGCCAGTGTAGAGGCAGGATTTCCGAGCCCTGGAATGCCTCGTTTTGTCGGCCAGAAAGTCTATTGGGGACCGGGATTTTTTGATCTGGTGTCGGGTGAATATCGACTACTGGAGAATGCTCAGCCTGCAATGTGGCCGGGAGGCGGAGAACGCGCGCACGTCTATGCCTGGTCTCCTACAGGTGATCGGCTCGTCGGGGGTTTTAGTACTGGTAATCCGAATCATCCGACGCGCGTTACTCTCTTTGGTGGTGAAACTGGGGCCACGGTAGCGTCACTATGGGAAGGAAACAGATTACCGCCGCAAGCTGCCTGGGTGGGGGAGCATGCAGTGGTTGTTGGGTTAAGCAGCCCAGAGGTTTTCGATCATTCGGGCGAGCATGTTGCGACGATTGCACTTGACGGCGCAAACGTGGCTGCAATCGATGCTCCGGGAAACGAGCGATGGCTCATGGTGCTGGACCTCAACCGCACGATCTCATGGATCGATACCGCGACTTGGACGATCCTCGACGTGTGGTCGGGGCCATGGTTGCATGCTGCGGTTTCGCCCGATGGCCGACTCATCGTTGCTCTGGAAGCATGGGGTAATGTCCACTTTGCCCGAATGGAGAACGACAAGTTCAGCTTCGTTGGCAGTGCTGAGATTGATTCCAACGCGGTGGCTCTTGCTCTTACTGACGATCAGATAGCCACCGTGGGCGGCGGTGAAGTACGCTGGGCAAGTTTGACTGTAGATTCCGTAGCCTCGGTCCATGATTAGGGTCGATTCATGTAGAGAGGACACATGAGAGAAGTCTTGGCAGCTGGTAGAAGGGAAGGGCAAGCCGATTCCAAAACGCTTCGGGCGCACCTGCGTCCGTCTACCGCGTTCGATCGACACCAGCGCCCGCTCATCGCAGGACGCGGCAGCGATCTCACACCTCATCCCCTTCACCTGGCTTTCGATAACCAGCACGAGCAGGAAGCTGATCGCGTGGCCGAACAAGTGCTGCGGATGCCGGCGTCTGAGACGGTGGCGGTCGGCACGGCGGCCAATCAGCAGAAGTTGCAACGCAAATGTGCAGAGTGCGAAGAGGAAGGAAAGGATCAATTGCATCGCTCAACGACGGGCGCTGGGCCGGCGGTGGCACCTCCGATAGTCCATGAAGTTCTTCGCTCGCCCGGCCAGACACTCGATGCCGGCACACGCGCTTTCATGGAGACACGCTTTGGGCATGACTTCGCAAAGGTGCGCGTGCATACTGATTCGAGAGCTGCGGACTCAGCACGCTCGGTGAATGCCTCGGCTTACACGGTCGGAAACGACATCGTCTTCGACTCCGGCCGATTCAATTCCAATAGCGCGGATGGTCGCCTGCTTCTAGCGCATGAACTGACTCATGTGGTCCAGCAATCGGGCAGAAGTACTGCGGCGCTAGCTCGAAAGCCTGCAGAGGAAGAGAAAAAGCCGAAGCAGCCGGCTCCTAAAGCCCCAAAGTGCGATACAGGCTGTGCTCAGCGCTGGGGCCAGGACACGACCTGTTCGAAGTGGGGATTCCAGGAAAGCGTACGCGAAATGGGCGAGGGGAAGAAATGGCGGTCGTTCGGATGTTGCAATACCTGGCCGCTGTCGGTTGAAACCTATGCGCGTGAGCAGCTTGGAGTCAATGGGGCGGCGTCATGCACGGCACGGCACGAGCGTGAGATCGCGACAGTTTCTTTTGGAGAGAAGGAAGTCCAGGTCCTCTGTTCTGACACAATCCCAAACGACATGTTTGGCGGGACGAGCGACGCGAAAGATTGTACGGGACAAATCGGAACGGAAGTCATTGAGATGAGTCCAAAAGCTATGCAGGAGCTTTCCGGTCAGTTGACGAACGCCCTGCACGTGACTGTTTGTTATTCGGGATCAAAAGAGAATCTTTGCTTGCACGATGGGCCGGGCGCGAGGTCCTTCCCCACCATCTCGCAGTGTTTGACCAGAGGATGCGAGCCTGTGGAGGGTGCTCCAAGCCATAAAGATTCGGGGTGGCCGCGAGCGTGATCCATGGGTGCGGAGCTAGAAGATGCTTTTCAACGATTTGTCGCATCAGACACAGAGTGAATGTCGCGGAGGTATCTCATGATCGATAGGTGCTTCAATCCGGTCTGCAAAAGGAAGCTCCACTATCTGCAAGATGGGCGTGTCGTCAGAGTCATTCGCGGGAAAGACGACAATGTTTCGGTGGAGCACTACTGGCTCTGCGGACCATGTTATGCAACTTACGATTTTGAATTCTCGCCGGAGGGCTCAGTGACGATCAAGGGCAAAGCTGGTGGCGAGCGAACATCCGATTTTAATTTTAGTGATGTGCTTTTGCCTGAGCAGAGAAGCGTCAAAAGGATGCCTGGCACGAGCCGAGAACCTTCTCATCGCGGGAACCACAATTAGCCTGGCTCTATAGGTCTAGCTGAATAACCTGCCGTCCTTCTCCTCCAGGCTGAGCAAATGGGCTTTCGTCTCCAGTCCGCCCGCGAAGCCGGTGAGTTTTCCGGAAGATCCGATAACGCGATGGCAAGGCACGATGATGGATACCGGGTTTCTTCCATTTGCAGCGCCGACAGCTCGTGTCGCCCGAGGATTTCCCAACTTTTTCGCAAGCTGTCCATAGCTTCTTGTCTCCCCAAACGGTATGGCCAGCAAAGCCTCCCAAACATCTTTCTGGAAACGAGTGCCTCTCAGGTCGAGAGCGATGGAAAACGCTTTTCGCTTCCCGGCGAAGTATTGACCGAGCTGTCGCTCAGCCTCCATGAGAACAGGATGTTGCCCATCCGCCACCAGATCGTCGAGGCGCACACGGCGAGGGCTATCATTCTCCCACAGTATGGCGACTAGGCCTTTGTCACTTGCGATTAGTTTCAGCTTTCCCACCGGGGAATCGATCATCTTGTAGGCGAGACTCATGGTTCTGTCCTTTCCAGCTTCGAAAAGTTGGCGATTAAGTTGTGGCGCGTAAGTGGCCAGCGCCTGTGTTTCCACTGGCAGCCCAAAGATGCTGGGCTGCATAGGCTCGCCACGGTCGCCAGGATTCAGCGCGACTAAGGAGATTCGCCGACGTTGTTTTCGCCCCATTGATTGAAGTCGCGGTGCGGAGCAGCCCAATGTCGGTTGCTGGGAAGGCGTCCATCTCGCGGATAGCGCGAAGGGCGATGTACTGAGCGGTCCATTCGCCAATCCCGCGAATCGTTCGCAAGCGCGTTACCGTCTCCTCAATACTGCCGAAGGGGCGGAAGAGGTTCGGATCAGCCAGTGAAGCCTCGGCGTGAACTAGCGATTTTCGGACATCATCATTTGCGCAAAGGCCAACATATCCTAGGATACGGGCGACTCCCAGTCGTCCTCTGCGGTGATTGAGCCTTTGGTCCATACCCATTCAATTTTCTGGTAGGTGAAGGTGAGTTGTTCGAGCAATGGGAGTTTGGCTTTCGCGGGATCTTCGTTGTCGGCCATGTACTCGCGGATCGAGGCGATGCTCGCGTTCGTCAGCGTTATGGTGTAAATCTGCGTTTCGACACCCGTCGCAGACGGAGCCCAGAATTTTAGTTGCCATGTGACCAGATTTTCGTTGTTCACAAGTGCGGTCCACAAGGGGGGCGAACTTTGATCGATCTCTTTAAGAATGCGAATGGGCTGGTGCTGCCGCTTGCCTGTGGGCAGGCCTGACGCGGGATCGCGAGGGCTGATGATCTCGTGGCTGAAGGAGTGAACGAGGATACTGTGCTCCCGGCCCTTCTGGGTTACCCCTCCTTGAATGTCGCCTTGTTTCTGGCCCTTCAGTGTCAGGTATGCGTTGAGCGCCATGGGGATGCTCCTTCGCCCACGAGTCTACACCGCTATGGGATCTTCGTCAGTTGCCGTTTGCTACGGGGAGAATGATGTGCGACGGGTGATCGGCTGATCCGTAGATGTGTTGTGTGGCGGATTTGTAGTCGGATGGAGCGGCGGTCATGATGTTGGGTATGTAGGTTTGCGGGTTGCGGTCGTAGAGTGGGAACCACGTGCTTTGCACCTGCACCATGATGCGATGGCCTTTGAGGAAAGCGTGATCGGCTCCGTGGAGGCTGAACTTGAATTCCTCGGGCGTGTTGGCGGGGATGGCTTCAGGGTGTTCGTAGCTATTACGGTACCGTCCGCGCAGGATTTCATCGACGATCATCAGCTCGGCTCCGGACATTTTTCCGAGGGCGGGGTCGTTGGGGTAGACGTCGATGACTTTGACGACCCAGTCGGAGTCAGCGCCGGTGGTGGAGGCGAAGAGATCGGCGACGATGTCGCCGGTGATAGTCACGGGCTTGTCGAGGACTGGGGTGGTCCAGGTAGCGATGTCGTTGCGTTTGCCGAGGAATTTTTGGTCCTGCACAAGCCAGGTGTACCAGCCCGATCCGGTGGGCGCGTAGGTGGCTTCAATGGGGCGCTTGCGGTAGGGGACTGGATTCGCCGGGTCTGAGGTATAGGCGGTGAATGCGGTTGCGTCGTCACCAGATGGCTTGGTGAAGCTAAGGGTACCGTCGGCGTCGAGGTAGAGATTCTTAGTGGAGACTTCTTTTGGAGGCCATGCAGTGTAGCGCATCCAGCGATTAGTTCCGGTCTGGAAGCTGGCAGTGTCTTTGAGGTCGAAGGCGCCTTCGTCTTTGAGGTAGTGGGCGAAGAAGGGGGCTTCGATCTGCGCGCGGAACTGGTCGCCGGCGGCTGCGCCAAAGTTCACGTCGCCGAGGAAGCGCGTAGTGCGCGCCCACTGGCCGTGGTTCCAGGGGCCGAGAACCATGAAGACCTCATTGTGGGTGTCATGTGGCTTGAGGGCGAAATATTCGGCCTGCGGTCCCCACATGTCTTCCTGATCCCACCAGCCGCCGACTTCTAAAGTGGGCACAGTGACTTTGGTGAGATGGGATTCAACGGCGCGAATCTGCCAGTAGTGGTCGTAGGCCGGGTGGTCGATGAAGCCCTGCCATGTGGGCAGGACGCCTACGCCGGCTTTCTTGATGTCTCCGGCGAGCGAGCCTGCATCCAGAAAGAAGTTGTAGGCGTCTTCGTTGATTTTGCTGAAGGCGTTTTCCTTGCTGGTTTCAAGGCCGATGGCGTAGTCGTATCCGTAGCTCTGGCGCCAGGCGCCGTTGTGAAAGAAGTCATCGCCGATCCACAGGTTGGTCATGGGAGCTTGGGGCGAGACGGCTTTGACGGCGGGGTTGGGGTCGATCGCGGATTCGATGGCGAGGAAGCCAGGGTAGGAAATGCCCATGACGCCGATGCGGCCGTTATTGTTGGCGACGTTCTTGATGAGCCAGGCGACGGTGTCATAGGCGTCGGTGGACTCGTCGATGCCGTTCGTGTCGGATGAATTTGGGTCATGGTGATCGACGATAGGGCGGTTCATGATGAACTGGCCCTCGGAGCCGAAGCGTCCGCGAATGTCTTCCATGACGAAGATGTAGCCGTTCTGGGCGAGCTCGGTGTAGCGCGCGTTGATGGAGTTGGAGCTGGACTCATCGACGCCGTAGGGCGTGCGCTGCATGAGGATGGGAAGAGGCTCGTTGGTATCTGTGGGGCGCAGGATGACGGCATGCAGCTTTACTCCGTCGCGCATCGGGATCATCGCCTCTTTGCGGTCGTAGGGACGGAAGTGGTTGTGCTGCGGCTGATCGCTGATGCGGGCGGCTTTGAGCTCTTCTTTGCCGACAATACGATTGAGGCCAGTGACTTTGCCGGTGGCGTCGCTCAAGAAGATGTAGTGGGTGCTGCCGTTGGCGGTGGCGAAGGTATCGGGAGTGAGCGCGTGCAGCGGCGTGTGCGGGATGCGGGTGGATTCGACGGCGAGCTGGTTGCCGTCGTGAAAGAAGGAGAGAGTGATGTCGGGCTCGTCGTCGTAGCGGTACTGGCCCGCGTACTTGTTGAGGGTTGCGGCGTCGACTTTGACTTCGGCGGGTGCGGCCTGCGCGCTGGCGGCCAACAGATGCGCCGTGGGCAGAAGCAATGAAAACGCGGCAAAAATGTTGCGAAGAAACTGGCGGCTCAACACGGTTCGTTCCTCGTTGAAGGATGCGTGGACTATCGATACGGCAAAGAAAAACCATAGCAGACAGCAGCGTACGGGGTCAGCGGAATTAGAGGCGGGGAAGTGATTTTGCTATCGTGGCTGCGACAAATTGCCGTGAATCGGCCGGCAGCAAATCCTGCACGGCCTGGCGGGAGTGGGCGACCCGCATTTATCCGGCGAATAAGTATTTTTAATGTTACGTATCCCAAGTCTATACGTGTGTTTAATTTAGAGGGACCGCAGTTTTTTCGATCCGAGGAACATGCGAGTTTCATGCGCTGCAAAATACCCGATTGAAATGTATTGAAATTTCCTCTGGGTCTGGCACACAATGGAACCCTTACCGCAAGATAGTTAGAAAACAAACAAACCAACAGACCGCTGTGTTAGGGGCGGTCCTGCTGTATTTTTCTGGAGGAATCTGTGACCAAGCGATACGCACTCTGCGTTCTCCTACTCCTGTTTTCCCTGATCTCACCTGCTTTTAGCCAAACGGACACAACATCTTTGCGCGGGTCGATCAAAGATCCAAGTGGGGCAGTCGTGCCCGGCGCAAAGATTACGCTGACGGACAGCACGACTGGAACCGTTCTGCAAGCAACATCGAATGCCGCCGGTCAGTACACGTTCAGCCAGATTCCACCGGCGAAGTACGCCATCAAAATTTCCGCGACCGGTTTTGGTGATCAGACCAAAGAAGCTGAGCTACTCGTGAATCAGCCGGCGACGATCGACTTCGCGATGACAGTGCAGGCAAGCACAGAGGTGATCAATGTCAGCGCGGAAGCGCAGAGCTTGAACACTTCCGATGCCTCGCTCGGAAATTCCATGAACAACACGCTGATCCAGGCGCTACCAAGTGAGGGCCGTAATGTGCCCGATCTGCTGTCGCTGCAACCCGGCGTGCTTTATCTCGGGTCGGATTCTGGCCGACCCAGCAATAGCCAACTGTCGAACGATCCTCGCAGCGGCTCGGTAAATGGAGGCCGTTCCGACCAGGGCAATATTGTCGTTGACGGACTCGATGACAACGACCAGGTTAACGGCTATGCCTTCACGGGAGTACTGCGCGAGACCCAGGACTCGGTTGAAGAGTTTCGCGTGACTACGGGCCTTTCCGGCGCCGACCAGGGCCGCTCATCAGGGGCGCAGGTGAGTATGGTTACGAAGTCCGGAACGAATAGCTATCATGGCGCCGTATATTGGTACAACCGTCCAACTCTGACTGTTGCCAATGACTGGTTCAACAAGGAAGCGCAGCTGAACAGCGGAGAGGCCAATACACCTCCCAAGCTGATCCGCAACAACTTCGGAGCCGCAGTCGGTGGTCCGATCCTGAAAGACAAGCTGTTCTTTTTCGGGAACTATGAAGGCCAGCGACAGGCGGAGAATCAAATTGTTACCAGGACTGCTCCGACCGCCAGCTATCAACAGGGCATCATTAGCTATTTGAGCGGAGGTTCTACCGCTACGATTACCACTGCACAGATAGCGGCACTCGATGCGGGCTGTCAGGTATGCGGTACGTCGGAGTATCCAGCCGGGCCAGGTGTCAATCCAAATGTGCTTGCTTATCTTAATCAGTACCCGGCGGCTAATGGTACGGCGGCGGGTGACGGTTTGAATACCGGTTCTTACACGTTCTCTTCTCCCCAACCAGTAACTTTGAATACCAGCATCGCCCGCCTTGATTACGCTCCCAACCAGAAGCAACGCATCTTCGTGCGCGGCAATCTCCAGAAAGACACATTTGGTGCTGTCGAGCAGTTTCCGGGGCAGCCCCCGTCTTACCAACAAATCGACAACTCGAAGGGCATTGCGGCCGGTTACACGCTCATGTTCACTCCGAACCTTGTCAACGAGCTGCGCTATGGCTACATCCGCCAGGGTTACGGTTTAACCGGCGGAGGGACCGGGGAGTACACTGACTTCCGCTTCTTCGATACCCTGACGGATGAGACACGCAAAACGATCTACAGCGTGCCGGTGAATAACATCGTAGACAACCTGAGCTGGACCAAAGGCAAGCATTCGCTCCAGTTTGGCGGGAATTGGCGGCTCGTCCATCAAAACCGTGGAACCGACGAAAGCTCATATAACAGCGCAACTTCGAACCCATATTGGCTGGCCGGCAATGCCCCCTCTCCTGAGAATGCCGGCGGTTCGCCGCTGGACAGCGGATTCCAGAATTCTTACAACATCGCCTATGCCAACCTTATCGGCACCATTCCACAGATCACCGAGGTACAGAATTACGCAATTTCCAGTGAAACAAGTGGATCCTTGCTTCCGGAGGGAGCCTTCATCAATCGAAACTTTAAGGCGAACGAATATGAATGGTACGTTCAGGATGCGTGGCGCATATCTCCTAAATTCATTCTGACCGTCGGACTGCGACAAACCATCCTTCAGACGCCATGGGAAACTCATGGCCAGCAGCTAGCTCCGACAGTAGACACGCATTCCTGGTTTCAGGAGCGGGCCGCGGCGGCAGCTCAGGGAGGGATTTTTGAGGATGACCTGAGTTTCGCTCCAAATGGGCCGTTCTATGGCAAGCCCGGCTACTGGCCGAAGCAGAAGAATAACTTTGCACCTCGCTTGTCCTTCGCTTATTCCCCAGATACGAAGACCTCTATCCGCGCCGGCTTCGGTTTGTATTTTGACCACTATGGCGAAGCACTTGTGAATACTTTCTCTCAGCAGGGTTCCTTCGGACTTAGCAGTTCTCTCTCGAATCCGGCGGGTGTTTATGGTTACACTACGTCGCCGCGTTATGTCAGCCGGACCACTCTTCCGAACATCAGCGTTCCGTCGGCGCCATCCACAACAAGCTTCCCCTATCTTTATCCCGAGGGAAATTTCGCGATTCAATGGGGCCTGGACAGCAAGATAAAGACGCCTTATTCCGAGTCGATGGATCTTTCTGTACAACGCCAACTGCCAGCCGGATTCACGGTCGAGGCGAACTACGTTGGACGCCTGGGCCGCCATCTGCTGCAAAGCCTGGATATAGCTGAACCAGTCGATTACGTCGATCCGCAAGGCGCGGGTGACTACTACACGGCGGGCGCCAAACTCTCTCACCAGGTGGATCTGAATAGCGGGAACGGCCCTAACAGCGGGAACGGCCAGTTCGTAAATGTACCGTCGATTCCGTATTTCGAGGATGTTTTTTCTTACATGGCGAACGCGGAATATCAAGGTGAGAGCGCAACCCAGGCTGTTTACGACCTCGAATGGGCCCCGTTCCGCTCGAACCTGGGAGCAACCTCCGCTCTCGCTGATCTGGACTTCTACTGCAGCAGTCCGATCACAGGGCAGTCATACAACTGTCCTGCTCAACCGCGGTTCTGGCAGGATCAGTTCTCGTCACTCTATGTGCTGTCTTCCATGGGCACGAGCTATTACAACGCCGGCCAGATTATTCTCCGGCATCCGAGCAGCTACGGCCTCACTCTTGATTTCAGCTACACACTCTCTAAATCGATCGATATGGGCTCGGACACGGAGCGCGGAACCGAATTCAACGGTCACGGCGGCAACTTCAGCAACATCACCAACAGCTTTCGGCCGCAGCTCAGCCGGGGTCCATCGGACTTCGACGCGCGTCACTTGATCACTGCTGACTGGGTCTATCAGCTCCCCGTTGGCCGGGGGAAGAAGTTCATGAGCTCCGACAACGCCGCTGTCGATGCACTTATTGGAGGATGGCAGTGGTCAGGTATCAATCGGTGGGCCAGCGCTTTGCCCTTCGGCCTTTTTGAACCCGGCTGGAGTACTGACTGGCAGATCGAGAGCTACGGAGTGGTGACCGACAAGGCAGCAATGAGCAAACTGACGCACAAAAATTATGCTGGTGGCGCTCCGCAGGTGTTTACCGATCCGAATGGCATCAACAATGGAACAACTACCGGCAGTCCGATCCGTCTTCCTTACCCGGGCGAAGCCGGACAGCGAAATAACTTCCGCGCCGATGGAATTTTCGGTATCGATTCAGGTCTGTCCAAGTCGTGGCATCTCGGGGAATTTGGAGCTCTCAAGTTCGACTGGGAGGTCTTTAACGTCACCAATAGCGTTCGCTTCAATAGCAACGGGGTTTTCATGGGGCAGGGGCTGACGGGAGGTAATCTCGGCACCTACAGCGCGATGCAGAATCTACCGCGGCGCATGCAGTTTGGTCTTCGTTACGACTTCTAATTTCTTGGACTTGCTTCGATGGCCTGAGGTCTTCTCGACCTCAGGCTGTTTTATTTTTTACTCTCGCGCAGTTGAGATATTTCTCTTTACGCGCCGCCTGAGAGCGCTTTGACAAATTGATAGTAGAAGTCGACACCCTTGTAATAGGAATCGATCGGCACGCGCTCGTCTTTGCCGTGGGCGCGGACATCGTTTGTCTCGAGGGCGATGCCTGAGATGGCGTATGTCGGCATGCCGGCGGCGTTGGTGTAGACACCGTCTGAGGCCCCGGTCGACATGGTTGGGATGACCGGAATGCCGGGCCACATCTTATTTACGAGCGCTTCGAGCGGTTGCTGCACTTCCGGCTTAAGAGCGGCGGGGGGCAGGGCTTTGCGGTCCGGGGCGGTGTCGAAGACTTCACCGCCATCGGTGACGTAGCGTACCGTGATCTTCGGGTCGTTGAAGATGCGGATGAGGTCCTGGCGGGTTTCTTCGAGCGAATGACCGGGGAGGATGCGGCAGTTGACATTGGCCTGCGCGGTCTGCGGCAGCGCATTGTTGGCGTGGCCTCCGGAGAGACGCGTGGCAACGCACGTGGTGTGCATGATGGAGTTGTACTCCGCATTTTCGGAGAGGCGCTTGATGGCGGCTTTATCTGGCGGAGTGGACAGGATGGCCTTCATGTCCTTCGCGGTCTGGCCGGATTCGAGCGTGCTCATCTTGTCGAAATAAGCGCGGGTGATGGCATTGAGTTCGAAGGGGAAGGTATGGTTCTGCAGACGCTCGAGCGCGTCGGCGATGTGGTAGATGGCGTTATCGGGTACGGGCAGCGAGCTGTGGCCGCCGGGATTGAGGGCGGTGAGCTGGTAGTCGCCGTAGAGCTTCTCGGTGGCGTCTACGTCCATGTTAATGGGCTTGCCGTTCTGGACGTCAACGCCGCCGCCATCAGGATTGATGACATATTCCGCATCGATGAGGCTGCGCTGGTTTTTAACGAGCCAGTCGACACCGTTTGATTTACCGCCTTCCTCGTCGGCGGTGAGCGCGAGGATGAGATCGCGGTCGGGCTTGTAGCCTTCTTTCTTGAGGCGGATGAAGGTGGTAACGAGGATGGCGTCGCTCTCCTTCATGTCCTGCGTGCCGCGGCCGTAGTAGAAGCCGTCTTTCTCGACGAACTTAAAAGGGTCGGTGGTCCAGTCTTCGCGGCGCGCTTCGACAACGTCCAGGTGACCGATGAAGAGGACCGGTTTTTTCTGACCTGTTCCCTTAAAGCGAACGACGAGGTTCTTCTTGCGGTCGTTGGGACCGCCGAGAAAGATATCTTCTTTTGAGAAGCCGGCGTCGAGAAAGCGCTGCATCATCGCTTCAGACGCGGCGGTGACGCTGCCTACCGAGTCAGTAGTGTTGATCTCGATGAGTTGCTGAAAGATGTCGTGCGAGAGTTGCTTCGTTTGCTCGTCGACCTGAGCCTCGCAGCGAGTGGGTGTGACGGCAGAGGTGAAAGCGCAGAGCGCAAGCAGGCTGAGCGCAGCTGAACAACGCATGTAGTTTCCTTTCAAGAGCGGGCTCTATAGAGTCAAAAAGTAACAGATCGCCTACAGGTTTTGGGAAAGAAAGCGCTCGCGGGAAGGCTCTTGGGCTTGGAGGCGCGTGGATGCGGATGTTATCGTCAACCAGAAATCTGTTTGCGCAAGAAGGTTAGAAGAGAGTGAAGAAAACTGCTGCCGCATTGTTCTTTCTCTGCGCGTCGTTTTGTGTCGCGCAGAAGTCGAAACCGATTACGCTTGACGAATTCATGAACGCGACCGACGTCCGGGAGGCGAGAATAGCGCCAGACGGACAGGCTGCGGTTATCTGGACCTCGTCGCCGGACTGGCAGCACGATCGCTTTCGCGATGATCTGTGGCTCTGGCAGCAGAAGACGGGAGCAACGGTGCAGCTGACGCAGTCGGGGTATGACTCATCGCCGGAGTGGTCGCCGGATGGGAAGTATGTTGCGTTCATCTCGTCGCGAGCGCTTGCAGACGAAGACGCTGACGCTAAAGACGATGACAAGGACAGCACGGAGCGAGTGTGGCTGATATCCGTGGGCGGCGGCGAGGCAATTCCTCTATACACGGAAAAGCTCGATGCGCATGCGATTGCGTGGTCTGCGGATGGGGCGAAAATCTTCTTTTCTACCGAGCAGCCACTGACTAAGGCACAGGAAGACGCGCGCAAGGAAGAGTGGAAGGATGTGATCCGGTGGCGCGAGCAGGAGCGGGGCGATGTGCTGCTGGCGATTCCAGTGCAGGATGCGATTGCCGCATTACAGAAGATTCCCGGACCAAAGGCCGCTGCAAAGAAAGAGAAAGAGGACGAAGACTCACCGTTACCGAAACTGGCGAAGGGGATTGCCAAAAACGATCGCGAGATCTCCGAGATTGCGGTTTCTCCACTGCAGATTGCATTTGAGACCGAGTCGGTGTCGCATCGCATGGAGGGGCCAGCGGCCAGCGAAATTTTCCTGGTGGGTGCGAGTGGAGGCGAGGCGAAGCAGTTGACGCATAATCAGGCTGTCGAAAGCGGCCTGCGATGGGGTCAGGACGGTAAGCTGCTCTATTTCAATGTGCGCGCTGCGTCTGGCTCGCTTGATGGCAAATATCAGGATGTGCAGGGCCGGTTGTACGTGATCGATCCGGCGAGCGGGAAAGTGGACCGGCTGGGCGCGGACTTTAAGGGCTCGCTTGAGGAGTACACGGTCGCGAGTGACGGCTGCATCATCGCTGAAGGGCTGACGGGCACGCAGCAGCAGCTCTACAAGATTGACGGGAGCAAGGCTGAGGTTCTGGCTGGGGCTGCAGGGACGTACTCTGGACTCGATGCTGCGAAGAATGGGAACAGGCTGATTGTGTTGCATTCGACGATCAATGATCCGACGCAGGCATTTGTCGCCGATGGCGCGGGCTCGCTGGCGGGGGCGAAGGCAGTCACGAATTTCAATCCGATTTTTCACGAGCGGGCGCAGCCGGAGTGGACAACTTACAAGTGGAAATCGGATGACGGTACTGAAGTGGAAGGCGTGCTGCTCTATCCGCCAGGAAAGAAAGACGCGAAGCATCTGCGCATGCTCACGCTGATTCACGGCGGACCTGCGGATGCGGATGGCAACCGCTTTGGCGCGGACTGGTACGACTGGGCGACGCTGGCGGCTGCGAATGGATGGCTCGTGTTTCGTCCCAACTATCGCGGGTCAAGCGGTTATGGCGATGAGTTCATGTTGCAGATCATGCCGCATCTGGTTTCGGTTCCGGGGAAGGATATTCTCGCGGGTGTGGACGCGCTAGTGAAGGATGGCATTGCTGATCCAAACCACCTGACAATTGGCGGCTACAGCTACGGCGGCTATATGACGAACTGGCTCATCACGCAGACGACACGCTTCAAAGCTGCAGTGACCGGTGCGGGTGCTGTCGAACACGCCGCGAACTGGGGCAATGACGATGAGACGTACGATGATGCGTGGTATCTGAGTGGGACTCCGTGGGAGAAGCCGGAGCTGTATCAGTCGGAGGCTGCGCTGTTTCAATTCGACAAGGTAAAGACGCCGACGCATCTTGTGGGCGGTAACGCCGATGTGCGCGTCAACTTTCTTGAAGATGTTCTGATGGAGCGCGCCTTTCAGCAGATCGGTGTGCCGCATACGTTTCTTGCGTTTCCCGGCGAGGGGCATGGGCTGGATAAGAATCCGTGGCACGGGTACATCAAAGTGCGTGAAGAGTTGAAGTGGCTGGATAAATATGTCAATCAATAAACGTTTTGCGGTCGGCTTTGTGGCGTGGCTGGCTATTGCCGGCTGCTTCAGCGCGTATGCGCAGCAACAGAAAGTCATCATCGACACGGATATCGGCGATGACATTGACGATGTGTTTGCTGTTGGGCTGGCACTGTCGAGTCCTGAACTCAGGATTCTGGGTATCACGTCGGCGTGGGGTGATACGGAACTGCGCAGCCGCATGCTGGATCGACTATTGTGCGAGACGGGACGAAGCGATATTCCTGTTGCGACCGGGGTGAAGACCGAAACTAAAACCAACTTTTCTCAAGCAGTGTGGGCCAGAGCCGGCGAGGCGCATGCGCATGGGGATGCGGTCGATTTCCTGCTGGATCAGATTCGGAAGAATCCGGGTGAGGTCACGCTGATTGCCGTTGCTCCGCTTACGAACATCGGCGCGGCGATTGATCGCGATCCCGCGACGTTCAAGAAGCTGAAGCGCGTGGTGCTGATGGGAGGGTCGATCCGTCTTGGCTATGATGAGTTCGGAACTCTCAGTTCGACGATTCGTCCGCCTGATGCGGAATACAACATTGCGATGGATCCTGCTGCGGCGCAGAAGCTTGTGAAGTCGGGCGTTCCGATCTATATGATGCCGCTCGATTCGACACAGCTGAAATTTGATGAAGTGAAGAGGGCGATGTTGAGTACGGTGAGCACGCCGCTTACGGATTCTCTGCAGGTGCTTATCGCCGAGTGGCAACGTGGGGCACAACAGGCAACGCCGACGATGTTCGATGCGGTGGCTGCGGCGTATGCGGTGCAGCCCGAGTTATGTCCGACGACACCCTTGCATATTGATGTCGACGATAAGGGTTTTACGCGTGAAGGATCGGGCGCGGCGAATGTGAATGTTTGCCTGACTTCTGATTCGGATCGATTCTTTCAGTTTTTCATGCCGCGTTTGTTGCAGCAGAAGTTGACCGGTGCTTTTTCCTGCGTGGCGCGTTAAGTGTCTCGGAAGAAAATGCCTCAGCGGCTAAAGCCACTCACGCCTGTTGACCATTTGCGAGAGCTGAAGCCCTCGCCTACCAGATCTGCTCTCACTCTTCTGCAGCTTTCAGGGACTATTGCGGTGTAACGTCGAGGGTCAGCACCTCAAATGGGGCTAGCTGGAATTCGTGTGGAGCGTGTGCGCGGAGTTCTATAGCTGCTTTGCCAGCGTCATCTTTCCATGGGCTTTTTGCCGTGTAGGCCTGGGGCGCATTCGCTGGAAGCTCGAAGGCCTGTTGAACATCAACATGGATATTCTGTGGATGATCGCTGGGATTGCGGAGGACGAGGATGGCTTTCTTCGGAGTCCATGACGCCCATCCGTAGACTTCAAGCCATGCTGGGTCGCCGCCGATCCAGTGCGTATCTTTGAGCACGTCTGCGTTGGAGCGCGACCACTTCGCGGCTTCAGCAAGATCGTCCCAGTTTGCAGGCGTGAGCAGGGAAGGCGTGATGTACATCTCCTGCAGCTGCGTGCCGTTTCCGAAGTAGTCCCTTATCTCGTTGCGGAAATCATTGCTGGGGTCTTTGCTCAATTCTTTGTGATGCTGTGCGTAGATCATTCCATGCAGCATGAGGGAATTGAGTGGGTAGAGCGGGCCGGCTTTGACGATGTGGTTGTAGGTATCGGCGTCGCGATAGGTGATCCAGCGTTCGCGGTAGGGGCCGACGCCGGCGACATCATCGTCTTCGCCCCCGCGCCAGATGGAATCCGCATAAAGTAACCAGAACGGTGACGGATAGGTGCCGGTGGTGAGATTGATGTAGATGTCCGGCTTGACTTCGCGCAGTTCGCCGATGAGATGGATGGCTGCTGCGAAGTCACTGTCGAAGCTGCTTCCGGGGAAGACGCTGTCGGCGTTTCCGGTTCCGTCGAATTTGAACTGATTGACGCCATATTTGCGGATCATCTCCATGCAGACGTCGCGAAAGCGCGCGTAATACTTTGGTCCGGAGAGTGCGAAACCGTTGTCTACGATTTCAAAGCCCTGCTGTCTGCCGAATTGAACGCGCTCTTTCTTCGGGACGTCGTAGCCGCCCCAGGGCGACATCCATATGCCCGGCGCGGCGCCGTATTTATTGGCCGCGTCACGCACAGGCGTGAAGCCGTTGGGAAAGCCCTTGTTGAAGCTCCAGAGCGAGGCGTGGTTGTCCCAGCCGTCGTCGAACATGAAGGAGTCGAGTGTTACGCCGCGCTTCTCATGCAGTTCGCGGCCGAAGGTGTTGATGCGGTCGAGAGCGCCGGCCTGGTCATACGGGCTGAAGTAACCAAGATCGTACCAGGAGTTGTAGTGCAGAAAAGTGCGGTATGGATGGGCGCGCTCGCGTTCGATGTAGTTGAGGAAGTCGCGACGCATTTGGCCTGCCTGAGCGATGCCGATGACGGAAGAGTATGCGACGGATTGGCCGGCTTTCAGCGGGAGATCGCGATCGATGAATGCGGTTGCGCGGTCGTTCGATACCTTGCTGTCGGATAGGGGATGCTCGAAGCCGATGAAAAAATTGTCGTAGACGATGGGTGAGCCTTTTACGGAGCCAACCACGTGCGCGCCGGGCAGATTCAGATCGATCAATTGCACACGGCTGATAGGAACATCATGAGATCCTGCGGTGATCGTAACGAATTGCCGGACATAGTGCGAGCCATCGCGCAGAACGACCGACCAGGTGAGATGCATATTGCCGTCGTTGCTGATGAGGTGCAGATCGAATTTCTCGCCCGGAAGGCGATCGGAATAGCGCGAGGCCTCGGGGTTTGATGTGAGTGCCTGCATCTGTGGGTCGCCATCGATCTGCAGATTGCCGATGTTGTAGACGGTTCCGTCTTTGAAGAGGAGTGCAAACGGATTCGAGAGCAGCAGCAGAGTCTTGCCGGGCTTATCTGTAACCGTTACAGTGACCAATTTGTTATTTGCGATGGTCCAGGAAGCCGCGATTGTGTCATTTGAAAGAGTGTAGGCGTTGCCGTGAATCGTTGCGACGGCCTTGCCGGAATCCTGTGCGCCCGCAATGGCTGACTGCGCCAGGAGGGCAAGCGTAAACAGAAGCGTTTGTCTACATACGGAACTGGCCCTGAGCGCTGTTTTCATCCTCTTCATTTTGTCGCGTTCCCGGTGGCAGGCGTATAGATTTTTACGTGTGAAACGACACGGCTGATGGCGCCATCGCTGGGCGTGTCTGGAGTGATGCCGTTCTCAATAGAGAAGAACAGAGCGAGAAGCTGGCCGACGATGACATCGACCGGTGGACGGCACAGATCGGGAAAGTCAGAAGGAGCATTCAGCGTCAGGGCATGCTGCGTCAATTTGTGGACGCGTTCGGCCGGGTGGGGCGCGACGACGAGTATTTCTCCGCAGAGGTCTTTACTGCGGACCTCATCGAGAAGATCAAGCTCGTATTGCAGGCGATGATGATTTCCCGAGAGATAGGCGACAACCAAGGTTTGTTTATTGAGGAAAGACATGGGGCCATGCCGCAATCCCAGGGGCGATTCTGCAAGGGTCGCCACCATCCCGGCATTCAATTCGAGCACTTTGAGGGAAGACTCCTGGGCAACCGCCTGCAGCGCGCCGGTGCCGAGGAAGCAGGCTCGGGTGAATTTCCTCTTTCCCAGAAGCGCGGCCGTGTCGGCGGCCTTAGGCAGCAGTGCGTGGCCCATTACCGAAAGGCTTTCCAACAGCGGAGCATATTGATCCGGCGCGTGGACGTGTGCCAGATATTGGCCCGCGACCACCATGTTCGAGAAAGAGCTGGTCATGGCGAGGCCGCGGTCGTTCACTGCATCATCGAGCTTGGTGGTGAAGACTCCGGGAAAGCTCGCCATCGTGCTGGATGCGTTGCAGGTCACGACCAAGTGACGAATCTGGTTTGGGTACAGGCGGAGAGCCTGTTCGAGCACTGCCACGCCTTCAGAGCTTTCACCGGAACGCGAGAAGGAGATCATCAGATAGGGCTTTCCATCGAGGATGATGTCATCCAGGTTTGTCAGCAGTTCGGTGCTCGAGATGGCTGACACCTCACAGTTCCAGTGCTTCCGGAGGATGTCCTTCAAGGCGCGCCCGATGTAGTCCGAAGTTCCAGCTCCGGTCAGAATGACCGTGGGCAGGTTTCCAGGCTCATGCCTTAGTCCGCAGCTATCGAGAAAAGCTTGAAGGGAATCGTGCAGAGAGGAAAGGTGATGCAGGGTACCTCGCCACGTGTCCGGCTGCTGGTGGATTTCTCGCGGCGTGTCGATGAGGCCCCGGGCTTCTTTTTCCTGCGGAGAGAGTGAGAGCAGAGCCGAAAGTGCGTCCTGCAAGCGGAAGCTCCTTGTTAAAATTTGGAATTCGATTGTAGTACACGGGCCCAAATGTCGTAACTAAAAATAATAAACCGAAATATATCGAAGATGTCGATGATTTACACCATGCTGACAATGCTGATCTGTGGTTCACATGTCTGAGGCGAGTCGTGGCAGTATGAGACTCGACCCGTGCTTTTTACGCAGCCTGGGACTCATCATTTGCTCCAGCGGAGGTGCTTTTTTATATGAGCGCTGCGGCAATTTACAGAATTGCTCTGAGGGTCTCGCCTCGTCTTCATTTCGTTTGCAATCTTTTGTTGACTTTTAGTTTCGATTTGTGCGGAAATGCTGTGAACGTATTATTCCATCGACCTTATTGCCATGTTTGACATCACGATAGCGGGCGAAATCAATCTGGATCTGATTCTTTATGGCCTGCCGCGGGAGATGCCGGTGGAGCGGGAGATGCTGGCCGCTGATTTTCAGATGACGCTGGGGAGTTCGTCCGCGATTCTCGCTCATAATCTGGCTGTTCTAGGGGCAAAGGTCGGGTTCATTACGCTGGCGGGTAAGGATGAGCTCGGCAAAGCGGCGCTGGCGCGTCTTGGTGAAAGCGGGGCTGACCTGAGCCGGGTTGTTTTCGCTACGAATGGAAAATCGACAGGTGTAACCATGCTGCTTCATCATGGAAAAGAGCGGCATATTCTGACTTATCCGGGGACGATGAGCGATATGAGCAAACAGGACCTGGATGTTGCGTACTTGAAGTCGTCACGCCATTTCCATCTGTCCTCGCTGTTCCTGCACAGATCGCTTGCTGCTGACCTGCCAGAGCTCTTTCGTGAACTGAAGAGCGCGGGGCTCACGATTTCGCTGGATACGAATGACGATCCGGAAGACCAATGGGGAGGCGTGCTGGAAGAGCTGCTCGATCTAGTGGACGTACTATTGCCGAACGAGTCGGAGATATGCCGCATTGCGAAGCGGGATTCGTTAGAAGATGCGATTGCCGTGCTTGCGCGGCGGATTCCGTGCATTGCGGTGAAGCTTGGTTCGCGTGGCTCGCTGGTGCAGGCTGGTGGCAAGAGGTATACGGCGGCTCCGGTTGCCGTGTCGGCGGTGGATTCGATTGGCGCGGGCGATAGCTTTAATGCGGGGTTTCTCTCAGGGTGGCTTCGTGGATTGCCATTGGAAGACTGCGCGAAGGCCGGAAACATTGCCGGGGCGTTATCTACGCAACGTCCTGGGGGAACGGAAGCGTTTCGCGATCGCGAATTTACGGAGCAGTTCTTGAAGCAGCACAATTTTCCGATAGCGCGGTAGAGAATGAATTTCGCAACCATCGATTGGGTCATTGTCGTGGTTTACCTCGCAGCCTCTATGCTGATCGGGCTGCTGGGGCGCAAGTATGTCGGGAATACGGCGCATTTTCTGGTTGCGGGCAGAGAGCTTGGGACGTATATCGGGATCGCGA
>Ga0209139_10000167_pt1 | contig 20426 bp, 13 predicted proteins | sample BogFormECP14_OM3_FD_188246 | JGI IMG/M metagenome (GOLD analysis project Ga0209139, IMG submission 188246) | Bog forest soil microbial communities from Calvert Island, British Columbia, Canada - ECP14_OM3 (SPAdes) (version 2) | ecosystem: Environmental > Aquatic > Freshwater > Wetlands > Bog ...
CTCTAACGCTGGGTGACAATCGCCGGGTCGATCTGTCGCAGACGGTCATTTTCCTGACGTCGAACCTTGGCGGCGGTGAAATCACAGAATTAATGAACGGCGGAATGGGCTTTGTACAGCCTAAGGACAAACCGGCCGCCGGGCTTGACTTAAAAGTCGAGCGAACGGCAGTGGAAGCCGCGCGCAGAAAGTTCTCTCCGGAATTCATGAACCGCCTCGATAAGGTGGTTGTTTTCCATCCCTTGCGCCGTGAACAACTCGAAGAAGTCCTCGAGATTGAGCTCGGCCAAGTCCAGCAACGTGTGTTGGAAACCGCGAAGGGCCAGTTCCTGTTCCGCGTTACCGCGGCAGGACGGGAGTTTTTGCTGCAAGAAGGTACCGACCAGCGCTACGGAGCACGTCACCTGAAGCGTGCGATCGAACGCCACGTTGTCTATCCCCTTGCGAATCTTTTGGCTACCGAGCAGGTGCACCTGGGCGACCTCGTCTGCATCGACTGGAATAAGGACAACGAGGGACTAAGCTTCATTCGCGAGGGCGAGAATCTCGCGCTGCCCGCGCGCCGCGTGGAACCCGTCGCACCGCCGCGAGCCGTGCCAGCCCGCAACGGCAGGAGCATCGAAGCACCAAGCACAGCGATCGGCCCCGACAGGCCCGACCCAATTCCGCGAATGGCGCGATAACACGCGGCCCGGCGCACGAAACGCCGGCCCCATTCAACTTTCCGATACCGAAACGACCCGGGAGGCAATCTCCCGGGTCGTTTGCTTTGTAAGAGCCATAACGCAAAGACGTGGCACAAAAAAGAGGGCGTTCCGAACAATCGGAACGCCCTCTTCGTCCTTCGGGATTGTTGTTCGCTGATGGCTATTTCTTGTCGTCGCTGTCCCCGTCGCTAAAGAGGAAGGGCAGAACGTGAATTTGCTCTTTGCGCACGGCTTGGAGCTGGTTGGGATCGATTCCCAGAACTTTGAGAATCGTAGCCGGAACCTGCTGGTTCGACACAGGGGTCTTGATGGTGATGGCGTCGAGGCTCGGGTTGCTCACCAGCAACGCCACATGTGTGTCATCTTCGTTGAACCCGCCGTGCTCGGAAAGCTTGGTCCCGCCGGTGAAGATGACGCCCGTGTTGACCTTGAGGATGATGTCCGGCGTCCGAGGATCGTCCACCGGGCTGTTGAATTTGTTCTGGAGCGACTGGCCCGCGAAGATTTCCTGGATGCCCAGGTGCGCCTGCACTGCGGGAACGCTGATTTGTTTCACCACCGTGTCCACCAGCGACGGTGACGTCAACCAGATGAGCGAACCGTCATCCGAAATGTCGAACGCGTCTGCCGCGCCGAGAGTGTTAGTCGGCTCGCCGTTGCCGATGGCAACTTTCTTTGTGACGTCAATTGGGGACTGCCCATGCTTGGCGGCGACAATGAAGAGCGTCGAATCGAATATGCCGACCTTCTTCATTTCAGCCACAAACTTGCCGAGCGACTGATCGATGAAATCGAGTTCGCTCGCGAGGCCTGGCCCCGGCGTTCCAAGAACATCGGTGTAACCGCCAGTGGCGCCTGTGACGGGGTCAACCGCAAGTTTCTCCCCGACGCTGATGGACTGGAAGTTGGTGCCGAAAATGGTTGGTACACCAACTTTTTTGCTGCGATCGTGGTTCCAGCCGTCAATCTGGTTGAGCACGGCCTGGACGTGAAGTTGATCGTAGCACTGGATGTCCGCGAAGCTGTTCGTCCAGCCGTCGTCCGCATTGGTATCCGGAAAAGGCGCGGGTGTGCAACCGGGGAACGGAAGGTCTTGCGTGTCCGAGTTGATTTCCGGACCATAGAAATCGTCCACGCCTTTGCCGCTGGGTCCTTTCGTCCATTCGTAGGACGGGTGCTTGTCCGTCCACGCGGTCGTGCCGCCGTTCGCTTTCACCACCTCAAAAACGGTATTCACACGTAGATATTCATGAGGATAGATTGGCTTGCAATTGTTGTTGGGATCGCGAGGCAGGAACGCCGGATTGATGCCGCCCCCGCCATCTAGCTTCGTCAGGTCGATATCAACACCCTCGTCGAACTCGACGATACCGCCAATCGTGCCGGGGCAATTTCCGCCCACGCTACCGATGTTGTTGTTGGACGCCGCTTGCGGCGAGGTGGCGCGGTTGTAGGTCACGTCGTACCAGAAACCGCTCGTGGTCGGTGAGCCGCCCGTCACCAGGCCGGCCAGGCCCGGGAAAGAATCCGAGGGAGTCGAGGTCGCCGCATTCGTGTAGGTGACCCCGTGGCTGCTGAGATGTGCCAGCGTGGAGTTCGGGTGTGATTTGACGTAGTTGGAAAGGTCCAGAGCGTGGAGGCCGTCCACACTGATAAGTAGAACGTGTTTGATTTTATGGGCATCGAGCTCGTCGTCTGCGCGGACGGGACGCGGAAGCGTCGAGCCGATCAGTCCCAGAGACATAGCTATAGCTAGCACTCGTTGTTTCAAGTGACTCTCCTTTGTCTTCTTTCTTCCAAAGCAATTTTGGGCAACTACCCCCGGTAGTAGAGTCTGCGCGCCGAGTGTTACAGGACGGAGAATGGCTGGTGTGCGGGAGGTAAAGGAACGCAGAATTCTTTTAAGAATCCAATATGGCCGATCGCGAGGCCCAACGCCCAGATCGCAGAACTCTCTGAAAAGAAACGATTAGTGGCGTTCGCGCTAATCTGCGGCAGCGCGGGTCGGTTCAGGTTTCCATCGAAGGATGGGCCTGCGCGCGGCGCCGACTTCATCGAGGCGGCGGACTCGCGTTGTGTGGGGAGCGGTCTTGACTAATTCCGGATTGGTGGCGGCTTCTTCGGCAATGGAGCGCATCGCATCGATGAAGAGATCGCACTCTTCGCGCGATTCCGATTCGGTTGGTTCGATCATCATTGCGCCGGAAACGATGAGCGGAAACGCCGTGGTGTACGGATGAAAACCATAGTCGATCAGGCGCTTGGCTATATCCATCGTGTTGACGCCGTTTTTCTTCTGGATGGCGTCGCTGAACACCACTTCGTGCATCGAGGGCAGGGAATAGGGCAGATCGAAAACACCTTCGAGATGTTTGCGAATGTAATTTGCGTTGAGGACGGCGTCTTCGGTCGCCTGACGCACGCCGGGGCCATAAGCAAGGATGTAAGCGAGCGCTCGCACCAGGACCCCGAAATTGCCGCTGAACGCCTTGACGCGACCGATCGAATCCGGACGCATTTGTTCGAGCGCGAGCCGTCCGCCTTCTTTTTCCACGAGAATTGGGACGGGGCGGAAGGGCTCGAGGATTTGTTTCATGGCCACAGGGCCGGCACCGGGGCCGCCGCCGCCATGCGGGGTTGAGAAGGTTTTGTGCAGGTTCAGGTGCATTACGTCAACGCCGAGATCGCCGGGGCGCGTGATGCCGGTGAGCGCGTTCATGTTGGCGCCGTCCATGTAGAGCAGCGCGCCTTTATCGTGCAGAATCTTCGCAATTTCCGGGATGCGCTCTTCGAAGATGCCGAGCGTCGATGGATTCGTAATCATCAGCGCGGCAACGTCGGGCGTGACGAGGTCGCGCAATTTATCGACGTCGATCTGGCCGTGGGATTCGGACTCGATGTTTTCGACTTCGTAGCCGGCGATCACCGCTGTCGCTGGATTTGTTCCGTGGGCGGAATCCGGAATCAAGACCTTTTTGCGCGGGTTGCCGTTTTTCTCGTGATAGGCGCGGATCAGGAGCAGGCCCGTCATTTCGCCTTGGGCGCCGGCGGCAGGCTGCAGCGTGATCGCGTCCATGCCGGTGATTTCGAGCAGGCACTTTTCCAGAAGTTGCAGAATTTTGAAGCAGCCTTGCGAGAGTTCTTGGGGCTGGTACGGATGTTCGGTGGCGATGCCGTCTAGGCGCGCGACGAATTCGTTGACGCGAGGGTTGTATTTCATTGTGCAGGAACCGAGGGGATACATGCCGAGGTCGATGGCGAAATTCCAGGTGGAGAGGCGTGTGAAGTGGCGAATGACTTCAATCTCGCTGACTTCGGGAAAGCCTTCCACGCCTTCGCGGCGATGTGCTGCGCCCAGAGACTTTGCGGGATCGGCGGCGGGGACGTCGAGCGGAGGCAGTTCAAAGGCGCGCTTGCCGGGCGAGGATTTTTCGAAGATCAGGCCTTCATTTTGATTTGTGTGCGTTGTGGCTTTTTTGATTTTGTTGTTCAACTTGGTTCCTGTGGGACAGACATTCTTGTCTGTCCGGAATCTCTGACTAGCGACAGGCCAGAAAGCCTGTCCTACTATAGCGGCTGCTCCAGCGCGCGGCGTACGGCGGCAGCGAAGCGTTCGATTTCGGCGCGCGTGGTGGTTTCTGTGACGCAGACCAGCGCGTGCTTCGTCAGTTCGGGATAGGCGATGCCTAGAACGTAAGGACCGATGATTTTTTCGCGTAACAGATAGGCGTTGACGATTTTCACTGAGCGTGGGAGTTCGACGGTGAATTCGTTGAAGAACGGCGCGTCGAAGGCGCGGCGGATGCCGGGAATTTTCTCCAGTTGGGCGAGCGCGAATTGTGCTTTCGACAGGTTCTGGTGCGCCATCTCGCGCAGACCTTCTTTGCCGAGCAGCGTTAGATGCACTGTCGCGGCGAGTGCGCAGAGCGCCTGGTTCGTGCAGATATTGGAAGTGGCTTTCTCGCGACGGATGTGTTGCTCGCGAGTGGCCAGCGTCAGTACGAATCCGCGGCGGCCTTCGGAATCGGTGGTCTGGCCCGCGAGACGGCCGGGCATTTGCCGCACGAATTTATCGCGGGAGGCGACGACGCCTGCGAATGGGCCACCATAACTTGGAGGGAGGCCGAAGCTTTGCGCTTCCATGGCGACGATGTCGGCTTCGGCGGGCGGATGCAGCAAGCCGAGCGAGACACCTTCCGTGATGGCCGTCACGAGCAGGGCGCCGGACTTGTGCGCGGCGTCGGCCAGCGGAGCGAGCGATTCGATCACGCCGAAGAAGTTCGGCGATTGCACGACCACCGCTGCGACATCCTCTTTCAGCGCGGTTTGCAACGCTCTTTGATCCAGCGTGCCATTCGCGCCGTAGCCAATTTCTTCCACCTGCAAACCGGAATTCTTGGCGTACGTTTTCAGGACGTCGCGATATTCCGGGTGGACGGAGCGTGCGACGAGCACGCGCGTGCGGCCGGTGAGGCGCTCAGCCATGAGGACCGCTTCGGTTGTCGCCGTCGAGCCGTCGTACATCGAGGCGTTGGCGACTTCCTGGCCGGTGAGCTGGCACATCAGCGTTTGAAACTCGAAGATGGCTTGCAGCGTGCCCTGTGTGATTTCCGCCTGATACGGAGTGTAGGACGTGAGAAATTCGCCGCGCTGAATAATCGTGTCCGTGACGACCGAGCGAAGGTGGTTGTAAACGCCGGCGCCTAGAAAACTCGTGTAGCCGCCGGAATTTTCCGCCGCGCGCGCTTTGAAAAAGTCGATCACTTCCGCTTCGGAAAGCGGGCCGGGCAGATTCAGGGCTTCGCGAAGACGGTAACGCTCCGGAATACTCGAAAATAAATCGTCGATGGATTTTACGCCGATCGCGGCGAGCATATCCTGCCGCTCGGCGGGACTCTTCGGAAGATAGCGCATCAGGCGGAGGCTTCCTTGCTTTGCGAGGCGATGTAGGCTTCGTACGCGGTCGCATCCATCAGGCTATTCACGTCGGCGGGATTCGCGAGTTTTACCTTGATGAGCCAGCCTTCGCCGTGCGGATCGGTGTTGATCTTCTCGGGCGTGCCATGCAGCACTTCGTTGGCTTCGACGACTTCGCCGGACGCGGGCGCGTAAATATCGCTGACCGCCTTCACGGACTCAACCGTGCCAAACGTTTTGCCGGCTTCGACTTTCGCGCCGACTCTGGGCACTTCGACGAAAACCACGTCGCCGAGTTCGTGCTGTGCGTAGTCGGTGATGCCGATTTTGGCCACGTCGCCGCTCAATTCAACCCATTCGTGTTCTTTGGTGTAGCGATAATTCGCTGGATACGCCATGGGACCACTCCTCGCCCCTTTCAGGCTGGGGCTGCCATAAGAATCCTCGTGTCAGACACTCGCCGCGGCTTGCGGCGCCACCGCTTTCTTGGGCCGTTTGTAGAAAGGCGTCGCGACCACCTGGGCTTTGCACTTCTGCGTGCGGATTTGCACGTAGATGGGCGTGCCAACGGCCGTCATTGCGGGCGGAACGTATGCGAGCGCGATATTCTTGCAGAGCGTCGGCGAAGGCGAGCCACTGGTGATGACGCCGATCGCGCTGCCATTCTCGTCGCAGCAGCAATATTCGTCGCGGGCGATGCCGCGGTCAACCATCTCGAGTCCTACTAGAGCGCGCGTCAAGCCGGCGGCTTTGGCGCGTTCCAACGCGGCGCGGCCGATGAAGTCGCCCTTGTCCATTTTGCAGTAGCGATCGAGGCCAGCTTCCCAGACGTTGATCTTGTCGCTGATTTCGTGGCCGTAGAGCGCCATCTTGGATTCGAGACGCAGGGTGTTGCGGGCGCCGAGGCCGCAGGGGATGATGCTGAACTCGCGTCCGGATTCCATCACTTTGTTCCATACCATTTCGCTGGTGGCGACGTCGGAGGGGACGTAAATCTCGAAGCCGTCCTCGCCGGTGTAGCCGGTGCGCGCGATGAGCGTGTTTTTCAGGCCGCAGACGGTGCCGTGCGTGAACCAGTAATTTTTGATTGGGGCGAGATCGGCCTCGGTCAACTTCTGCAGGAGATCTTGCGCGCGCGGGCCTTGGATGGCGAGTTGCGTGTAGGCGTCGCTGAGCTCTTCGACGACACAGTCGAAACCTTTAGTGTTTTCGCGAACCCAGTCGATGTCTTTCTCGCGCGTGCCGGCATTGATGACGAGGAGGTAGTCGTCTTCACCGAGGCGATGGACGATGACGTCGTCGACGAAGGTGCCTTGGGGATAAAGCATCGCCGAATAATGCGCCTGCCCGATCGCCAGTTTGGAGGCGTCGTTCATGCTGAGGTGCTGAACGGCGGCGAGGGCGCCACCTGGAGTGCGGCCGCTGTGGATGCGGATGTCGCCCATGTGGCTTACGTCGAAGAGGCCGACGCTAGAGCGGACGGCTTTGTGCTCCGCGACTAGGCCGCCGGTGGCGGGGTATTCGACGGGCATATCCCAGCCGCCGAAATTGACCATTTTCGCGCCTAGACGACGGTGCACCGCGTTAAGAGCGGTTTTGCGGAGGTCGGTGATGGGAGGAGTTGTGACGGATTCCATTCCGTGTGCTCGGGAAGAAATTGATACTAACATGGGCCTCGAAATGGGTCAAAGAAGCGCGCTTGAAGACCGGACTTGCCATGATTGCGAAAGGCGGGAGTCAGGCTCCGGTAGTCCGCCAGTCGAAAAAATCCCTAGCTAACAATTCACCGCGTAGCCACCCCCCCGGTTTTTCGTAAGTGTTGATTCTAATGGAGATCAGAGTTGGGTAGAACCATGAGAGTGGCGGAAGCATTGATTTTAAAGGTGGTTAGCGGACTTGAAAAAGGCGAAACGCCGGCGTACTTCGTAAGTGTTGCCGATAAACGAGTTAGCGTTGGGAGGGCGATGCGGCAGAACGAATGGTGTCTGTGTTCGAGTTGGCACAGGCTGAAGCCTGTGCTACCTAAAAACAAAAACGCCAGCTAAGGACGTTGGCGTTCGCAGGAAACTCTCACAGTTTTACCCAGTGGCCACTATACGTGGGTGGCATCATTTTGTCAAGGAAAAAGTGACGTTTTTTGTAGGCAGGCGACTGGAAGTGGCGTCAAGGCAGCGGGAACGGGGGCGAACGGCGTAATAGGAGAAACGCGGCAGGGGTTGAACGTGCAACTTGCTGCGTTGTGCCTCGTCAGGTAAAGTTTTCCTGGAGGTTCCTATGGCGGGGCCTATCGTTTGCGGTCAGTGCGACAGAACGGAAAGCAACTGCAACTGCGAGAAGTACTGCACAATTTGCAAAGGGATGATCAACGTCAAGCTGTGCGCCGATGGTTTGTACTATTGCCCGGACTGCCGGGAGGCCTGTGACGTTGCGCTTGCGAACAACTACAGTGAGCACTGATTCCAGGGGGATCGAGTTTCAGATTGACCCCGACGCACGGCTGGCCGCCGCAGCCGGCGGCGCGGCGCGCTATTATGCGGACGCGGCTGGTTTGCCGGGTGAGGTGGTGGCGGAGTTTCAGAAGTCCGTGGTCGCGGCTTGTCTAGAAACGTTTCAGCATTTAAATGGGGATCATCCGCATTTGCGAGTGAGCGTCACGCACTATTCCGATCGGATCGAAGTGGCGCTGACGTACGACGGTGAGGCGGCTCCGGCGGTGGGGTTAGACCAGATTGCGGGATTTGCGAGTACGTTGGGAAATTCGAGTGCGCTGGGTGGAATTGACCGGGTGCAATATGAGGCGCGCGGGGGGACTGCGGTGACACGGTTGACGAAATATTTGGGTGATGCGAGGCCTACCATGTAGATCGGCTTAGTGAAAAACAAAAAGAGCCGGACACGCTTGCGTGTCCGGCTCTTTTTGTTTTTGCGGCTGGGCCGCGGCATTGTTTTGGCGTGTTTGACGGCGGAAAAGCCGGAGCAGACCTCCCGCACTCCAAATTTACATTTTGAAGGAGAAGGTGTTGTGCTTGATTAGCGAGGTCATCTGATCGTCGCTGAGCGACATGTGCAGAATTACCCGGTCGCCGCCCGGAGTGATGCGAACCTGATCGAGCAGTTGGGCCAGATCCGGATTGTCTTTTTGGGCTTGATAGCGTTTGTACAGGAAGCCCGCCTGGAGGAGCTGGCCGAGCGTGTTGGCGTCATCGGTGGAACCGCAGATGGCCTGGACTTTGGCGTCGAGGTCGCTTCCGGCTTCAATATTGATGATGGTGTTTTGCATGCGGGTGACGAGCTTCGCGGCTTCGGGGAACTGCTGGATTTCCGGCGCGAGTTGCTGGATGGCGAGGCGCGTGTACGCGGGGTTGGTGACCAGCCAGACGGAACTGCCGGTGTTGGCTTCGTTGATCAGCGTGGAAAATTTATCGTTGCGCAGCAGACTGTCTTCCTCACCAAAGCGGACCGCGATCATTTTTTCGAGGATGCTGCGGTGGCCGTAGGCGGCGGTGCTGGCGTCGACGAAGAAGAAGAACAGGTCGCTCGATCCGGTGCCGGTGCCGAAGGCGTAGAGCGTGTAGCCATGTAGCGTGGACGTGGGAAGCTTTTGCTTCTTGAAGTAGGCAGCGGTAGAGTCCTGATTGAAGTTGCCGAGGGCGATGCCCACCATCTGTTCGCCACCGGGAACCGCGTCGGAGCCAGCGCCTTCAGTCTTCGCAGTCATCCCTTCAGGAACAAGCGCCCAGGCGATTTCGTCGACCTGGCTGTTCGGGTCGTTGCCGGTGGAGGCGAGAAATTTTTCAAACTGGCGGAAGCGTTCGGGGAGGACCTGCTCCTGCAGCTGCGGAAACCATTTCAGGGTGCGGGCTTTCTTCATGTCGGCGTACCCAAATTCGCCGACGTCTTTGGGAAACATGCCGATTTTGTCTGCGCCGAGGGTCCCGGCTTGTGCCGGCTTAGAAACTGTAAGAACTGCTCCAAGCAAAAGGCCGACGGTCGCGAGCCGGGAAATCGTCGAACCAAAAGACGCGGCGCGGGTATTCGTGGGACGTTTCATTCAACTGCTCCTTTCAAAGGCCGAGGGAAGATCTATTTTACGCGCTATGCGGTCGTGGTGCGCGGCGCATTTCCCAATTTTTCGCGGAGGGACGCGACATTGGTGCGCATCTGCGCCACATAGGCGCTGTCGGTTAGGCTGTCGAGATTGACCTCGACGTTGGCTAAAGCTCCGCGCGCCCCCGCGGCGGCCATCAAGCGTGCTACTTCCAAGTCTGACTTCATAGATGCGGCGGCGATAGGCTCCAGTTGCACCAGGCGTTCGAAAAGAGCAACTGACCGCTCTGCCACCTGGAGCGGGACTTCGGACGCGATTTTTGTGGCGGCTTGAATCGCTGTTTCGCGTTTCTGCGTTTCTTCGGTGTTGCCCTGCGGCAACTTGAACGCGGCTAGCACAGCATCGTAGGCGGAGGCGTCGCGGTCGATGGCTTCCGCAAGTTCGTCGGCGATGCGGCGCAGAGAGTCGAGTTCCGCGGACAACTTATCGACATGGGCGGCTTGAGATTTTTTCTTGCGCGAAAGTCCCGCGACCATCTGCCCGAGCGACGCAGCTAGGGCACCGGCGAGCGCGGAGACGCTGCCGCCGCCGGGCGTAGCGGTTGGCGCGGCAACTGCATCCAGAAACGGACGCGCCAAAGCGGAGAGTTTACCGTCTTTGCTCGCTTCGAGCGGCGCGCCGCGGAGCGCATCGGCCAGCTTGTTTTCAAACACCTGGGCGGGCGAGAAGTTTTCCAGTTGGAGGAAAAAGTCGGCGGCCATTTCGATGGCTTTTTTCGGGATGAGGCCGACGATTTCGCTGCCAACGGGCATGACGCCGTAGCGCTGCGCTTCGCGCTTGACCATTTCGTAGACGCGATGCATGGGTGTGTGCTCGAAGTCGGTGAGATTGATGGAGACTTGAGCCAGGTTGCGGGCTTTCAGCTCGACGCCCATGGATTTGACGTAGCGTAGGCCGCCGGAGGAAAAGCGGATGGCTTTTGCGATTTTGTTGGCGATGCTGACGTCAGACGTGTTGAGGTTGACGTTGTAGGCGACAAGAAATTTGCGCGCGCCAACGACCGTTACGCCCGCGGTGGGGTGCAGCTTAGGCTCGCCAACGTCAGGCTGGCGGTCGTGATTGTGCTTCATTTCTTCGCGCAAGCCTTCGAACTGGCCGCGGCGGATATTTTCGAGGTTGGCGCGGTCGGGGCGCTGCGCGGCCGCTTCGTAGAAGAAAACGGGGATGCGGTAGCGGGCCCAAATTTCGTGGCCGGTGCGGCGCGCCAGGGCTACGCAATCTTCGATGGTGACGCCTTCGATGGGAACGAATGGAACGACGTCGGTTGCGCCGACGCGTGGGTGCGCGCCGGTGTGTTTCGTGAGATCGATCAGTTCGAGGGCTTTGCCGACGCCGCGAAGGGCGGCCTCGGCTACCGCGTCCGGTTCGCCTGCTAGGGTGACGACGCAGCGATTATGATCGGCGTCCATTTCGCGGTCGAGGACGTAAACGCCGGTGACAGCACTCATGGCGGCGACAATGGCGTCGATCTTGGCGGGGTCGCGTCCCTCAGAAAAATTCGGCACGCACTCAATCAGTCGTTTCATCGCAGACGTGTCCCTCGCGCGTCACAGGTTCATCATAACTGATTATTTTGGAGGCTTAATAAAAGGGCTTGGCGGCGGATAGCGCTTGTCGCCCTTGGGCGGCATGGGACGAAAATCTTTGCTCACGCGGGGCAGAGCGGGCGGAACGTATTTTTTTGACGGCATGGAGGCGAGTGGGGGTCTTTCTTTTGCTTTCTTGGGCGCCGGCTCGTTCTTGAAAAATCGCACGATTTGCCTGCCAACAAAAATAATTCCCACGACCCAGAGCGCGATCACAGCGGCTTCGTCGGGCTCATATCCTGCGGCCCAGAGAAAAAAGGCGAGAACAACGAGGAGGATTCCCAAAAAGGGATAAAAATACTCCAACAAAAAAGGCTTCTGCTGCGTCCTCTTGACCTGCAGGATCCTTATCTTTTTTTCTGGCTTTTTGCGAGGGTTAGAATGTGGTTTTGTTGGCGGCATAGACCACGACACCTCGCTTCATGGTCAACCAGCAGGTGTTCATTCCAAAATAATAAGGAATTTCGCGGTAATCGGCCACTTCGAAGACGGCGAAGTCCGCGAATTTGCCAACAACGAGGGATCCGATGTGATTTTCGCGGCGTAGCGAGTAGGCGGCGTTGATCGTAGCGGCGGTGATGGCTTCGGCGGGCGTCATGCGGAGTTGCGTGCAGGCGAGGGAGAGGATCATGGGCATGCTCATTGTGGGACTGGTGCCCGGGTTGTAGTCCGTGGCGAGGGCTACGATGGCACCGGCGTCGATGAGTTTGCGGGCGGGGGCGTACTGTTTTAGGCCGAGGTGGAAGTCGCAGCCGGGGAGGAGGGTGGCTACCGTTTGCGATTTGGCGAGGGCGGCGATGTCTGTGGCGCTGATTTGTTCGAGGTGGTCGCAGCTGGCGGCGTCTAGTTTCACGGCTAGCTGAGTGGCGCCTGTCCGGGTGAGTTGTTCGGCGTGGAGGCGGGGTGTCAGGCCGTGTTGCTTGCCGACTTCCAGGATTTGCTGCGCTTGGGCGCGGGTGAACGCGCCGCGATCGCAGAAGACGTCGCAGAACTCGGCAAGTTTTTCTTGGGCGACTTCGGGGATCAGTTTTTCGATCAGGAGTGCGATGTATTGCTTTGCTTTTTCGGGGGTGCCGCGATATTCGGCGGGGAGTACGTGCGCGCCCAGGAATGTGGAGACAATGTCGAGAGGTTGTTCGGCAGCGAGTTCCCTGTGGAGGCGCAGGGTTTTCAATTCGCTGAGGATGTCGAGGCCGTAGCCGCTTTTTGCTTCGAGGGTCGTGGTGCCATAGGAAGCGAATTGTTTCAAGGCGTGATGGGCGCGTTGTTTCAGGGCCTCGCTTGTGGCGGCGCGGAGTTTTTTGACGGAGTTGAGAATGCCGCCGCCTTTGCGGGCGATTTCTTCATAGCTGGCGCCGGCGATTTTAAGTTCGTAGTCTTCGGCGCGGCTGGCGGCGTGGATTAAATGCGTGTGGGAATCGACGAAGCCTGGGAGGATTACGCGGCCTCCGACGTCTAATTTTTCGGCGGCTTTGGACTCTGGCAGGGACTCAACTTTCGCGCGTGGGCCGACGGCAGCGATTCGGCCGTCGCGGACCAGCAGGACGCCGTTTTTGATTGTGGCCAGGTTGTTTAGCGCGGCGCCGCGTTTGGGCGCGCTACCGCTGAGAGTTAAGAGTTGCGAAGCGCCGGTGATAAGGAGGGAATTGGGCAAGGCTTCGATATTATGCCGGAGACGCCGAGACCGTGCATAGCAGAGTAGGACAGGCATTCCTGCCTGTCGGTTTTCGGGCGAGGTTCTAAGACGAGGAAAACCAAGAGACAGACCCTTCCAAGCTCAGGGTAAACAGGGATGTCTGTCCCACCAAAGAGAAGACCGCACAGACAGGAGCGTCCGTGCTACTAGGCCGTCTTGGCTACGCCTTTGTAGGCAGGGACGAAGACTTTCGCCACGAATTCTTCGAACGTCGAGGCGGTGGTGTTGGCGGGAGTGCGCGGCTCAAGGGCGCGCATGTGGCCGGTGTTTAGGGCTTCGGCCATTTCGCAGATCAGCGTGGCCATGTCTTTGGACATGCCGATTTGCATCATTGCGGGAATCAGTTGTTCCCTGGGCATTTGAATATAGCTGAGATTGGGGATGCCGATGGCTGCGCCGATGATTTTGGCCATGTGCAGGTAGTTCAGGTCTCGCTGGCCCAGCAGTTCGCGCGTTTGGTGGCCGGTGAAATCGAGTTTGAGCAGCGCATCGGCGGCGGCGGAGCCGATGTCGTGCGTGGCGATCATGGGGAGTAGCAATGCGGGTGCGACCGGACCACCCATCATCCCGAAGCCCTTGATAACGCCGACCTGCGCCAGGAGGTTCTCCATGAAATAGCTGCAGCGCAGGGCGAGCGAGTTGAGCTTTGCAATTTTAGCGAGGCGCTGCTCGAAGATGTGAAGGCCTACGACCGGGCCGGTCCCGTCGGCTTTGTCGGCGCCGAAGCTGCTGAGGAGCACGGCGTAAGGTACGCCTGCGGCTTCGAGAGCGGTGGCGATAGAGTTGGAGACTTCGTCCTGGTGAGCGCGGAAGTGTTCGTTGCTCGGATCGGGCGGTAGAAGGACGTAGGCTGCGCGCGCGCCGGTAAATGCTTTGGTCAGGGCTGCGGAGTCCGCCACGTTGGCCTCGAAGATTTCGGCGCCGAGAACTGTAAATCCCTCAAGGCGAGCTTTGCTGCGCCCCACGACGCGTACCTTTTGACCGCGATCCAGAAGAGTTTCGGCGACGATTTTCCCGGTGTGTCCAGTGGCCCCAAGAACGACGTACATGGTGCCCTCCTTTTACGGTGTGCCAGCGATTAGGATGCGGGGCTCGGCGCAGAGGTTACGGCCTACAGCATCGGAATCTTAACGCCGGTTTTTTTCGCGAAGTCGCGCGCTTCGGGATAGCCGGCGTCGACGTGGCGAGCAACGCCCATGCCGGGGTCGTTCGTTAAGACGCGTTCGATGCGCGCGGCCATTTCTTTTGTGCCGTCGGCTACGGTGACTTGGCCGGCGTGTTGCGAATAGCCGATGCCCACGCCGCCGCCGTTGTGGATGGAAACCCAGGAGGCGCCACTGGCGGTGTTGACGAGCGCGTTGAGGAGCGGCCAATCGGCGATCGCGTCGGAGCCGTCGAGCATGGATTCAGTTTCGCGATAGGGGGAGGACACGGAACCGCAATCGAGATGATCGCGGCCCATTACTACCGGAGCTTTGACTTCGCCGCGGGCGACGAGTTCGTTGAGGGCGAGGCCGAATTTGTCGCGTTCGCCGTAGCCTAGCCAGCAGATGCGCGAGGGGAGGCCTTGAAACTTGACGCGTTTTTGGGCGAGCTTGATCCAGCGGGTGAGATGCTCGTCGTGCGGAAACATTTCGAGGACAAGCTGATCAGTGCGCGCGATGTCGGAGGCTTCGCCGGAGAGGGCGGCCCAGCGGAATGGGCCCTTGCCTTCGCAAAAAAGCGGGCGAATGTAAGCGGGGACGAAGCCCGGGAAGTCGTAGGCGTTTTTTACGCCGTGTTCGAAAGCAAAGGTGCGGATGTTGTTGCCGTAATCGAAGGTGACGGCGCCGAGTTTTTGCAGGTCGAGCATGCCTTGGACGTGTTGGGCCATCGCGGCGAGGGCGTGCTTGCGGTAGTCTTGCGGATCTTTTGCACGCAATTCGAATGCGGCTTGGAGTGACATGCCATTTGGGATGTAGCCGCCGATGGGATCGTGGGCGCTGGTTTGATCGGTTAGAAGATCGGGGACTACGCCGCGCTTGGCAAGTTCGGGGATTAAATCGGCGCAGTTTCCTACCAGGCCGACGGACGCGGCTTCGCGTTTGCGGACGGCGTTTTTCAGGATGCGGAGTGCTTCGTCGAGGCTGGTGACCATGACATCGCAATAGCCGCCTTTTACACGGCGCTTGATGCGTTCAGGGTCGACGTCTATGCCGAGAAACGCGGCCCCGTTCATGGTAGCGGCGAGAGGTTGCGCACCGCCCATGCCGCCCATGCCGCCGGTCACGACGAGTTTTCCGGCGAGATCGCCACCGAAATGTTTGCGGGCAGCGGCGGCGAAGGTTTCGTAGGTGCCCTGCAGGATTCCTTGCGTGCCGATATAAATCCAGCTGCCGGCGGTCATTTGGCCGTACATCATCAGGCCGGCGCGGTCGAGTTCGTGGAAGCGCTCCCAATTGTTCCAGTGTCCGGTCAAATTCGAATTGCAGAGGAGCACTCGGGGGGCGTAGTCGTGGGTGCGAAAGACGGCGACGGGTTTGCCCGATTGCACCAAAAGCGTTTCGTCGTTTTCGAGTGCCTTCAACGAGCGAACGATCGCGTGAAAGCATTCCCAGTTTCGAGCGGCTTTGCCGGTGCCGCCGTAGACGACCAAATCTTCAGGTTTCTCGGCGACTTCCGGATCGAGATTGTTCATCAACATGCGCAGGGCAGCTTCCTGTTGCCAGCCCTTGCAAGAGAGTGTGGTGCCGCGTGCGGCGCGAAACGGGCCTTTGGAGAGAGAAGTGTCGGGTGGTGTTCCGGAAAGCGTCGCGCTCATGAAGGAGCTCCGCGTTTCATCTTAGCGCAGGGGCGCTTTGCGCACCACTTTCCGAAGCGAGCCGAAAAGGATAAATCGCTGCACTCTACCGCCAAGTGTTGGGATGGGCTGCGTTGCTCACCGCAAAGATTAAAACCCCTTCTGTTCTTGTCGTTTTCGGCCTGGCTAAAGCCGGGCCCTCCCAAAGACGATCATGTGTTGCGTTGAGTCACGGTACGGGAGTTGGATTGCGGAACGGAATGGCCTAGGCTAGAGTGAGGGCTTCGATGAACTACGGCACGCTTCCCTCGCGATTATTGAACGCTGTCGACTCGTTGTCGAATCCACGCGCGCAGACGTTCCGCGCTGCCGATGGATGGAAGGCGATCTCGTCGGAAGAATTTTTGCGTCGCGTCGCGGGGCTTTCGACGGCGTTCGTCGAGCTTGGCGTGAAGCCCGGGGACCGCGTAGGGCTTTTTGCGGCGAACCGCCCGGAGTGGCACACGGCCGATTTTGCGATCACTGGCGCGGGCGGAGTAACGGTACCCATCTATTTCAACGAGTCGCCGGAGCGCATCACTTACATTTTGAAGCATTGCGGGGCGAAGGTCGTCTTTGCTGCCGGTGCTGCGCAAATGCAAAAGCTCCAGGCGGTTCGCGCGCAGCTTCCGGAGTTGGAGCAAATCATCCTTGCCGATTGCGGCACGGACTTGCCGCCGGATTGCCTGCGCTATGAGACGTTGATTGCGGCGACGGGCGGCGTGGATGTGGCGTCTTACCGGATGCGCGTTTCGCAGGTACTGCCGGGACAGCTGGCGTCGATCATTTATACCTCTGGCACCACGGGCGAGCCCAAGGGCGTGATGCTGACGCACACGAATTTTTGCTCGAACGTCACGGACTCCTGCGCGAACGTCAAATTTAGTTCGAAGGACGACGTGGCGATTTCTTTCCTTCCCCTGGCTCACGTGTATGGGCGCACGCTCGACTATGTGCACCTCTTCCACGGCATAACCATTGCTTACGTCGAAGCGGTTGAGCAAGTTGCCCAGGCGATGCTCGAAATTCAGCCCACACTGCTGGCCGCGGTGCCGCGTGTCTTCGAGAAAATCTATACTCGTGTCGTGGAGCAGGGAAGCAAGCAGACCGGGACGGCGCGCAGGATCTTCGAATGGGCGATGCGGGTCGCTTCGAGGTCAGCGCTGTGGCGTTCGGGCGAAGCAGGCGCTGGGCTGGGGCTGAAGACCGAATGGGCCCTCGTGGACAAACTTGTCTATTCAAAGATTCGCGAAGGAACGGGCGGTAAGCTGCGACTCGTTTTTTCTGGTGGCGCGCCGCTGGCGAGACCGCTTGCCGAGTTTTTCTGGGCGGTCGGAATTCCGATCTACCAGGGCTATGGTCTGACGGAAACTGCCCCAGTGCTGACTTCGAACTATCCGAATAACAGAATGGGCAGTTCGGGCAAGCCCATTCCGAACGTTGAACTGCGCATCGCGGAGGACGGGGAAATTCTGGCGAAGGGGCCTTGCGTGATGCAGGGCTATTACAAGAGTTCGGAAGCGACGCGGGAGGTTTTGAACTCGGACGGGTGGTTCAGTACCGGCGACATCGGCTATCTGGACAAAGACAACTATCTGTTCATAACCGACCGGAAAAAGGACCTGATCAAAACGGCCGCGGGAAAATTTGTGGCTCCGCAGCCGATCGAAAACGCGCTGAAGACTAGCCCATTTGTACTCAACGCCATGGTGGTGGGTGACAAGCGCAAGTTCGTTTCGGCGTTGATTGTTCCAAATCCCGTGACGGTAGCGGGGAAAGCGGCGGAGCAGGGCATCAAGTTCGCCTCGAACAAGGAGACGGTGGCGCATCCGTTTGTGCGCTTGCTGATCGAAGGAGAAGTAAAGCGGCTAACGGCAAATCTCGCGCAGTACGAAACCATCAAGCGCTTCGCGCTTCTGCCGGAGGATTTTACGTTCGACAACGGTGGGCTTACATTTACGCTGAAACTTCGGCGCCGCGTCGTCGAGGAGCAATTTCACGATGTGATCGAGAGGCTGTATGCGGATGTTTCCGAGCCTCGACCGATTTTGCAGGATTAATTCCAAACCGCTTTCGTCAGAGTTCATGGAAGTGAAAAAGGCGGAGACCGCGGCTGCGGTTTCCGCCTTTTTCGCGTGAACGACGTTTAGAGTGGCTTGCCGTCCGGGTCGAGGAGCTTGATTTCTCCCAGATTGAGCTCCTTGATGCCGGGTTCGATTTTTGCGCGATCGCCAACGATGACCCAGATCAAATTATCGGGATGCACGATTTGCTTCGCGGCTGCGGCGACATCGGCTGGTTTGAGCGCGCGAATCTTGCTAGCCATCGTGTCGTAGTAGTCGTCCGGCAGTCCGAAGTGGACGAGGTCGTTGATCGAATCGCCAACCGCTTCCTGCGTTTCGCGGGAGCCAGGGAGACTGAGCGTTTCGTTATCCTGAACGGTGGCTAGTTCTTCTTTGCTCAGGGGACGGTCCGACAAAATCGCGCGGAATTCTTTGTTAACTTCCGCCAGCGATTCTTTGGTTTTGTCGGTTTGTACGGGCGCGATGGTCATCCAGGGCCGCTGTGCACGGGCGGGAAACAGGAACGTGCTCGTTCCGTAGGACCAATGTTTGTCCTCGCGCAGGTTTCCATTGATTCGAGACACGAAGAGTCCGCCGAGAGCGTCATTCATGGCTTGAATCGCTAACTCGTCGGGATTGGCGGTAGGCGGGGCGATATTGCCGACCATGATGATGGATTGCTGCGCGCCCGGCTTGTCGATCAGATACACCGTCGACTTCGTGGGCAACTGAACCGGCGAGATTTTCTTCTGCGGCGTTTGACCCGGCTTCCAGCCGGCGAAGAGCTTTTCGAGTTTTGGAGTAATTTCACTTAGTGTGGTGTCACCGGCGATCACCAGCGTTGCATGGTTCGACTTGAACCAGGTGTCGTGGAATTTCACCATATCTTCCCGCGTCATTTTTTCGACAGTCGCGATGGTGCCGGTGCCCGTCAGCGGGTTTCCGTACGCGTGGCCTTCGCCATAGAGTAGGGCTGGAAAAACGCGCAGGCCCATCTGCACTGGCGTGGTTTTTTCGCGTTGGATTGCAGCGATTTGGAGCTTTTGCTGTCGCCTGAAATCTTCCTCGGGGAAAGACGGATTTAGGATCACGTCAGCGTAAAGCTCGAGCGACGGGTCGAGTTTCGATTTGAGCGTTGAGAGCCGCACGACCGACAAATCGAGGTCGGAAAACGCGCCAATCTGCGCGCCAAGTAACGCTTGCTCATCGCTGATTTGAAGCGCGCTGCGCGTCTTGGTCCCGCCGGTCAGCAACGCCATCGTCATGCTCGATGTTCCAGGAGAGGCGGACTGATCTGCGGCGAAACCGGCGTCCACATCAAGCCACAAGGTTACGAGCGGCACTTCGTGGCGCTCCGCGAGAATCACTTTCAATCCGTTAGAGAGCGTCGCACGCTCCAATTTCGGAAGCTTTAGCTGCGGCGCGGGACCGATCTCGGGTGGCTTGGAACGATCCGCTGCTGCTGTGTCCGCTTTGTATGGCGGGAACGGCTGTACTTCCAGAATGTAAACACCGTCCGAGAGCCAGCGGTTCGCGGCGGACTTCAAATCTTCAGCGGTGGCTTCGCGAATGCGCTTCAGCGAAATTTTGTAGGCGTCGGGGCTGCCCAGGTAGGTTTGGCTCTGTGCCAGGCGGTCCGACTTGCCGCCGAATCCGCCGATTCTTTCGATTCCGCGCACAAAGTTTGCTTCATGCTGCGCCTTCGCGCGCGCGAGCTCTGCGGCCGTTGGACCGTCCTTGAGAAATCTTGCCAGTTCCTCGTCCAGGTCTTTCTCCACCTGCGCAAGATTCCCGCCCGGTTTGGCCGAGGCCTGGATGCGGAACTGTCCAGCAATCTCGTTCACCGCCACGAAAGCGTTTGCGTTTGTGGCAATCTGATCGTCGTAGACCAGCCGCTTGTAAAAGCGGGAGCTCTTGCCGGAGCTGAGAACGTCGCTTACTAGATTCAGATAATCCGCGTCCGCGGTTCCATATTCCGGGACGTTCCATACCTTGTAAATCCGGGCCTGTGGAACGCGGTCTTGCACGATCTCCCGGTGCGTCCCGGTCATCTTGGCGGTCCAGGCTTCCTGATGCGCAACGGGAGGACCTGGAGGAATGTTGCCGAAATATTTCTCGACTTTTTCTTTCGCGGTTTTGAGGTCGATGTCCCCCGCCAGAACAATTGTCACGTTCGACGGGCCGTAGTAGGTCTTGAACCATTCTTTTACGTCGTCCATCGACGCCGCGTTCAAATCGGCCATGTCGCCGATGACGGTCCACGAATAGGGATGCCCGACGGGGTATGTATTCTGAGTGATCAGTTGAAATGCGACGGCGTACGGCTGATTCTCGCCTTGTCGCTTTTCGTTTTGCACGACCCCGCGTTGCAGGTCGAGCGTTTTTTGGTCGAGAGAGCCGAGCAGGAAGCCCATGCGGTCGGATTCCATCCACAGGGTATAGTCCAACGCCGACGTGGGAACATTCTCAAAGTAATTTGTGCGATCGTTATTCGTGGTCCCGTTCAAATCCGTCGCGCCGATTTTTTCCAT
>Ga0209139_10000168_pt1 | contig 20415 bp, 16 predicted proteins | sample BogFormECP14_OM3_FD_188246 | JGI IMG/M metagenome (GOLD analysis project Ga0209139, IMG submission 188246) | Bog forest soil microbial communities from Calvert Island, British Columbia, Canada - ECP14_OM3 (SPAdes) (version 2) | ecosystem: Environmental > Aquatic > Freshwater > Wetlands > Bog ...
TGACTGCGCTCGTGCGCCATGCGCCGATAGCTCCGGGAACGACCATGACCACGCTGAAAAGATCGAGCGCGCGCCGCTCGAAATTCTGGCTGGTGATGTATTCCAGCGCCTGCCAGCGCGTCCACAGATTGACCTTGTTGCCGACCTTCGCGTTTCCGGCAACCGCGCCGATGTGCTCGTCGGCAAAATGGACTACGAGCTTCGCAACCGCGTCCTGCGCGATCACTGTATCGGCATCGATGCCGACATAAATCTCTTCATCGAGACGCTCGAGCGCGAAGTTGAGCGCCTCGGCCTTGCCCGCATTGGGCTTCGTCAGGACGGTCAGCAGCCCGGAAGCAATCTCCTCGGGATACGCCTCGCGCACCACATCGTAGGTCTTGTCCTTCGATCCGTCATCGATGACAACAATGCGCAGATTCCTGTAGGTCGAGTTCATCACCGACCGCACCGTGCGCACGATCACTTTTTCTTCGTTGTAAGACGGGATCAGCACCGCAACGCGCGGCTCGTATACGCCCGTGTCAGGAATCTTGCGCCGGCGCAGACGCTCGATCAAAGCGAAGAGCCCGACGAGAATCAGGCGCGCGCTCATCAGCACGTCACCGACGAAGAAGACGGTTACGACAAAGTGGCCGAAGAAGCTGAAGATGAAGAAGGCGACGGAATCGATGCGCGCCTGCCAGCGCAGTTGCGGCGCAATTGGCGGCATGACCTCTGCGGTAGTCTTGCCCATCAGCGCGGAAACAGGAACAAACTCATAGCCTTTGGCGCGAAGCGTGGTGATGAGCAGAGGCAGTGCCGCGACAGTGACAGAGCGGTCGCCGCCGCCATCGTGCAGCAGAATAATGCTGCCGCGAAAATCCGGCCTGTCCTTCATCGCCGCCAGCGCGTCGAGCACCGTCTGAACAATCTCCTGAGGCGTTCTGCGCGGATGCTCATTCCAGTCGTCGGTGTCGATCTTGTTGCCGACGATGATGTAGCCCATCTGCTCAATGCGATCCGCGGGAGCAGCCTGGTCGTTCGTTTCCGGCTCTTGGTCGATTGAGTACGGCGGTCGGAAATAGAGTGGCTGAACACCTGTTTCAGCAGCGAAGAGACGCTCTGTCAGGTTCAGTTCGAGATCGAGCTGGCGCTGCGAAATTTCGCTGATGTCCGGATGTGTGAAGGTGTGGTTGCCGATCTCGTGCCCTTCACGTACATAGCGTTTCAGCAGGCCGGGATTCTCCTGGGCCTGTTCGCCGATCACCATGAACGCGCCCTTGACGTTGTATTGCTTCAGGACGTCCAGGATTTTCGGTGTCCACTTGGGATCAGGGCCGTCGTCAAATGAGAGCGCCAGCTTTTTCGGCTGATAACCATACTGCCCGATCGTGTAGGAGTGGGGCAGAGCCACCATGTGCTCGTCGGTGACCGTGAATTTGTCCACATCCATGCTGATGGTGCGCGAGCCTCGCTCCGGACGCGCGACAATGCGCAGAATATCGCCCTCGCCCTCGGTGTTTACATCGTGGCCGGGGGGCACATCTTGCAATAGCTGAGGCGCATCGGATGCGCCCGGATGGTCCCAGACCGCCCACATAGAGCCGTCTTCCGAGCCCAGCCGCCACAGCGCGAAGGTGCGTAAGCCCAACTGCCGCGCGGCGCGCAACTCATTTAGCGCCGTGACGCCATCCAGGAACCACACCTGGTGACGCACGTGCGCATCTTCATCGTCGTAGGCAAAGTGTGGATTTAACTCGTCGCCCTCAAGATGCACATCCGCATCCGCGTCGGAAGCGAGTTGCCATGCCTCCTGCACAGTTAAATCATCCGTATCAAGAACTTTGTTGCTTGGCTTCTTGCCTTTTTCCGGCAGCGGAGTGGACCAGTCGTAGCCGTAATTTCCCAAAGCGCAGATCACTTTCTGCTTGGGAACAAGTTTGAGGACATGAGTGAGATTGCCTTCGAACCAATCCTGCGCCGCGACTGGGCCCGGTGCGCTGGTCTCCTCGTGCTGGTCATAGTTCATCACGATGATTCCATCGCTGTTTTTGGCAATTGCCTTCAGAACCTCATCCGGCGTGCTGACCTGTACGTTGACATACAGGCGCAGGTTCTTCGCCCGCAAATCGTTGTAGATTTCCCCGATCCACGCGGCGTACAGTTTCGCGTCCTCGTCCGGAACCTGCTCGAAATCCAGACAGATGCCGCGATAATTTGGATTCGCCGCAAGAAATTTATCGAGTTGTAAATGAAGACTCTCACGCGCCGCTGGATTCTCCAGCATCTTGCCGATGACATCGCCATTCCACTGACCAGCAGCAACGTCGTAATCGTTCAGCATTGGGAAGATTTCCGTATCTTCCTTGGCAGCGGCAATCGTGCGCGCTACAGAGTTTTCCGGATCGATGCCGTGTACTACCCCATTGCTATCAACAACGTCATAAATACTCACCGGGAAAAGGGGAGTTGCCGCGCGCAGCTTTCCATCTGCGGAACTCACGTGCAGCCAATCGGGAAAGAGCAGATCGACCTGGTGGATATGCGCCTTGAGAGAGGCGAGACTGTTTGGGTCGTTGACATAGAAGGCGGCGCGCAGGCCTTCGTCGGAATTCAGCGGAATGTCGGATGGCTTGCGATGCGTCCGCCGCCGCGCTGGCCGCTGGGCTGTCTTTTTGAGATCCGGTTGCGTCTTCAGGGCCTTGTAGTTGCGCTTTTGCGTGGGCAGCAGAAGCTCCGGCAGCGATTGCCGCTTGATGACGCTGAAAGCGAAAACGGCGAGTACAACGGTCAGCACAACGGCGGTGACGTCCAGAACACGGCGCAACCGTTTCCAGCGTTTCCGCTGCGGATCATAAAAAACCTGTTTCATTCGCTCCCAGTCTTCTCGCTATCTCTCTATTGTAGGGGGTTTGGACTCTTCGTAATCGCCCCCTCCTTGTATGATTCATTTGCATGCTGGCTGCGCTTCCTCGCAAATGGTGGATCGCTCTTTTTGCGCTCGCTGCCGGAGCCGCACTGCGGCTCTGGTTCATCCACGCCTATCCTGAAGTGCAGGGCGATCCGCTCATCTACGGCGACATCGCGAAGAACTGGATGACGCACGGCGTCTACGGGCTGTCGAGCGCTGAAGGCATACGTCCTACACTCATCCGCCTGCCCGGCTATCCACTCTTTCTGGTGTTCTGCTTCCGGCTCTTCGGGCTGGAGCACTACCACGCCGTGATGTATGTGCAGACAGTGATCGACCTGCTCACATGCCTGCTCATCGCCGGGTTCACCGCGAAAATCGCGTCGCCGCGTGCCGCGTGGATTGCTCTCTGGCTCGCGGCGCTCTGCCCTTTTACCGCGAACTATGCCGCGACGCCGCTCACGGAAACATTGGAACTTTTCTCCATCGCGCTCGCTCTCTTCAGTTTTGCGCGCCTCTTAGAAAACCCGGAATGGCGCTGGGTGTTGCTGCTAGCCTTTGCCTTTAGTTACGCCGCGATTCTGCGCCCCGACGGCGCGCTGTTGGCAGTGGCTTTCTGCCCGGCGCTTGTCGTCTACGGAGCGAAGCTATGGGGCACGCGCCTGATGCTGCGTATGGCTCTGGTCTGCGGAGTCCTTTCTGTGCTGCCCTTCGTCCCGTGGGCCATTCGCAATTGGCGGACCTTCCACGTAATTCAGCCGCTGGCTCCGCGCTACGCCATGGACCCGGACGAGTACACCAATCCGGGATTCAATCGCTGGACGAAGACCGTTTGCGCCGATTTCACCTGTACGTGGGAGATTTACTGGAACGCGAACAGCGATGTGCTGCCCTTCGACCGTCTGCCCACGCGTGCGTTTGATTCGTCTGCTCAATACGCAAAGACAAAGCAGCTCTTCGCCGACTACAACAAAACGACGACCCTCACTCCGGAGCTCGACGATCGCTTTGCCGAGCTTGCGCAGGAGCGCGTAAACGCCAGCCCGTCCCGCTACTACATAGCGATGCCTCTGCTGCGCCTGGCCGATATGTGGCTGCGCCCGCGTACCGAGCTGCTGTGGATCGAGCTGCGCTGGTGGGAATACTCGAAGCATCACGCCGAGACGGAGTTCGCCTTTGCCTACGCCGCGCTCAACCTGGCTTACATCATTCTGGCTCTGATCGGTCTTTACCGCTGGCCGCGCTTTGCCGGAGCCATACTGCTCTTCATCCTGTTCCGCTGTGCTTTATTAGTGACGATTGAATCTCCTGAGCCCCGCTATACACTTGAATGTTTCCCCATGCTGATTGCGCTGGCGGGCCTCGCGTTCGACCGCAGAAACCCATACCTCCACCTGCCACTCTGATTAGAGACGAGACTATGAACAAAGAAATGTGGACCGCTGTAGACGAATACATCAACCAGCAGATTGTGCCGTCCGATCCGGCACTCGATGCTGCGCTGGCAGCCTGCATTGAGGCGGACCTGCCCGCAATCAGCGTCACGCCCAGCCAGGGAAAGCTGCTGCAAATGCTCGCGCGCCTGGTGAATGCGAAGAATATCCTCGAAATCGGCACGCTGGGCGGCTACAGCACCATCTGGCTCGCGCGCGCATTGCCCGCCGATGGCCGTCTCATCACCATGGAATTCGATCCGAAACACGCGGAGGTTGCGAGCGAGAATATTGCGAACGCCGGGCTCACCGACATGGTGGAATTGCGCGAAGGCAAGGCTCTTGAGCTGTTGCCGGAACTGGCCGCCGAGGGCCTTGAAGCATTCGACTTCATCTTCATCGACGCCGACAAGTGCAACAACCTCGAATACTTTGAATGGGCGCTCAGGCTTTCGCGCAAAGGCAGCCTGATCATTGTGGATAACGTAGTGCGCGATGGCCGCGTAGTCGAAGCCGAGAGCGAAGACGCTGATATTCAAGGCATTCGCAGCCTGTTCGAAAGACTGTCCGCCGAGCCGCGCGTTCTGTGTACGGCCCAGCAGACGGTTGGCAGCAAGGGCTACGACGGCTTTGTCATCGCCCTTGTCACGGGCTAGCTTTAGACCCAGCCGCCATCCACAATGTGGTTCTGGCCGGTGATCGCAGAGGAATCATCCGATGCGAGGAAGAGAACGAGGCGGGAAACATCGTCCGGCATCAGCTGGCGCTTGATGCTTTGGCTGGCCATGATCTTCTCGATATACTCCGGCGTATACACCAGACGCCGTTGTTTTTCCGTTTGAATCGCCCCTGGCAGCACGCAATTCACCCGGACGCCCCATGGCCCAAGTTCGCGCGCCATCGTGCGCGTAAGCCCCACGATGGCAGCCTTTGCCGTCGTATAAGCAGGTATCCCGACGTTCGGAATCACCCACGAAATCGAACTCATGTTGATGATCGCGCCCTGCCTTCGTGCCTTCATCCCCGGCGCAACTGCCTGAATCGCAAAGAAATGATGGCGCAAGTTCACGTTCATCATCCTGTCCCAGTATTCCGGCGTAACGTCTTCCCACTTATGACGCTGGTCGTTCGCCGCATTGTTCACCAGCACGTCAATCGGGCCAAGGCTCGCCTCCGCCTGCCTGATCGACGACTGGAGGGCGGAGATATCCGTCAGGTCGCAACGAAGGAACAGTGGCGGGTTGCCGGCGAGTTTCTCGACTAACTCCTTCGAAGCATCTTTGGCCACGTCCAGAAAGGCAACTTTCGCACCCTGGTATGCAAAGTGCTCAACCATCGACGCGCCAATCCCCGAGCCCCCTCCGGTGACCAACACCACCTTCTCGCTAAGGCTCGGATACCGGGCAAACCGGTCTTCAATCATCGATTTCCTCGCCGCTGATGGCAGGTAGGAGAGCTCTCTTTAAGAATGCTCGACAAACTCCGGAACAATACTTGGACTGTGGCCGCCCGCATCAAATGAGGATGCCCTTCAGACGTTCTCTTTGTCGATTTTGGCAAATAGATCCGGCAACGACAGGAACATCGGTGTACCAGCAACTTCGAAGTGCTCACGACGCACCCAGTCGCCACTGCTGCAGTCCCAGCCTTCGCGCGTCTTCGAGTCAATGATCCAGATATTCGGGATGCCAAACCGAATGTAATTGCTGACTTTCTCGGCCATGCGAGAATGCCGGTCTTCAGGAGACAGCACTTCGATCGCAATCACTTGTGGCCGGGTGAATACCTGCTCAATCGGTGTTTCACGTGAGAAAACGCTCACGTCCGGGAGCCTGACCTTGGTGGCATCGACACGGGTCCGCTGTTCCTGAATGGCACGGATACCCCATTCGGCTTCATGGGAATAGAACCAGAACAAAATGGCACGTTGAATCATGTTGTGGTCGAACTCGCCCACATTACGCTCCTCAAGCTCACCGTCCACATACTCCACGTCCGGCTCATAGGATGTGTGGAGGTAGGTCTCAAGAGGCAGTAGTGTCGATGATGGTGCCGTCGCCATGCCTTTCGTTCCTCTTCCTTCGCATTTTAACTCAGCGCGCTTCAGAGCCCTTGATTGCGCTAAACTGGTGGGTTATGGCTACCTTAGAAATCCCCACCGTCATCCTGCCGCGTTCGCCGCAAGGCGAATTCCGGAACGAGCCTTTCGTCGACTTCTCGAAGCACGAAAACGCGCACGCCATGAAGGACGCGCTGGAGCACGTCGGCGATCTTCTCGGCCACGAGTATGAGCTGGTCATCGGCGGCGAACGTGTGCGTACTACAGCAAAAATAGAATCGCGCAATCCGGCAAAACCCGCGCAGATCGTCGGCATCCACCAGAAGGCAGGCGCCGAGCACGCGGAGCAGGCCATGCAGGCCGCTCTCAAGGCCTATGAGACGTGGCAGCACACGCCCGTCGAAGAGCGTGCCTCGCTGCTGCTGAATGCGGCCCACATCATCCGTGAGCGCAAGTTTGAATTCTGCGCGTGGCTGACCTATGAGGTCGGCAAGAACTGGGCCGAAGCCGACGCCGACGTAGCCGAGACCATCGACTTCCTCGAGTTCTACGCCCGCGAAGCGCTGCGGCTCTCGAAAGCAACAACGCCGATCCAGCTTCCCGGGGAGCGCAACGAGTTGCTCTACATCCCGCTCGGCGTAGGGGCGGTTATTCCGCCGTGGAATTTCCCCTTCGCCATCATGGCCGGCATGACGTCCGCAGCCATCGTTTCCGGAAATACCGTCGTCCTGAAACCATCCAGCGAATCGCCGACCATCGCTGCGCGCTTCGTCGATGTGCTCGAAGAAGCAGGCATGCCCGGCGGCGTAGTCAATTTCTGCCCCGGCTCCGGCGCGACCTTCGGCAACGCCATCGTCGAGCACCCCAAGACGCGCTTCATCGCCTTCACCGGATCGAAGGAAGTCGGCCTCGACATCCACGAGCGTGCCGCAAAGGCGAAGTCCGGACAGATCTGGATCAAGCGCACAATCCTCGAAATGGGCGGCAAAGATTCGATCGTCGTCAGCGCCGACGCCGAGCTGGACGATGCCGTCGCCGGAGTCGTAGCCTCCGCCTTCGGCTTCAGCGGCCAGAAGTGCTCGGCCTGCTCCCGCGCCATTGTCGAGGAGCCGCTCTACGACGTCTTCGTCGAACGCGTCCGCGAGCGTGTCGAGCAGCTAAAAGTCGGCGACCCTACGAAGAACCCGAATATGGGTCCGATAGTGAGCGCAGGGGCGATGAAGACGATTCAGGACTACATCGAAATTGGCAAAAAGGAAGGCCGTCTGATCGCTGGCGGCAATGCGGTTGAGACTCCCGAAGAGGGTTACTTCCTCGAACCGACCGTCTTCGCCGATGTCGCGCCCGACGCCCGCATCTCGCAGGAAGAGATCTTCGGCCCGGTCCTCGCGATCATCAAGGCAACGGACTACGACGACGCCCTGGCCATCGCCAACAACACCGAATACGGCCTGACCGGAGCCGTCTACACCACCGATCGCGAGAAGCTGAACCACGCCCGTCGCAGCTATCACGTCGGCAACCTTTACTTGAATCGCAAATGCACCGGAGCCATGGTGGGCGCGCATCCCTTCGGCGGTTTCAACATGTCCGGAACCGACTCGAAGGCTGGCGGTCCCGATTACCTGTACCTGTTCACGCAGGCAAAATCTGTGGCCGAAAAGCTGCGATAACTGGCACCTCTCAAGCCAGCTGTACCGGGACCGGATACCGCGCCACAGTCGCGTCATCAGTCAGCAATAAGATGCCTTCGATCATCGCCTGCGCAATCAACAGCCGGTCAAACGGGTCTTTATGAATCGGCGGCAAGGTGTTGATGGCGCAGGCATGCTCGCTGGATATCAACAGCTCGCGATATCCATTGTCGATCAGGCCTCGCCGCAGCCGGCGCGCATCGACAGAAAAATCAGGCCGATTCAGCCCGCTCTTGATCGCGATCTCCCATAGACTGGCGGCGCTGAAAAGCAGTTCGTTCTGTGGATCGGACATAAGGGCGCGAGCGCCTGATGGAACCCTCTCGATGCTGTCCGCAGCCCAGAGGAGCAGGTGCGTGTCCAGTAATAACTTCACGCCTCGTCCTCGAATAGCTTTTGAATCTCGTCTCCACCCATCGTGTTGAAATCTTCCGGCAGCTTCATCTGACCGGACATGAACCCAAAGCGCTTCACCTGAGACGCTTCGGGCGCATCGAGCGCAATCACCTTTACCATCGGTTTGCCGGACTTGGCGATCACGAAGGATTCGCCTTTGGCGGCCAGTTCGACCAGCTTCGAAAGGTGGGTTTTCGCTTCATGAATGTTAATAGTTTTCATCGCATTATCTAGTCTAGTTTAGTAGACTAAGTCTATCACAATCGCTTTCCATCTTAGAGCCCTTCTGCGTCCTCTTTGTGGTCCAGAAAGACAGGGCCGATTGAAATCGGCCCCTTGATCAGAAGTTCGGTTAGCCTGGCTTGGCCGTCGGCACGCCCAAGCCAATGATGAAAGCTCGCCGATCCATGTATCCAGAAGACCTTGATTTGATCTTCACCAAAGAGGGAATGCAGGTCGATAGCAACTCGAACTATTTCACCTTTTGTTGGTTGCTGGACCGTTTCGCAGTGACCGTCATGAATCGTTTTAGCCTGTCGGGCGCTTCACCAACATAGAGCGTCTGGACAAACGAGTTTTGAGTGAAGTTGGACCAGACTTCTTTCTCAAACACTCTCTTGCCTGACACTTCATGCGTATCGGTTTGGACAAAGTCATCCCCCTCCCACTTGCCTATCTGCGAAGAGACCCTGCAGCCCCGGTCCAGAGCGTAGGTATCGCACCAGACGAAATGGAAACCGGGGACTGCAGAATCCCACCAGATGATTCCGGTACCCCACGATTTTCCCGTCGCGCCATCTCCGTGGTATTCCTGAATCAGCGATAAGCCAGCAGGGCCAATTCGATAGCTCTCTACGGAGTGTCCTTTACCACCAGTCGGCAAAAGATCGCTTGGGTCATAGGTCTCATCAGCGATCCACTCTCCGGCAAGTGCGCGGGTGAGTCTTTCCATTTGTTGTGGTGACGATGATTTCTCGTTCTCAACCATGGACTCTTGAACGATCCGGTTTCCTTTGTTTGCCAAGGAAGAGACAACGACATGACATTGAGAGACCCAGAGTGCGAGAACGATGCCTAAAGTAGCGTTGACGGTCACGGAGATTATTGTCATCTGTACACCATGCATTTGCGAACGGTATATGCCGGTGAGGCTGGTTTTCTTGAGTGACAGCAGCGGAAAAAAATAAGGGCCGATAAAATCGGCCCTTAATTGTGCAGAAATTCGCACGAAAATGTCAGAAAATTACACGGTTTGCATCATTAAGTCGCCTACCGCCGCCGCTGCTTCCGCCAGCATTTTGTGGTGCATGGTGAAGAGAGCCAGCTCCAGCCGGTCGGAAACTCCCGTTTTGTCATAAATACTGCGCAGATAGTTTTTCACCACCTGCTCGGTTGTTCCCAGCTTTATGGCGATTTCCTTGTTTTTGCAGCCTTGCGTAATGAGAGCGACAATCTTCATCTCTTTCGAGGTGAGACGGTCACGGACGCGCGCGCCTACAGCGTCCACTTCCTGCTGCTCCAGGATGCCGGTGGCGGGTTGGTGAAAGCGTTCGCCCCCAGCGACGCGCCGTGCGCAGTCCAGCATGGCCGGGCCGCTCACATTGCGGTAAACCAGTCCCTCTACTCCTGCTGCGAGAAAGGGCTGAGGTGAGTCGTTGTTTTCGAGAATTGCGATAGAGCGGCTGCCGGCGCCGGCAATGCGATCCATCAGCAGTTTGAGGTCGGTTTTCAGCGTGGATGCAAACATCAGCACCACGCCCCGAAAAGCGTCAATGGCCTGGTACAACCGATCTGAATCCGGGCACTGAGCGATGATGCGAAAATCGTCTTCCATGGCCAGTATCTTCGCCGTGCCTGCGCGAAAGATCGCCTGATTATCCGCAAGAATAATTTTGTTCATAGATTTTTAGCGTGCGTCCGTTCCCCATAACGAAGGCATTGGCTGGCCCAAAAACGAAAGAGTCCAAGGTCCAGTGAGTTAGTACAGCTCGCGTACAACCTGGATAAAGAGCCCAGGCCGCCATAACTTCATCGACTACGCAGAAATCCCGGGGTCCCAAGTGTCCTTTTTGAGAACATTCAGGGCTCGGAAAAGGGTTTCTTCTTTGAGAAATCCCCTGTGTCAACAACTTTTTGATTTAGTGGAAGTAAGCCTACATGACTAAGTGCCGTTTTGGAAATAAAAATTTGGAAGGAATACTAATTATTATTAGCGCTTGTCTCCCGGGGTTGCAGAACTCGTCTACTTATGGATGACTTAAGAGTCACCCTGCCCTGGGAGCCGTCCAAGTAAGTATTTTACCCTTTCATCAGCCCTTTTGTCGTAGTTCGCAGCCTCGCGATTACCTTTACAACGCCAAAGCCCTTAAACTGGAAAAGTATGCCTAAGCCGGTCATTCTCGCAGTAGACGACGATATCAGCGTCCTCGAAGCAGTGATTCAGGACCTGCGCCGCCAGTATGGGGCAAATTACCGCATCCTGCGCGCAGCCTCAGGCCAGGCGGCCCTGGACACCTGTGCGCAGCTACAGGAGCGGGGCGACGCCGTTGCTCTTTTCCTCTCCGACCAGCGCATGCCCGGCATGACGGGCGTCGAGTTCCTGGAGAAGGCACAGGCGCTCTATCCCGAGGCTAAGCGCGCCCTGCTAACGGCCTATGCAGACACCGAGGCGGCAATCAGGGCGATCAACACGGCCAAAATCAGTTACTACCTGACAAAGCCCTGGGACCCGCCGGAGGAAAAGCTTTACCCGGTTCTCGACGACCTGCTGGAAAACTGGAAGGAAGGTTACAAGCCGCCATTCGAGGGGCTGCGCGTGATTGGCCCCCGGTGGTCGCAAAATGACTACCTGGTGCGCGATTTCCTTTCACGCAATCAAATTCCCTACGTGTGGCTTGATCCCGAGAAAAGCGACGAGGCCGTTCAGCTTCTGGAGCGCTTCAAGGTCAATGACCACAAGCTTCCGGCGGTGCTTTTTCCCGACGGAACATCGCTCATGCAGCCTACCCAGATCGAACTGGCCGAGCGCATCGGTCTGCGGACGCAGGCGCAAAAAGAGTTCTACGATCTGGTCGTCGTCGGAGCCGGTCCGGCAGGTTTGGCAGCGGGGGTGTACGCCGCGTCAGAAGGACTCAAAGCTCTGCTGATCGAGCCTGACGCTCCGGGCGGACAGGCCGGCAGCAGCTCGCTGATTGAAAACTATCTCGGCTTCCCGTCAGGCTTGAGCGGCGCCGACCTGGCCCGTCGCGCTTACGCCCAGGCGTCTCGCTTCGGTGTCGAATTCCTCACGCAGAGAGCCACCGTCCTCCGCTCAGAAGGCCCGTACCACTTCATCCAGCTCGCGGACGGCAGGGAAGTCTCCTGCCATGTGGTGCTGATTGCTGTGGGCGTAAACTATCGCAAGCTTGATATTCCCGGACTCGACCAGTTCACGGGCGCTGGCGTGTATTATGGCGCAGCCCAGGCCGAGGCAAGCTCCTGTCGTAACGAAGATGTATATATCGTCGGTGGTGCCAATTCCGCCGGACAGGCCGCAATGAACTTTGCCAAGTACGCTCATAAGGTTACGATGCTGGTGCGCTCTTCGCTCGAAAAGAGCATGTCAAAATATTTGATCGATCAGATTGCTGCTACATCCAATATTGAGGTTCAGACGGGGGCCGAGATCAGAGAAGTACAAGGGAATGGCCGCCTGGAGTGCATTAAGGTGCGTAATTCGCAGGGAGATATTGTCTGCGCGGCTTCATCGCTCTATATCTTTATCGGCGCCGCGCCGCAGACAGAATGGTTGCCGGAGGCGATCATGCGCGATCCCAATGGATTCGTGCTTTCGGGTCCGGACCTCCAGATTGAAGGCAAGATGCCGAAGATATGGAAGGAGAACCGCCCTCCGTATCTGCTCGAAACCAGCACTCCCGGGGTTTTTGCCGTCGGCGACGTGCGGCACGGCTCCGTGAAGCGCGTGGCCTCGGCCGTTGGAGAAGGCTCCATCGCCGTTCAGTTTATGCACCAGTATCTCGCTCGTTTTTAGGAATTCGATAAGAACAAGATGGCCGAACAACTCGCTACCGCCAACGCAAGAATCGTCAGTGCCCGTGAACTTTATACGGAACTGCACAGGATTCCCACCTTTTCGCAGACTTCGGAGCAGGACCTTGACTGTCTTGGCGATATCGAGGTGCTGGAATTTCCCGCGGGTTCGGTACTCTATAAGGCCGGCGAAGGGCTGGTCTATTTCTGGGTCCTGCTCCGCGGCGAGCTGCGCGCATATAAGACCGACAGCGATGGCGCTCCGATACCGATCAGCATCGTGAAGGAAGGCGACACCTTTGGCGAGGTAACGATTCTGGTTGGGCACCCAGCGCCTTCAGCAACATGTGAGGCGGTCACAGACTGCACCCTGGGCCGCGTACGGCCGGAAAAGTTCTGGAACCTGATGGCCACTTGCCCGGTTGTCCGCAAGAATGTCCTCGAAAACATGTCGCGCCGGCTCGAGGCCTATACAGCTCTTACGCTCCATCGAGAAAAGCTTATCTCGCTGGGCACGCTTGCCGCCGGATTGATGCACGAGCTGAACAATCCCGGAGCAGCGGCCAAGCGCGCTGCATCTCAGTTGCGCGAGAACATGACGCGCCAGCAGAAACTGAGCCTGAGCATGTCCCGTGCGCAGCTTTCTCCCGATCAGTTCGAATGCCTGGCTCAATTGCAGGAAGAGGTTTTTGGCCCTACCAAAGCCCAGTCTATGAGCTCGCTTGAACAAAGCGACGCCGAGGAAGCGCTTACCGAGTGGCTGGAAAGCATCGGCGTGGAAAATGCCTGGAAGATGGGTCCCACGCTCGTAGCCGCAGGCTGGACGCGCGGCGATGTTGAATGCGCCCAGGAATCGTTTCCTTCAAATGTGCTCTCAGACGCGCTCAACTACCTCGAAGCACTGATTTCCAACATGCAGCTTGTCGGAACCATCGAAGAAAGCATCGCGCGAGTGACCGAACTGGTCATGGCGGTCAAGAAATACGCCTACGAAGACAAGAACAAGCAGCATAAGCTCGATATCCACGACACCATCCAGAGCACCCTCACCATCCTCGGTCACAAATTCCGCCAAAAACAGGTAACGATCGAAAAGCAGTTCGCTCCCGACATCCCCGTGCTCACGACCTGCGGCTCAGGCATCAGCCAGGTCTGGACCAACCTGCTCGACAACGCAGTCGATGCGTCTCCAGAGCTTGGAAAGATCATCGTCCGCACCTGGATGGAGGGCGAGTGGGTCTGCGTCGGCATTGCCGATCAGGGCCCCGGCATTCCGCCCGAGCATCGCGCCAAGGTCTTTGAGCCTTTCTTCACGACGAAGCCTGTTGGAATCGGCACCGGCCTCGGTCTCGACATCGCGCATCGCGTCGTCACTGGCCATTACGGCGGCGAGATCGGCTTTACCAGCGAGCCCGGCAATACGGAGTTCGTCGTGAAGCTGCCAGTGACGAGTCCCAAGCAAAAGTAATTGGGCAATTCCCAATTTGGGAAACGTGCCTGAATCTCACGGGCCATCGTCCGTCTTCCCATCAAGATTCCACGGCTCGATCCGATAGACAGAACAAGGCATAGACACTGAAGGAAACGTGTCTCCTGCCAAGCCTTGTCCTGGAGCGGCCCCGTCGTGTTTGTCATTATTGGAATGGTAGTTGTGATCGCGGCAGTGCTGGGGGGCTTCCTCATGGAGCGAGGGCCTCTGCTGGTGCTGATGCAGCCTGCGGAATTGATCATCATCGGCGGTGCAGCGGCAGGAACTCTGCTCATTGCCAACCCCATGCGCCTGTTAAAAGAGATCGCCGCGCGGGCAGCCGCAGTCTTCGGCAAATCTCACTACGGCAAGGAAGCCTATCTCGCGGCCTTCAAAATGATGTACGACCTGCTCAGCAAGGCCCGCCGCTCCGGCATGCTTACGATCGAAGCCGACATCGAGACCCCCGCCGAAAGTCCCATCTTTCAGGCGAATCCGAATTTTCTGAAGCAGAAACACATCTGCGATTTTGTCTGCGATACTCTGCGCCTCGCCGTAAGCAACAACGCCGAACCGTTCTCCGTCGACCAGATGCTCGAGCTCGACATGGAAGTCCGCCACCACGGCGCGACTGAATCCGCCGGCGCTCTCAGCGCCATGGCCGATTCGCTTCCCGGCCTCGGCATTGTCGCCGCAGTTCTCGGCGTCGTGATCACAATGAGCGCCCTCGGTGGCCCTCCCGAAGCCATCGGCCACAAAGTCGCAGCCGCACTCGTCGGAACATTCCTCGGCATCCTGCTCTGCTACGGCTTCATCGGGCCCATCGGGTCGCACATGACCAAGATCGCCGAAGAAGAGCGCGACTTCCTTCATGTCCTGCGCGTACTGATGATCTCGGCCATCAAAGGCGATCCCCCCATAATCGCCATCGAAATGGGACGCCGCGCCATCCCGCTGCATGAGCGGCCATCTTTCACAGAAGTGGAAGCCGCATGCCGTGGCGAGGCTGCCACACCCATCGAAGGCGCCGAAGCCGAAGCCGTGATTACAGCCTGAGAAAAACCATGCCCCAGCCGCCCATCATCATCAAGCGCAAGGCTCCGCACGCCGCGCATCATGGCGGAGCATGGAAGGTCGCCTACGCCGACTTCGTCACCGCCATGATGGCGCTCTTCATCGTCCTCTGGCTTATGAGCAGCAGCGATCCCGTGCGCAAGGCCGTCGCCGGATATTTCAATGACCCGCGCGGCCGATCCGCCGACACAGGAACAGACCGCTCGGGAGCCGCCGACAATCTGCCGATTACGAAAGAAAACATCTCGCAGCTGAAAGATCGCCTGGAAAACTCAATCCGCAAAATGAACGACCTCAAGAGCATTTCCAATCAGGTCGAAATGACGGTCACGCCGGAAGGACTGCGCATCGACCTGCTGGAATCGCAGAAGGGCACCTTCTTTGAGACCGGCAGCAGCCAACTGAACGCCAACGGCGTGGAGCTGCTGAAGCTGCTGGCAGCGCAGCTTGGGAAAATTCCCAACCTCCTCTCAATCGAGGGCCACACCGATTCGCAACCCTTCAGCGCGACCAGCGGCTACTCCAACTGGGAGCTATCCACCGACCGCGCCAACGCCGCCCGCCGCATGATGCAGGACGCGGGGCTGAGGCCGAATCAGGTCGCGCAGGTACGCGGCTACGCGGACCAGAAACTCCGCCTGCCCGAGCGCCCGCTCGATCCCTCCAACCGCCGCATCTCGCTCATCGTCCAGTATCTGGAATCGGGCGCAGCATCCAAGCCTGTGAGCCCTGTCGTTCTGAAGTAAAAGGGCGCACGGCATCGTGTACCATTTCTTCACCCCCAACAGGAGCCCACTGGAATGCAGAGCCGTATCACCGGAACCACCATGCCCGTTCTCGAACTGCTGCTCGAACCGAATGACGCTGTCATCTCAGAAGCCGGAGAGCTTTCCTGGATGAGCAACTCCATCCAGCTGATGACCCATACGCAGATGATGGGCGGCGGCGGCTTCTTCGGCGCGATACGCCGCGTCGCCGGCGGCGGCAGCCTCTTCATGACCGAGTACCGCGCCATCGGCGCCACCGGAGAGGTCGCCTTCGCCACCCGCGTGCCCGGCCATATCGTCCCCGTCGAAGTCAACGGCGGACACTATTACATGATTCATCGCCACGGCTTCCTCTGCGCCACCGCAGCCATCGAGCTCGGCGTCGGCTTCCAGCAGTCGCTCGGCGCGGGTATCTTCGGCGGCGACGGATTCCTGCTACAGAAGGTCAGCGGACAGGGCGTGGCATGGCTCGAACTTTCAGGTGAAGTGATCGTGAAAGACCTTGCCCCCGGAGAAACGCTTCGCGTCCACCCCGGCCACGTGGGCGCCTTTCAGGGCACAGTCTCGTTTCAGATCACGCGCATCCCTGGCATCAAGAACATGATCTTCGGCGGCGACGGCATCTTCCTCGCCCTGCTCACCGGCCCGGGCCGCGTCTGGCTGCAAACGCTGCCCATCTCCAAGCTCGCCCACCAGCTGATGCAATACATGCCGCAAGGCGAAGCCCGAGCGGCAACCGAAGGTGGAGTCGTCGGCGGCATCGTCGGGTCAATTCTGGACGGGATCAAATAGCGTGGATTGAAGGACGCTATCGGGATCCTCACCCAAGCTCGTCCGGTGTACAGGGTGCTAGTTTGCCTGATTTCCGAAATTTATTGCTTGTTGAAGTTCCAGCTGCACGTAACGGTGCAGCTGGAGCCGCCGGGCTGAACCGGCGAATCGCAAACAGATGACGTCGTGGTGCTGCTGCCTTGTACGTGCTGAGCATTTGGGTCGGAGTTCCCGAAGGGCAACCACTGGTATTCGTAATCGGTGTAGTCTGGCGGCGGCGTGGACTGATAACCGTTAAAGACCACAATCTGGGAGTTATAGCGTGCGAAGTTGATCCCTGACCCGTTTGCGAATACGGTGAGTTGGCCATTGCCCGAGGCGTTAATTACCCAGGTTTGACTGGCGGTTGAGCCGGAACCTGTCGACACCCACTGCGTCGGATACATGGTCTGGCCGGTAGGCTGCTGCGGTATGCCGGGGACAACGGTCCATGTCTGCGTCTCGTTATTGCGATAGTTAGGCCCGGCAACCGACTTCGCGCATACCACCTGCCCAGACCACCCTGTTTTTGCGCAAGTCGGACATAGGGCGTAGTAGCTGGAGATATCGAGGATGAGGTTGGTCGAGTTTTGGGCGTAGGCATCGATGCTGCCGTTCGAGGTCGGCACGATGGCCATGTTGGACGTGATGGCTCCGTCGCCGGCATTCAACGTCGAAACGACGGGCTGCGTTTGTCCATCCGGCCACAGCGTCAGGTAGCCCAGCGAGCCCGGAGGCACCACCGTCGCGTTCATGACGTATCCCTGTGCGGTCGAAGGTGGAGCGCAGGTACTGTTCTCGATGTCCGCGGTCAGCACTCCGCTGAACGCTCCTGCGCCATTGCGCGTATCCATCGCGCGGCAAGGAGAGACCGTATAAAGTGACAGTCCTCCCGGACCCGGGGGCGCGAAATAGCCGTTGATGTCCAGAACCACATCCGAGTCGTCGGTCACGTAGACGGAGACATTTCCGCCGGTTCCAGCAGGCACAATGGCCGCGTTGGCCACCACTTGTCCTTTGGGAGAGTTCAGCGTCGAGACCAGAGGCTGCGCTACTCCGGTTGGCCAGGTGGTCAGGTAGCCCAGAGTCTTGTGGGGCACGGCGGTGACGTTGAGCGAGTAGGCACTGGCGGTCGTGGGAACGCCGCAGCTGCTGGACGGCACCGGGAAGTTGCGGCTTGATTTGGCGCTGATAAACGGACCACCCAGCGGTCCGGTGGCGTTGCGGGTATCGACTACGCGGCAGGGCGCAAGCGGATAGAAGGTCAGGGCGGAGGGACTGCTCCCGGCCGGAACGAAGTAGCCATCGATATCGAGGACAAAGTTGGTGTTGTTGGTGACATAGACGCTGACTCCGCCTTCGCTTCCAGCGGGAACTATCGCGGCGTTGGCCTTAATGCGTCCGTCAGGGGAGTTGAGGGTGGAGACCAGAGGCTGAGCTTCTCCGGCAGGCCAGATGGTGAGATATCCCAGCCCTTTGTCGGGGACCACGGTGACGTTGAGCGAATAGGCCGCTGCGCCCGATGGAATGCCGCAGCTGCTCTGCGGGATCTCGAAGGTCCGCGTGGTGCTGGCGCCAAGCTCCGGTCCGCCGAAGGGGCCGTTGGCATTGCGGGTGTCAGCGATGCGGCACGGAGCGACCGGGATGAACTCATAGCTCAAGGGCGGAGGCGACGCGGTGGTGAAACTATTGATGGCTCCACTGGCGCTCCCGACGCTGTTGGTGGACTGCACCTGGTAGTAGTACTTGGTGCCCGCAGTCAGGCCGGTGATATCCGCGCTTATGCCGACCGCAGTAGTGCCGGCGCCGATGTCCACGCTGGTTGTATTGCTGGCGCCGGAAAGCGTGCTGCTGGTTCCGTAGGCGAAGACCATGTGAGTGTCCCCGCCGTTGGGATTCACCGAGCCGGCGATGATAGCTATCGTCGTAGTGATCGAGGATGCATTACCAGTGGTCGCACTCGGCGCTGTTGCAGTTGTCGGTGTGGTGAAGAAGCTATTGATAGTGCCATTCGCGGTTCCGGCGCTGTTGGTGGCCTGCTCCTGGAAGTAATACGTGGTGCCGGCGGTCAGACCAGTGAGATTCGCGCTTACGCCGACAACAGTAGTGCCGGCGCCGATGTCCACGCTGGTTGTACTGCTGGCGCCGGAAAGCGTACTGCTGGTTCCATAGACGAAGACCATGTGGGTGTCGGCGCCGTTTGGGTTCACCGAGCCGGAGATCGTAGCCGTCGTCGCGGCGATCGAAGATGCTGCTCCCGTCGTTACCGTCGGCTCCTGCTGCTGAAACATTCCGGCGGCAGCACCCGCAGTCCATCCGACGATTCCCACTACCATCAGTACGCCAAGTATGACTTTCCGTCCCTTTGACGTTACCCATGGCTGAAAGACCTGATCATGTCTAACGCCCATTTTGGTTATCCCTCTTCGGATCAAAATTGGAAAATCCCCGCCTTTTCTTTTTTTCGTGTGGCTGGGGTGTCACTCGTAACAAAGCTGAACAGGGGCCTACGACTGTGCTGGGGGAGTAGTTTTCCCATAACAACAACTACGACCCAGTGCAATCTGTCCGGCGCGGGGGACCGCTGGAGTTTACTCAGGATTGGCAACGGCGCCGTTCAGAGAGGTGGCAGGATTGGCGGCGCCATGAATTCCAGCTGGAGGGGACTTCAGTAATTAGCGCAGAATTCTAGCGCACTCGGCGACGACAGGCAAGAAAATTTGGAGGTGCCTGTCCAAGGGCTGCTTGCCACCAAACTAAACGAGCCGTCATTCTGACGACCAACGGGAGGAAGAATCTGAACGAGGAAGGCGGGTGGCCCATGTGGGAGCCTTCCAGGGCACTGTCTCATTCCAGATCACGCGCATCCCCGGCATCAAGAACATGATCTTCGGCGGCGACGGCATCTTCCTCGCGCTGCTCACCGGCCCCGGTCGAGTGTGGCTGCAAACGCTGCCCATCTCCAAGCTGGCGCATCAGCTGATGCAGTACATGCCCCAAGGCGAAGCGCGAGCAGCAACCGAGGGCGGAGTCGTCGGCGGCATCGTCAGATCAATTCTGGATGGGATCAAGTAGGGAGATTCTCACGGTTCCTCACCATCAACGCGCGTTCAAACTCAGTAATGCCGTCCGTTATCGAAAGCTGTAACTTAGACATCGGCGAATCGTCAAAATCCGCTATAAAGAACACTGGAGAGTGCCATGGCAGGCCCGACCCTGAAATCGATTCATCCGATAAATCTACTTTCATTCGGTCCCAAGACCGAACCCATTGAACTTCGTCCGCTCAACATTCTCATCGGGCCCAACGGCAGCGGCAAGTCGAATTTCATCGAGGTTATCCGGCTCCTACGCTTCCTGACGGACAAAGACCCCTGGAGTGTTGTGTTGGCTACTGGCGGCGTTGATGAATGGATTTGGAAAGGAAAAAAGCATAAGAATTCGCAATGTTCTCTCCGTGCGAACTTCTTCCTGGGCGCTATAGACCACGAATATATTGGGCCAAAGCCTCGATATTTTGACCTTGCAATTGACCTTGAGAAGTATGAATCCTCCTTTCGCGTCAGAGGAGAGACTATTGAAACTTGCGAGGAGAACGGTGCGAGAGACACCCTTTTCGGTTGGTTTGAGCGCAGCGGCTCGCAAGGCACGTTTCATCCGCGGCTGATGCGTTCGGACACGAGCCCAGTTTTCTTCGATCTTAACCTAGATCGTTCCATCCTCGCCCAACTAGCTTCACGGTCCTTACAAGCATCCGGGATTGGCCAGGATCTTCCTGAACTCTTCGAGATA